>Ga0209723_1000897_pt1 | contig 50925 bp, 38 predicted proteins | sample BiotimSIPDNA_2_FD_185750 | JGI IMG/M metagenome (GOLD analysis project Ga0209723, IMG submission 185750) | Anaerobic biogas reactor microbial communites from Washington, USA - Biogas_R2 time_0 SIP DNA (SPAdes) (version 2) | ecosystem: Engineered > Bioreactor > Anaerobic > Unclassified | place... | reverse complement strand
CTCGTAGCTTGTATGAGAAAACTGCTCTGTATTCTCAATGCGATGGCTCACACTAACCAATCCTGGAGTTCATCATTGGCTTCACCCAAAGTGCCAGCTCAGGCTTGACTTTTATCACAGTTGCTACTTCGTGGTTCGAGGTTCAGCTCCCCAGGAACGCCTTGATGATGGCGACAAGCGACATGATGCCAGAACCGCCGGAGGCAAGGCCTGAAAAAAGCTTGAACTGGGTGACGCCCTCGGTGGCGATGCGCAGGCGGGCCTCGTGGTCGGCAACCTGGGCATCAAGGCGTGCGAGGCGCTGTTCGATGAGCGCGTCGTGGTGGGCAACGCTGGATTCAAGGCGGGCAAGGCGTGCCTTCAGGAGGCTCTCCGCCCGCTTGAACTGGCTTTCCATCATGCCGGGTTCAGCCATGATGGCACCCCACGATCTGCGAGATGCAGGCAGGCGCCCGCCTGTTTGACATTGTATTTTGTGTTCTGATCATATTGCACCTCCGTGGTTTAAAAGTTCGGCATCCCTGCCAGCCTGGCACAGGCAGGGACACCCCACCCGGGCAAAGCGATGCTGACGGCATGGATCATGGTGTGTGTTTTTCATATCGCTGCCCTAAATAGAACTTATGTTCTATTTCCAAACCAATGATAACGCATCTGGGCTGGTTGCGCAAGTGTTTTTGCTGTTTTGGCTGGTGATCAGCGCTGTATGCAACCCCCTGTCCCGGGCAGGCTGCCGGGAACCTTAAAATATGTCAAAAGATGCATTTTTTACTTGCGCAATGGCGTGTTTTTTGTTAAGATAATAAATAGAACATTAATTCTAATTATTTGGTGGGAATTGGCCGTAAAAAAGGCATTTTCCAGGAAGGAGGAGCTATGAACGGGTTTTTAAGCAAACCACAAGCCATTTTCAAGGCGCACTTTTTAGATCACACCTTTACGGGGGGAGGTGCGGGGTGAGCAACGCACGGGTGAGCGTGCAGGAGGGCACGTCCAACTGGAAGGCGCTGATCGCTTATATCAGGCAGATCGCCGGACATGCCAATGTGCTGGCGGTGCCGCGCATTTTCCTTGACCTGACCGGCGAAATGATGCTGGCACACATGCTGGCGCAGCTGGTTTACTGGTCCGACCATGTCAAGCGGGCGGACGGTTTTATTTACAAGTCGGCGCTGGACTGGAAGCAGGAGTTGGGTGCATCGAGCAGCGCGGTGCGGCGCTTTAAAAAGCTGCCCTGGGTTGAAAGCGTGGTGCGCAAGGCCAACGGCAACCCGACCACGCACTACCGGGTGCGTTTTGACCAGCTGTGGCAGGCGATCGCCCAGTGCCATGACTGCCAGGCGGGCGTTGTGAAAAATGAAAGCGATGTGCAGGACGGTTTGAATTGTCACCCGGCACAAAACGGCCAGGTGGATGGGGCAGAACCGCTGCCCGTGAACGACAAAACATTAACAGAGACTACCGCACAGACCACAACAGGTAAGAAAGGCATTAAAGGGGGGATGGCCCCTTTTTGGATAAACCGGCAGGCGCATGGGCTGGAAGGGGAAAGCGAAAGACCGGCGCGGGAGACGCAGAACACGACTTTTGGGACAGGCGACCCGGGTTTACAGGAAGCAGGGATGGGGGAAGCGGACATCCTGGCGCAGGAGGAGAGCCAGGTGTTCATCGACACGCTGGCGATGATCACCGGCTTTAACCGCGCGCTGGCAGCCCATGCCAGGCGGCTGGAGCATGTTGCGCGTCAGCTGTTGACGGCCGGCTACAGCGTCAAGAACCTGTATGCCTTCCACCACTACTGGCGCACGCATGACTGGCGCTGGAAAAAGGACCACCAGATGCCCACGCCGGAAGACGTGCTCGCCAAGATTGGGCAGGCGCTAAGCAAACCCAACATGTACATCCCGCGGGAGTATGGCAGTTGGCAGGATTGAAGTATTCAGGGTTGGAGAAGTTCGACAAGGCCGCTTCGTCGCCCATCCCCGGGTGGGAGCCGCAATTTTGCTGCCTGGGGTTCATCTTTAACCCGGCGATGGAGAGTGACCTGTATGACTATGTTGATTTCAAGTACACCACCTGGACGCGCACCCAGCTGGAAAGCGACCTGAAGTTCGAAGCACTGCCCAGCGGCATGCTGCTCAGATCACCCGAGGGGCTGGCGTGCGTTGTGATGAATTCGAAACTGTGCTTCCTCGACAGCCAATTGAAGGTGGTCGGGGGTGAGGGTGAAGATGCCAGTGAAATAACTTAGGTGGTGATCAATGGGTTGAGGGTGAATCATTGTTTGTAAGTGGTTGGCAAATAATGATCACAAAACCCAGGTTCTTTCATCCTGCCAAACGATGGTGGGGCTTACCCAAAACACCCATCAGGCATCTTTCGGGAAGGAGAAATGCATCTGCACGATCACCCACTGCCCAGCGCGCTTTTCGAGCGTGCCCGTCCAGCGGCAGTTGTCCCAGCCGATGGGGTGCCCGTTCCACTCGGCATGGTCATCCAGCATGCAGGAGTACCAGGCGGCGTTGCCCAGTTCGGCGAACTTGAGACGCAGATCCCTGACCGCAAAATCGGTGGCCTTGAAGGCATCTTTAAGCCAGACGCCCTCACCCAGCTTCTGGAAGGCCTCAAAGCCGACGATGGTGGACTTGGAATCGGGGTGAAAGATGAAGAATTCGTCGTCATTGGCGACGATGGAAAAGAGGCGCTCCACATCCTTGGTCAATGCCCAGCCGATGGCATCGTGGATGACCTTTTCAACGACCAGTCTTTCGCTTTCGGGACACATGATGATCTCCTTAACCCTGTGTTGACGCATCAGGGTGCGCATGGGTTGGTAATGTAATGAGTATACATCGCTTCAGGATGGTTGTGAGGTGCCAGGGGAATGCGAATGCAAAAAGTTTTTCAGTGGTGCACTTAAAAACTTTGGAATTTGCAAAGTTTTTCAGTCTACGACCGAAAAACTTTTGACATTTTCCATGTAATTGTGTAAAATAGGGCTGAGGAAAATACAGATGTTGATCAACCGTGAAAATTATTTGGACAAACTGGTGGGTTATACGGATAAGAACCTGATCAAGGTGATCACCGGGGTCAGGCGTTGTGGCAAGTCTTTTCTACTACAGCTTTTCCGCAACGCCCTGGTCACTCGGGGCATCCCTGGAGATCACATCATTTACCTGAATTTTGAGGACCTCTCATTCCAGGATATCCAGGATGGACAAACCCTGAATTCATACATTACCCAACGCATGGTTGACCAGGGACGCTATTACATTCTGCTCGATGAAGTTCAATTTGTAAGGAATTGGGAAAAAGCGGTCAACAGCCTTCGCCTGGATGAGCACGTGGACCTCACATTGACAGGGTCGAATGCATCATTGTTAAGCTCTGAACTGGCAACACTTTTGGCTGGCCGTTATGTGCAGATCGAGATGTTTCCACTCTCTTTTGTTGAGTATCTTGAATTTTCTGGTCAGAGCGGATCGGACAATGAAACAGCGTTTAATGATTACATGCAATACGGATCCTTTCCGACCGTTGTCCTGAACGAATCCAAACAGCTGAAAGCAGACTTCCTGCGTGCATTGTACGATAGCATCATCATCAAGGACATCGTCACCCGGCATAAAGTAAAAGATGTTGAGACGCTTCATAAAGTCGTTCGTTTCCTCTTTGATACCATCGGGAACCCATTATCTGTTCAGAAGATCATCAATACCATCAAATCGGCAGGCGGGGAATCTTCGCACGAAATGATCAGCAATTACCTTAAGTACCTGGAAGAAGCTTATGTCTTTTACCCTGTGAAGCGCTTTGATCTGAAAGGCAAAGAGATCCTCAAAACCCAGGGGAAATACTATGGGGTAGACAGCGGTTTGCGAAATTTGATCGTATCTCCCGCCAGTGTAAATTTTGGCTTTGTCCTGGAAAATCTCGTTTTCCTGGAATTAAAACGCCGTGGGTATGAAGTGTTCATCGGGAAGATGAATGACATGGAGATTGATTTTTACTGCCGAAAATTGGATGAGATCTTCTATATCCAGGTTGCCCAGTCATTGGTTGATGAACAAACCAGGGTGCGTGATTTTAAAAGCCTGTTATCCATACCGGATAATTATCCCAAAATGATCTTATCAATGGACAGGATCGATCTTTCGTCACAGGGCATTGAGCATCTGAATTTGATCAAGTTTCTGACAAATCAGTAATTTATTTGCTTTCCCTTTTAAATTCTACAGCTGTTCTTAAGGTACCTGGATAGTACAGTTATCAATCATGTCAGGTCTAGCTGTTCAAAGGTCTTCCTGATCGCATTTACCTACCCAAAGTGACCGGTGATGTAGGCTTCGGTGCGCGGTTTATGAACATATGGTCTCCTGTTTTGCCCGGAGGAGCTCATCCTTACCCTTACCGGGCTTGCGACAAGGTTATCCCTGGAGAAGGACAACGGGTAATAATCGCCTAGACACTGCACAATGAGCCTTCCTTATACTCAGGCTAAAAGTAACTTCTTCAGTTTCGCAACAGGGGTACATGTGCAGCGAAGCTGCGAAACTGGTTAACATTCGATCGCCGTTTTCCTGCCATGCCGATCCATGCTCCAGGCATACCACAAGCTCAAAATTCCGCTTACAAATTCTTTTTGAGCATGTTGTGTTGTACAATTGATCTACCGCAAAAGTGATGGAGGTTATCATGTCAAAGAAGACGATCGGGTTGATAGTGAGCATTGGCGGGGTGGTTTTAACGCTGCTCTCGGTGTTTGCCGATTACATCCGCCTGGGGTCCTACCCGGGGATTAATGGGGCGCAGATCGCCGGCATTGCCGTTGGACTGGTGGCTTTGGTTGTCGGGGTGTACCTGCTGCTAGCCAGCAAAAAGGCCTGAAAAGCAGTCTTGTTTGACGAAAAGGGGAAGCAAGGATCTTGCGGAGTGGGCCATCCTCACACCCTGGCAAGGTTTTTTGCAGTATAGTCTTGAACATCATGGGGGGGTTATAACAGGGTGCTGACTGTGGGTTAAGGTAGATAAATTCCAGGCTTAGCGATACATCCATTTTCAGCCATCTCTTCTGCCCTGACCCGGGCAGTGATATATTTAATCCACTAAATAATATACAGGAGTTGACCCAGACTGGGCACTCTCATGATCTGACTGGTATGAAACCATACGCCTCGCTCACTGAACACGGACAGGCACGCCGGTTGCGTAGACTGGCATTGAATGCACTGCAAATCTACCCGCTAAATGTCGCCCGGGTGCGCTTGATCACGAATGACATGAACGGGATTTTCCGCGTGGACACAGGCGATGGTTGCAAGTTCGTCCTGCGTGTCACCATGCCCGAATGTGGTCACAACCTGGATCATGTGGCTGCAGAGATGGATTGGCTGGCAGCCCTGGCACGCGATACATCGCTAAGCGTGCCGTGCCCACTGCCTGCCCGGGATGGCCGCCTGGTGGTCGAAGCAAGTGCTGATGGCGTGCCGCAGTCACGCCTGTGCGCAGTTTTTTCCTGGGTTCGCGGCAAAGACCTGGCTGAGGACATGAGCGAGGTCAACATAGCCCGGCTGGGCGAGTTGATGGCACAGTTGCACCTGCATGCCAGCGGATACCAGCCCCCGAAGCAGCTCAACCTGTTGTGCTTTGACCGCCCATTTCCTTTCCCGGAACCGGTTGTGCTTTTCGACGACTTGTTTGCCGCGCTGGTCCCGCCGCAACGCCGCGCTGTTTTTGAAAGCGCCATCGCCTGGGCGCAGGGATCGATCGACCGCCTGCAAGCCAGCGGCGAGGCGATGCGTATCCTGCATGGCGACCTGCACCAGTGGAATGTGCGCAACTTCAGAGGGGTGCTTTCGCCGATCGACTTTGAAGACCTGATGCTTGGCTGGCCGGTACAGGATATCGCCACAACGCTGTATTATCTCCTGGATGAGAACTTTGCCATGTTGCGGGCAGCCTTCCAGGAGGGCTATACCCGTCGCTGCCCCTGGCCGGAAAGGCACCCTGGCGAGATCGACTCATTCATTGCCGCCCGCGGGTTTGGCCTGGCGAATTTCATCCTGAACGATCCCAACCCGGGTTGGAGAACCCAGGCGCCGGAATTCATTGAACGGGTCGAAAAACGGCTGCGGATGTTGATGGAAAAGAACGGAATAGCTGCCTGATCGGACAGTCTCCTGCCCAGGGACACGACAGACACGAAATACCCATCGATAGTCTTGGGTTTCTGGTTGAGAATGCAAGATCCTTCCCTGCGGTAAGGATGACTGACTTTTCAGGGTATTTTATGCAGATAGCTGCGGTGCGAAGGTAACGCTTTTCAGCTTTTAGCCATGCGTTTTCAGACCCTGGTAAGGGCTATTGCGAACATGCCGTATGAATTAAATGATATATTTAACCTCAACACAGTGAAAGAATAAGGAGACAGCCATGCCCGATCGAAATGACGCAATGCAATATGCCTGGAAGAGGCGTTTTGATGAGGAAGTGCCCGAAAAGATCTCATCCATGAAGATCACCCCCAAATTGCTCTTGGAGATGCTGCCTGCCTTTTCGCGCATCGCCAAGATCGAGAAAGAGCAGAAAAAGAAAGGCATGGAAACCTTTTTCTCCTTTACCAAGGGCTACCCGGTCAAACCGATCCAAGGTGTACCGCTGGGCGGGATGGGCGGCGGCAGCATCACCCGCGGCTGGCAGGGCGATTTCACGCGCTGGCAGATGCGCCCCGGGATGTACACCTACAACACAGTCGACGCCGACCAGTTCTCTCTGCGGGTGCAGCGGGAAGGCGAACAGGCCGAAGCGCTGGTGCTGAACCCGCGCACGCCGCAATCCGACTACCTGCAAAGCTGGCAGTGGGGCATGAACCCACACCGCGCCAGCTATCATGCCCTCTTCCCGCGTGCCTGGACGGTCTATGAGAACCTTGTCGAAGGCATCACCCTGACCTGCAAACAGGTGTCGCCTTTCATCCCCGAAAATTACAAGGAAAGCAGTTACCCGGTGGCTGTCTTCGAGTGGGAAGTGCAGAACACCGCCCAATCCGCAGCCGATGTCAGCCTGATGTTCACCTTCCAGAACGGCATTGGCACACCCAATGACCTGGCGGGCGGCTTTTCCAACCACCTCGTCAAGCAGTCGCTGGGCAAAGAAACCATCACTGAAATCGACATGGCGCATGTCATCCGCTATCCCAGGCCGCTCGAACCCGGTCAGCAGCTCAAGGACCAGGGGCAGTACGCGGAACCGCTGACCCTGGCGATCGCCGCGCTGGGCGACCGCGACGTCGAGGTCAGCTACCGCACCCGCTTTGTCACCACCTCGCACGGGCTGGACGTCTGGGCGGATTTCAAGGGCGACGGCAAACTGGATAACGATGAAGACAACAAACCTTCCTCACCCGGCAGTGCCATCGGTTCGGCGCTGTGTGCCAAAGTGCACCTGGGGGCGGGTGAGACGCGCAAGGTGGTCTTTGCCCTGGCCTGGGACATGCCCGTGGCGCGTTTCTGGCTGGGCACGGGCTGGTACCGGCGCTACACCAAGTTCATGGGCCGTGATGGCAAGGCTGCCCCGAGCCTGGTCAAGGAAGCGCTCACCAGCTACCCCCAGTGGGAAGCGGCGATCGACCGTTGGCAGAAACCCATCCTCAAGGATGCCAAACTGCCCGACTGGTACAAGGCGATGCTTTTCAATGAGACCTATTACCTGGTGGATGGCGGCACGCTGTGGACCGCCGGCAAGGAAAACGACGAACCCACCTCGGGCGACCTGCTGCCCGAGCCTGAGATCGGGCACTTTGGCTACCTCGAGAGCCATGAATACCGCATGGTCAACACATATGACGTGCATTTTTACGCCTCCTTTGCCCTGGCAAGGCTCTTCCCGGAGCTTGAACTGAGCTTGCAGCGTGATTTTGCCAACTCAGTAACCATGGAGCACCCCGAGCTGGTGACGCTCTTCTTCTCAGGGAAAAAAGGCGTGCGCAAGACGCGCGGTGCGGTGCCGCACGACCTGGGCGCACCCAACGAGGACCCCTGGGCGATGGTCAATGCCTACAATGCCCAGGATGTCTCGCGCTGGAAAGACCTCAACCCGAAGTTCGTGCTGCAGGTGATGCGCGATTACACCTGGACCCGCGATATCCGCTTTTTGAAGGAAGTTTGGCCGGCGGTCAAGGAAGCCATCCGCTTTGTGGGCAAGTTTGACCGCGATGGCGACGGGATGATCGAAAATGACGGCTTCCCGGACCAGACCTATGACGTATGGAGCGCAAAAGGTGTCAGTGCCTACAGCGGCGGCTTGTGGCTGGCATGCCTGGGGGCTGGCGCTTTCCTTGCCGAACGCCTGGGGGAGGATGAGCTGGCGGCTGAATACCGGGCGACCTTCGAAAAAGGGCGGAAAGTGTATGAAGAGAAACTGTGGAACGGGTCATATTTTGATTATGACGCCAGCACCAGCAAACATCACGACAGCGTCATGGCCGACCAGCTTGCCGGGCAGTGGTATGCGCTGGCTTGCGGGTTGGAGGGCATCGTCCCGGCAGAGAAAGCCAGACTGGCACTGCAGAAGGTCTTTGAAAGCTGCGTCATGGGTTACCGCGAAGGCAACCTGGGGGCAATGAACGGCATGCGCCCCGATGGCAGGCTGGACCACACCTGCATGCAATCCACCGAGATCTGGACCGGCACGACCTTTAGCCTGGCGGCGGGCATGATCCAGGCGGGCTTGATCGATGAGGCTTTCAAGACGGCCTGGGGCATTTACAACATGATCTACCAGCGCTTTGGCCTGTGGTTTCAGACGCCCGAAGCGCTGAGCTATGAGAACACCACCCGCGCGATCACCTACATGCGCCCGCTGTCGGTCTGGGCGATCCAGGATGCATGGGAGAAGCGCTACAGGTAAATAACGATGCTGGTTGACCTACAATATGGCAGGCAGGGGCTAAGGCTCAGCCTGCCTGATCACTGCGTGGTGCTCAAGCCGCGAAAGGCAGCCCCCGTCCCGGATGAACGGGCTGCCATCCGGCATGCGCTGCGCAGCCCGACGGACAGCCTGCCGCTTGCCCGGCTCGCCGGGAAGGGGATGCGCGTGGTGGTGACACATAGTGATATCACGCGGGCGACCCCCAATGACCGCCTGCTGCCGGTGATCCTTGCAGAACTGGAGACGTGCGGGGTGCACCGGGAAGATATCACCCTGCTCAACGCATTGGGTACCCACCGTCCGCAAACCGCACATGAACTGGGGCGAATGCTGGGCAAGCAGGTGTTTGACAACTACCGCTGCATCCAGCACAATGCCTTTGATGACCAGGCGTTGGTGGCGGTGGGGAAAACCAGTTTTGGCAATGACATCCGCCTCAACCGCACCCTGCTGGAGGCAGACCTCAAGATTTTCACCGGCTTTATTGAGCCGCATTTCTTCGCCGGTTTCAGCGGTGGACCCAAAGCCGTTTTGCCCGCCCTGGCCGGCGCGGAGAGCGTCTTCTCAAATCACAGCTATGCCATGATTGGCCATCCCGGGGCGACCTTTGGCCTTAACAGCGGCAACCCCATCTGGGAAGAAATGGCAGAAGCTGCCCAAAAGGTCCCCAACACCTTCTTGGTCAATGTGACCCTTGACAGTGAGCACCGCATCACCGGAGTGTATGCCGGGGAGGTGATCGCCGCACATGCCGCGGGATGCCAGGCGGTGCGGGATGCATCACACGTAAAGATCGACGCGCCATTCGACATCGCCATCACGACCAACAGCGGTTACCCGCTTGACCAGAACCTCTACCAGTGCGTCAAGGGGCTGGCAGCGGCGCGCCGGGCGGTCAGGAAGGGCGGGACCATCCTGCTGCTGGCGGGTTGTGAGGATGGGCTGCCCGCGAACAGTGCCTATATCGACCTGCTGCGTCGGGCAGGCTCACCGCAGGAGCTGCTGAGGATGGTGGCGCAGCCGGGTTTCCGCGAACAGGATGCCTGGCAGGTGCAGGTGCAGGCGCAGATCCAGCAGGATGTGGAGGTGCATGTTTTCAGCGCGGGGTTGAGCGACCGCGAAATTCGCGATGCATTGATGATCCCCTGCCATGACATCCAGGCAACGCTGCAGGATCTGCTCTCACGGTTTGGGGAACGGGTCTGCGTTCTGCCTGAGGGGCCGATGGTGATCGTGGAATAAGCGCAGCACCATCAGCACCACGAATACCACGCCGGCGACCAAAGGCCACACCAGATTACCCTGCCCACTCAGCAGGTTGCCTTTATCCACCCAGGCGTAGTGCAAAATGACCAGCAGCGCGGCAACATACACCAGGCGGTGCAGCCATTTCCAACCGCGGCCCATTTTGCGCTGCAGCCCGGGGATCGAGGTGACCGCCAGGGCCAGCAGGATGACAAAAGCCGCGCTGCCCACCCAGAAGAAGCGGTTGCTGAACAGTGAACTGAAAAATGCGCGCCAGTCAAAGCGCAGGTCGACCGCCAGGTAGATCACCAGGTGTAATAAGGCATACTTAAAGGCATACAACCCGAGGTGCTTGCGCATCGCCCACAATCCCGGCTGTTTAATTAACAACCTGAGGGGGGTCACCGCCAGCGAAAGCAGTAAAAAGATCAGTGCCGCCCGCCCGGTGAAGCATTCCACCTCCTGGATGGGGTTGAAACCCAGGTCATTGCCCAGGGCGCGGATCAGCAGGACCAACAGCGGCACCGCTGCCGCAGCGTGCACCAGGGCGACCAGGGCTTTACTCAAGCCCGGCCTTTCAGAGCGAGCGGCAGCCTGCGTTTGTGTGGGAAGGTCGTGTTGGTTCATCGTTAGTAATTGGATACCAGGCTCATGCCCTCATACAGCGGCGCCACCTCGTCATAGCCATTGAACAGCAATGTGGAGCGGCGTTCTGTCTCGCCGATCCTGCGTTCGCTTGCCTGGGACCAGCGGGGATGGTCGACATCGGGGTTGACGTTGGCGTAAAAGCCGTATTCCTGGGGTGCGATGCTGTTCCACATGGTGACCGGTTTGTCTGCCACCAGGCGGATCTTGACGATCGACTTGATGTTCTTGAAGGCATACTTCCACGGCACGACCAGGCGGATCGGGGCACCATTTTGCGGGGTGAGCGGCTCACCGTACATGCCGGTCGCCAGCAGCGTCAGGTCCTGCATGGCTTCATCCAGGCGCAGACCTTCGAGGTAGGGCCAGGGGAACATGTCATTCTTCTGCCCGGGCATGTCATCGGGGCGATAGACGGTCTCGAAGCCGACATACTTGGCTTCGGGCAGCGGTTCGACATCCGCCAGAAGTTTGGAAAGCGGGAAACCGACCCACGGGATGACCATCGACCAGCCCTCGACGCAGCGCATGCGGTAGATGCGTTCCTCCTGCTCGTACCTGGCGAGGATGTCCTCGATGGTGAAGACCTGCGGCTTGCCAACCAGCCCGCCCACCTCGACCTGCCAGGGCTTGGTGACGAAGTCCTTGGCCAGTTCGTCAATGCCTTCCTTGGAGAAGGAAAATTCGTAATAGTTGATGTAACCTGTGGCGGCGGCATAATCGGTCAGGGCGTCCTCGCCGATGGGCGGGGGCAGCGTGGGGTCGCCGGCGACGTTTTCCAGCGCAGGCACGCAGGCGGCGAGCAGTGCTCCCGCCGAAACGGCCCCCACCTGTTTCAAAAACCGGCGCCGTGAGGCATACAGGTCACGCGGGGTGATCTCGCTTGCGGGCAGGTCATATTTTGGATTACGTTTTATGCGCATTTTCTCACCTCTTAGCACCAATTGTATTCGCTAAAGGTGCATTTTTCCAGCCCAAGCTTGTTCAAACTTTATATACCCCATTTTGTCACCTTTTGATTGGTATAATTATGGGCGATGCGTAACAATGGTTCCACACATGACGCGTTGGCTCACCTGCTGGCGCCTGTTTCTTCAACCCTCAAGGGGGTAAAAATGGCTGGCAGCCCGCAATCCACCCTGCGTGTCATCACTCACAACCTGGGCGGCGGCACCAAGCAGTATAAAGGCTCGCTGGAAAGCATGCCCATGGAACAAAAAGAAGCCATGCGCGGATTGATCCGCGAACTGAATGCTGATGTGTTGTGCGTGCAGGAGGTGGCGCAGTATATAGACGCCGACAGCCTGCAGCACTCGATGGTCGACCATATCCGCGATGCCGGCAGCTATCCCCATTACCTTTACGGCGAAACGCTTTCCATGAAGCGCCATATGCAGGTCAAAAAAGACACCATGGTCGACGGCCTGTTCATGGACTGGTGGGACTGGTCCAAGGGCAATGCCATTTTCTCGCGCCAACCATTTTCGCGCCTGGGTGACCCCACAAAAGAGGGTTACCCGCGCAACGTGCCCATCTTCCAGCCGCTTTCCTACGAGGGCAGCCGTGACAGCGACCCGCGTTATGTGATCCTGGCGCGCATCAAGCAGGCGCCCTTCCCCTACGTGCTCAACCTGCACCTGACGACATTGGTTGGTGAGCGCCCCCCGCATGCCTGGGACGATGTGATCGATGCCGCCCAATCAACGCGTCATTTGCAGCTTAAACGGGTGATGGACCTTGTGCAGCGCAACATCATTGACAAACACGAACCATTGATCATCACCGGCGATTTTAATGCCACACCTGAAGAATACAACATCGGCGAATACCTCGAAAAGGAGATCGGCCTGACCCGCCTGGTGCCGCGCAACAAGGTTGCCACGCATGCTGTTGCCGGGCAGGTGGACCACATCTTCTTCTACCCCAAAGACCGCCTGGATGGCTATGAATGCTGGGTCGAGAACTCGCGCCAGGCCAGGCAGGTCTCGGATCACCTGCCGGTGATCGCCGAGATCACATTTCATTGACGAAAGGCGGCAGGGCAACCTACACTGGCACCCCTGCCGGGATATATTGTTATGGGAAAATGTAAATATTTTGGCACTGACGGCATCAGGGGGCATGTCGGGCAGGAACCGATGGTCCCCGGGTTCGCCCTGAAGCTGGGCTATGGCGCCGGCAAGGTGCTGAGCCGCAACACCAAGAGCCACCCGACCTTTTTGATCGGCAGGGACACCCGCCAGTCGGGCGAGATGCTGCAGAACGCGCTGACCGCCGGCCTTTTGGCCAGCGGCTCAACGGTGGTTGACCTGGGCGTCATCACCACTCCCGGCGTGGCCTTCATGGTCAACAAGCTGCATGCCGATGCCGGCGTGGTCATTTCGGCGTCACACAACCCGGTGGACGAGAATGGCATCAAGTTCTTCAACCAGCAGGGCATGAAACTGAACGAGGAGATCGAACTGGCGATCGAAGCGCTGATCGACAACGGCATGCCGCTGGATGGCATGCAGGCGCGCGATTTCGGGCGCAGCATCGACGGCACCGACATGCGCGAACTGTATGTTGACGACCTGGTCGATGAACACAAGGGCCTGCGGCTGGATGAGCTGAGCGTGGTGCTGGACTGTGCCAACGGCGCCGCCTCGTGGTATGCCCCGGAGGTCTTTGCCCGCCTGGGTGCCAACATCGTGGCGGTGAACGCTTCGCCGACCGGCAGCAACATCAACTATCTGGCGGGTTCCGAGCATGTGCGCAGCTACCCCCAGACCATGGCAGCCCTGATCCGCCAGTACAACGCCCATTTCGGTATCATTTTTGACGGTGATGCCGACCGGGTCATCTTTGTCGATGAAAAAGGCGACCTGGTGGACGGTGATCACATGCTGGCGATCCTGGCAGACCACCTGCACCAGCAGGGCAGGCTGGCAGGCAATCTGGTGGTTTCCACCGAGATGGCCAACGGTGCCCTGACCGGCTATTGCGCCGATCACGGCATCCAGTTCAAAGCCACACCAGTAGGCGACAAGTACATCATGGAAGAACTGGTTCAGTTGTGCGCTTTGCCTTCCGAAGAAGGTAAATTCGGGCTGGGCGGCGAGCAATCCGGGCACGTCATCCTGATGGACGCCACCCACAAAACGGGTGACGGCATCCGCTCGGCGCTTTACATGGTCAAAGCCTACCTCGAAAGCGGCACTGGCTCGCTTGCGGCGATGGGCGAGCGCATCCACAAGTACCCCCAGCTGGTCGCCTCGGCCTATGTGGCTAGCAAGCCTGACCTGGAGACGATGGGCGAGTTGAAAAAGACTGTCCTGGCGATGATCGATGACCTGCCCGGGCTGACCCGCAAGAGCCTGCGCTATTCGGGCACCGAGCCCAAGTTCCGCGTGATGCTGGAGGCGGATACGCGCCAGACCGAGGACCAGCTGGCGGCATATGCCTGGCAGATCTGCCGCATCGTGCAGGCTGCATCCGGCACCCCGGCGGATGCGGCGGTGGAAGTTTTGAACGTGACCCGCGGTGGGCTGATGCCCGACCCGCGCTAAAAACCCCTGATCGAGGAGGATAGGATATGGAAATACCATTATTGGGAAAAGAATTCAACCAGCGCAACCGTGCGCTGCTCGTTGCGGAAAAACCGGAAAGCTGGCTGCCGGCGGTTGAGGCGATGCACCAGTTCCTGGAAGAACTGGACCGCCTGGTCATCTCACAGCCTGCAGTGATCGCCAACGACGTGGTTACTTCGTCGCGTGCCATCAGCATGCTGCTGACGCTCATCGCCACCGGCACGCAGTACCGCCTGGAACAGTACAAAGCCAAAGACGCTGCCACAGGGGCCATGCGCAAGGAAATCTTCAGCACTTACATCCCGATGACCGGCCTGCTGCGCTGGAAAGCCATCGAACTGGCCCATAAATACCTGCACAACCCGGTTTTTGACCCGATCAGGGACGATATCGCCCATGAGATCGACCCGCTGCTGGATACGATGGACTACCAGCAGGACCCTGACCGCTACATGCCCTTCCGTGTGATCCAGATCGGCAATATTTACGAGCGCCTCTATGCCCTGCGCATGCGCACCAGTGACGCAGTGCTGGTCGGCATGCCCGGCAGGCTTGGCCTGCTGCGCGAGATCTATGACCGAAAATATTTGCGCTTTGGCACTTCGGGTGTGCGCGGCCGCTGGAACGAAGATTTCACCGAGCGGCGTGCCCGCCAGGTGGTACAGGCCATCTGTGATTACCTCAACGATGTGGACGTGCCGGACTTCGTGGGGCGCGAGAACCGTGCCGGGCGCAGGATGATCGTCGGTTATGACGCGCGGCGCAACGCCGACAAGGTCGCCGGATGGGTTTCGGAAACCTGCCTGGCGAACGGCTTCAGCGTTGACCTTTCGACGCGCGACGAACCGACCCCGGCGGTCGTGTTCTACGAGACCGAAGTGCTGCCCCCGGACGAGGTTGCCGGCCTGATCATCTGCACCGCCAGCCACAACCCGCCCGAATGGCAGGGCATCAAGTTCAACCCGCGCCTGGGCTACCCGGCACCGACCAACGTCACTGATTACATCGCCTTCCACCTCAACGAGATCCAGATGCTCGACGAGAGCGGCGGGGTGTCGGACCTTGAGGAAGCACGCCAACGCGGCTTGCTGCGCGGTTTTGACCCGCTGGAGGACTACGTGCAGTGGATCCGCAACAACGGCAACGGCAATAACCGCATCCCGGTCGACTATGACCGCATCCGGCGCTTCTTTGCCGACAAACTGGTGCTGATCGACGAGTTTCACGGCTCAGGACGCGGCTATCTCAGCCGCCTGCTGGGTGAAGTGGGTGTGCGCTACAGCGTGGTGCATGCCCAGCGCGACCCCGACCTGACCGGGCTGGACTATGCCAACCCCGAAGAGCCCTTCATCAACCCCCTGAAGGCCAAAGTGCGTGAAACGGGGGCGCATGTCGGGATGGGCATGGATACCGACGCCGACCGCTATGGCATTGTCGACAAGGGCGGCGAGTATTACCGCCCCAACCAGATTCTGCCGATGCTGGTCTACTATTTGGGCGTCGAACGCGGCATCACCGGGCGGGTCATCGCCACCCAGACCGGTTCACCGCTTAATGAGGTTTTGGCGGGCATGATCAAGGGCAATGAAGCCAACAAGCCCGCTGAAGGTGCGCTGCCGGGTTATGTATCGCACCCCTTCTACCATCTGCGCATCGGCAAGGCAGAAGACCGCGTTTTGAAACACGCCTTCCTTGTGCCTGTGGGCATCAAGTATATCGAAGAGATCCGCCGCACGGACGATGCTTACAATAACCTCAAGGTGCTACCGGGTAACTGGCGTGACAACATCCTGATCGGCGGCGAGGAAAGCTCCGGGTTGACCTCGCGCGGGCATGTCACCGACAAGGACGGCTCATGGGCCAACCTGCTGGTGCTGGACATGCTGGCATACTTTGGCACGCGCCCGGAGAAGCCGCTGAGCACGATCACCGAGATCTGGGAGCACATGGTCAGCTTGCCCGGTATGTGGGAGAGCTTTGGCTGTTCGGATGACCCGCTGTCAAACGCCGGGCGCACCGACGTGGATGCCCCGCTGGAGGCAAAGGAAGCCTTTATTGACTATTACCTCGACCTGCCGCTGAACCACAGGCCTGAGGACTGCAAGGTCGCCGGGTTGGCGATCAAGTACCTGGGCGGCACGCGCTATGACCTGGCGGAGATGCAGTTCATCGATGCCAAAGGCAACGACCAGCACTACTTGCGGGTGCGTTCCTCAGGCACCGAGCCGATCAACCGCATTTACGTCGAAAGCTCGGACCCTGAGATCGGGCGGCGGTTGATGGCTGAAGCGCTCAGGCGGCTGGAAGTGCTGACCGTTGATGAGATCCGCCGCGCCCATTCCGAATGGCGCCTGGTGGACATGCTGGCACAGACCCGCCTGACCCCCGACCTGTTGATCGCTGTCATGGAGACGATCAAGCAGAACGGCTGGCAGAAAGCCGACATCCTGGCCAAACTGCAGAAGATGATGCTGGTTCTCGAGAACCGCAACCGCAAAGTCGCAAAAGCCTGGGTGGAGGTCATGCAGTAGGGCGGGGTAACTCGAATTGCAGAACTTTGTTGGGGAGGGTTTGCATACCCTCCCCTTTTTTTATCATAGTGAAAGATCCTTTCAGGATGGGTTGATGGCGATCAAAAGGGGACCACAGGTGGGCAAAAATTCATTGCCTTATTTAAACTGCCTTCAACTCTAAGCTTGCAGCTTTAACTTTTGCACTATAATTAGCCAAAATACCGCGCGAGAGGTTGTGCATTTGCTGGGTAACAGGCGAGGGTTCTACTTCATCAGGCTGGCGCTAAAAGAGGCTTTCTCAAACCGTGTCCTCCTCAAACCTGCCTTGACCCTCCTGTTTGGCGCGCTTCTCCTACTGTTCATCTTCCTTGTTCCCCTCAACATGGTCATCTTTTTCCTGGACCGCGACCCGCTGGCGCTTGCCCTGATCGGCTTTCTCTGTGCTGTGCTGCTCTATGTGATGTTTGTTTGGGCGGATGTCAGCTGCCTGGCCAGCGCAGCCATCTTTGACGACCTGCAGACCCAGACCCAGCCTGACCCGACCTCCGCCCGACTGGCACGAAAAAGCGGCTGGCGCGAGGTGCTGCGGTTTGACCTGGCTTATCCCTCATTATCCCTGCGTGCCCGTTCGGGCAGCAAACCGCGTAAAGTACTCTCAGGGGTGGAAGGCAGCGCCGACCCCAAAGCCTGGCTTAAGGGGCTCTACCTGGTCAAGCCGCTGATCGCGCTGGAACGCCTAAAATTAAAGGACGTCCCGGCGCGCATCCAGGACATGGTCTCGCGCAACCTGTTACGCTTTGACCCCGCGCTGGTGCGAGTGCGGCGTATCACATTTTGGCTCAGCCTGCTTTTCATCATCCTGGGCATTGCCGCCGGCACGCTGGTGGCGATCCTGCTCACCCCGGAGGGCATCAAACCAGTCACACAGATCATGCTGGCAGGCAGCCTGGGCCTGGTGGCGGGCGGGCTGGTCGCCCTGCCGGGTGCGGCGCTGAACGCCTATGCCCGCATGATCTACCACACGGCGATCTACCGCTGGGTGATCAACGTTGACCAGGCTGGGGCTTCCCAAACCGCAGCCCAGATCCCGGATATTCTCGCCCAGACCCTCAACCGGCAATTCCAGGGACAATAAATGGCACAGCGGCGCGAAATTCTTACCTGGCAGGACGTGGATCAGATGATCGACCGCCTGTTGGGGCAATTCAAAGAAACCTACGACGCCATGCTGATGATCACCACCGGCGGCATCGTCCCGGGAGGCCTTCTGGCGGACGCCATGAAGCAGCAGACGTTGATGGTCGCCTCGGTGGACTTTCCTGCCGAGATGGAAGCGGTGAAAGACAACCGCCTGCTGGCCTGGCCGCTTTTCCTGCAGTTCCCACCCGAAGAGAAGCTGGCGGGGCGGCGCATCTTGATCGTGGATGACGTGTGGGGCTCGGGGCGGACGATCACCGCGGTCAAAAACCGGGTGAGCGCTGCCGGCGGCATTCCCTACACCTGCGTGCTGCATTTCAACCCCTATCGCAACCTGTTTGGCTCTTTGCGGCCCGATTATTTCGCAGAAATGACCGATGCCCACATCATTTACCCGTGGGAGATCGCCCGCGGCATGCATGGGGCATTGATATGAACACAGATCGACCAAATCAATCATAAAGGAGTTGTTTGATGGAAAAAAAGATCCGCTGGTATGACTACATAACGATCAATATCTATTTCTTTGCACTGACCGCACGCAGCCAGACGCTGACACCGCTGATCCTGCCGCTCTTGGTGCAGCAGTTCATCGGTGATGAGACCAAAGGCACGGCCTACGGCAATATGCGCCTGTGGTCGCTGATGATCGCGCTCTTGGTGCAGGCGCTGTTCGGACTGCTATCGGACCGCAGCACTTCGAAACTGGGCAAACGCAGACCCTACATCATGGCTGGCGCACTGCTGGAAGTGTTGATCTACATTGCCATCGGCGTCATCGCTTCGACGCTCGAAGGCACGACCGGTTACTGGGCACTATTCGGCGCGATCATGGTATCGATGGTCTTTTCGAACATTGCGCACGGTGCCGCGCAGGGCTTGATCCCTGACCTGGTGCCCGAAGACAAACGCGGGCGCTTCTCGGGCTTCAAGGCGCTGTTTGAACTGCCCGCCCCGTTGATCTTCGTCTCGTTCGTGATCAGCAAAATGGTCTCCGCCGGCAATATCTGGGGTGCGCTGATCGTTTTGATCATCGTGGTGGTGGCGTGCATGCTGCTGACCATGCTGGTACGAGAGACACCTCAACAGCAGGCACCCTTCCCGATGGACTGGAAGGCGTATGGCGGGCTGGTTTTGATGACCGCGGTCTTCACGCTGGTCATTTTGGGGGTCGGGCAGCTGGTGAAACTGGCGATCGGCTGGGCGGATACCCTGCCGCTCACCCAGGGCTTCGTGGTGACAGCGATCGCCGGCGTTTTGGGAATGGCGGTGGCGGTGGGGATTGGCGTCTGGGCCAGCCTCAAGATCAGCCTGGGCAGGGATGCCAGCCGCAACTCGTCGTTCGTGTGGTGGGTGATCAACCGCCTGGCGTTCCTGGTGGGTGCCACCAACCTGGCGAGTTTTGTGTTGTATTTCATCCAGGAACGCTTCCCTGAGATGGCTGGCGCAGCAGCGGCCGGACCGACCGCCATGCTGACCATGTTCGTCGGGGTGGCGATCCTGATCGCCTCGCTGCCGGCAGGCTGGCTGACAGATAAGTTCGGCAAGAAGCCATTGGTGGCATTTGCCGGGCTGCTCTCGGCAGTGGGCACCATCCTGGTGGTTTTGGCGCCGGGCATGACGATGCTGTATGTCGGCGGGCTGCTGATCGGCATTGGCATGGGCATTTTCTACTCCGCCAACTGGGCTTTGGGCACGGCGATCGTGCCGCCCGAGCAGGCGGGGCGCTACCTGGGATTGTCCAACCTGGCGGGGGCGGGTGCCGGGGCGATCGGTGCGTATATCGGCGGGCCGATCGGCGACGGTAAGGGATACATTTTGCTGATGGGCATCTTCGGGTTCCTGTTCCTGATCTCGACCTTTGCCTTGTTCGGCATCAAGGAGCCGGCGAAGGTGGTTGGCGAGTAGTGTTTTCTGGTTTATTGAGAAGGCAGGTGCCGGGTACGGTGCCTGCCTTTTTTTGGGGGGTATGGTCATCAGGCAGTAGGGTGCGTTCCGGGTTTGAACGCACCAATTATTGTTGGCATTGTAATGGTGCGATCAAAAAAGCGACAGACAGTAGGGTGCGTTCCGGGTTTGAACGCACCATTATTGATGGCAATGTAATGGTGCGATCAAAGAAGATCGCACCCTACTTATGGGCTTATATAGTGCGATCAGGTAGGGTGCATTCCGGGTTTGAACGCACCAATTATTGATGGCAATGAAATGGTGCGATCAAAGAAATTCGCACCCTACTGCACTGCAAACCGCACCAATAACACCGTCCCCTACTTTTTTTGCCTATTGAATCTTTTTCTAAAAGTTGTACAATATATTTAACTCACAAGCCTGACCCATCACGCCCTCATTGCACCCCGGCCGGTTGTTAATTTCTACGCACCTTCAGGAGGTTAATGATGAAAAAGAATTTTGGTATCGTCCTGGCGATCGCCCTTGGGCTGTCTGCCTTGTTGCTCACAGTTGCCTTCCAGGCGGGTTGGGTAAGAGCCAGCCAATCCCTGGAGGAGCGCAGCGGCGCACCTACCATCGTTTCGTACCAGGGACAGGTGTGGGATGGGACCACTCCTTACGATGACTATGGCTACTTTAAATTCGCCATCGTAAATAGTGTCAACACGATCGTGTGGTCCAATGATGGGTCAACATCTGAACCTGTGATGGCGGTTGAATTGCTGGTAAACAATGGGTTTTTCAGCATTAACCTGGGGGATATAGACGTGGGGGGTATGATGCAACCTATCCTGGCAACAACTTTTACTGACCCGAACACCCGCCTGCGGGTCTGGTTCAGCCCGGATGGTGTGGGGGCTTTTACTCAATTGCCTGACCAGAAGATCGCCGCCGTGCCCTATGCCCTGCAATCACAATATGCCAGTGACGCTGACAAGCTGGATAACAAGCATGGCAGCGCTTACCAACTGCGGGTAAGCGTGGTCTGCCCGGAGAATTATGCCTTCCAGGAGATTGACGAATGGGGTGATGGCGTGTGTGTACCCATCGAGCACCGCCCGGTTTACAGCCTCACCACGGTAGGGGATGATGGGAGGGATAGCTTTGTACCTTCGGTTGCCATTGGTGTGGATGGACTACCTCTGATCAGTTTCTTCAGCGGTGAGGATGCAACCCATGGCGGGCTGCATGTGATGCATTGCAGAACCCTGGACTGCACTCTTTATGATATTTTCAAAATTGACACCGATTCGGATTACGTCGGGCTGCTAAGTACCATCGTTATCGGGCAGGATGGCCTGGGCTTGATCGCTTATGCGGACGTGACCAATAATCAATTGAGGGTCGCCCATTGTGCAAATGTCTCTTGTTCGGAGGCTGATAGGATAAGTATTGTTTATTCCGGGGCTGGTGGATACTCACTGTACAACCTTTCTGCAGCCATCGGTGTAGATGGATACCCATTGATCGGGTTTTTAGTTGTTAAGTCTGCTGCGAATGATCTATTGTATGTCGCTCATTGTAATGATGTTTCTTGCACGAGTCTTTCGACACCTGTGCAGATATATGCCGCTGATTCAATTGCCTATGAAATTTCGCTGACCATCGGCGCAGATGGGATTGGGCTGCTCTCTTTTCATAATAACACGACCGGCGATCTGCGCACAGCGCATTGTGGCAATGTCGCCTGCACTGCAATGACCGGGATGAGCATCGCCAGTCCAAATGAGGGGGTAGATAACTCCATCACCCGTGGTAATGATGGCCTGGGACTGATCGCTTATTACAGTGAAAGCGCCAGTGCCTTGAAAGTGGCGCATTGTAACAACATTACCTGTAGCTCAGCCACTTCGGTCATTATTGATACTATAGCCGGAGGTATTGCGGGCAACTGGCCTGCCATCACCATCGGCTCGGATGGGTTGGGATTCATCGTTTATGACGCATTTGATGGTTCTGACCAGATCCTCAAGGTGGCACACTGCATTGATGTCACCTGCTCAGGCGCAGTTACCTATGTGATCGATAAAATGGTGAAAACATCCAACGCCGGGATCCCTTCTGTCACCATTGGCACGGATGGCATGCCGATCATTGCCTATTATGATGGGTACTCAACCGACCTTAAGGTGATGCATTGTTCGAATAATTTCTGCCTGCCCTATGTCAGGAGCCACTGATGAAAAAAAATATCATTGCCTTGTTGATCATTTTATTCCTGGTGGGCTCCGCCCTGGCATTTGTCGGGGTTGTTAAAGCTCAGGAACGAGCTTTCACCCTGCCCTGGTCGGTGATCGGCTCGGGCGGGATGGGCGGCACGGCGGGTGGCTACACCATTCATTCCACCCTGGGGCAGCCGGTGGCGGGCGCGGTGGTTGGTGGAACCTATCACCTGACATCGGGATTCTGGACAGAGGTGTTTGAAAGCGTGGTGGAGTTCTTCAACTACCTGCCACTAATTTTACGGTAAATGAGTGGTCGTTATCACAGGTAAGGGCGAAGCATCCCCAGAGAGACTATCTTGTCAAACAAGTGAGTTGCAGTGGGATGCTTCGCGCCCTACGACTGGTTGGTGTGTGATAAACTGTGAAGATCGCACCAAATGTGTTTTTCCCTCTTGAATCTTTTCTTAAAAGTTGTACAATATGATTAATTCACAAACCTGGTTCATCACACCCTCATTACGACCCGACCAGTTGTTCAAACAAATCTATCTTCAGGAGGTCAAACATGAAAAAGAACTTTGGTATCGTCCTTGCGATCGCGCTGGGACTATCCGCCCTGTTACTCACCATCGCCTTCCAGGCAGGCTGGGTAAGAGCTAATCCATCCTCACAGCTGGACCGGGTTGAAGTAGGCGCTTTGATCTCCTACCAGGGTCAGATCCAGGATGATGGGGCCCCCATTACTGGCATGGGGCATTTCAAATTTGCCATTGTCGATGGCACCGGCAGTACGACTTACTGGTCGAACGATGGCACCTCAGTTGCCGGTTCAGAACCCACAAATGCGGTCCCACTGGGGATCAACAGTGGCATGTTCAATGTCAACCTGGGAGACACCTCAGGCACTTATTCCAACATGACCCAGATCATCGGTCCCAATACCTTCTCTGAGTACCCCACTCTCTTGCGGGTCTGGTTCAGCCCGGATGGCGTTACCTTCACCCCTATGCCGGATCAGAAGGTCACAGTTGTACCTTATGCCCTGCAGGCAGTCGAGTCGGTCTTTGCCTGGAACGCAGACACTGCAAACAGCGCAACTATCGCTGGATCTGCCACTACTGCAGGTTATGCCAGTGAAGCTGGCCGGGCGGATACAGCTGACCTTTTTGATGGGTTGAATGCATCCTGGTTCCAAAAGCGGGTCGAAGGTACTTGTGCAGTTGGTAAAGCAGTCACTGCGGTCAATTCAGATGGCAGTGTTGTTTGTTCTTCCACCTTTCAATATCGGGTATCTGGTGCTTGTGCAGAAGATGAGGCGGTACGTTATATCAATGCAGATGGGAGCGTTGTATGTTCCAGCGCACTCCAGTTACAAATCACGGGCACCTGCCCAATAGGTCAAGCGATACGTTATATTAATGCTGATGGGTCTGTCACCTGTGAAACGATTCCACCGACCCCAGAATTTGTGATAGATATTAAAGCCACAACAGGAAATATGGGCTCACACTCTTCAATAGCCCAGGGATCTGATGGACTTGGCATCATAAGTTTTTATGATTACACAAATGGTTTCTTGAGAGCCTTCCATTGTAGTAATATCAATTGCTCAAGTGGAACATATCTTTCTGTTGATACAGGTGCTAATGTTGGCCAGTACAACGATATCATTATTGGCAATGATGGTCTACCCTTGATAAGTTATTACGATGCAACCAATACTGCATTAAAGATAGCCCATTGCTCTGACATATATTGTTCAAGCAGAAGCATCACTGTATTGGATAGTGTAGGAGATGTCGGAAAAAACAGCTCTATAACCATTGCTGGAAATGGATTTGGTCTAATTGTTTATGAAGATACAACAAACTCAGATATTAAAGCTGCTTATTGCCGAAATATTGATTGTAGTGATTATGCGATCAATGTAGTAGTCTCATCAGTTAATGATTTGGGAGATCCTTCAATCGCACTGGGAACCGACTTTTTAGGGGTCATCAGTTATATTGATAATACAAATCTTAAGATGTATATTATTAAGTGTTCACGAAATGATTGCAGCACTTCCACTTCCATCGATAGTATTGGAGCATTTAGTAGCATTTACGACCCTAATGTGGTGATTGAAAGAGATGGAAATATAGGGATCAGTTTTGTACGGGATTCCATGTTACATTTTGCCTATTGTTATGACAATTTTGGCTGGGCTTGCTACGATACAGAATTAGCTTCTCTATGGACACCCAGAAATCATTCTCTTGTTATCGGAGCTGATGGGTTACCTATAATAAGCTATAGTGGAGGTTTAGATAATCTCAAAGTAATCCATTGTTATAGTCCCGAATGCAGGGATGAAAATACATCCGCTGATGTAACAATCTCCACACTGGATTCTTTGGGACATGTCGGGCAATATAGTTCCATCACAATTGGGTCAGATGGTTTACCATTGATAAGTTATTTTGATTCAGATAATTTGGATTTACTTTCTGCCCATTGCAGCAATGAACTCTGTCTGCCTATTGGATTGGGAGAATAACCATGAAAACCAAAACTGTCCTGTTAGCAGTAATTGCCTTGTTCCTGGTGGGTACTGGGTTCGCATTTGTCGGTGTGGTGCATGCCTACGAGTCGCGGGTAGCCTTCACCCTGCCCTGGTCGGTGATCGGCTCGGGCGGGATGGGCGGCACGGCGGATGGTTACACCATCCACTCCACCCTGGGCCAGCCGGTGGCGGGTGCGGTGGACGGCGGTTCCTACCACCTCACCTCCGGCTTCTGGACCGAAGTTTGGGAGTCTGTGGTGGAGTTCTTCAATTTCCTGCCGCTGATCGTGCGGTAGGATGCGGTTGACAGTTACAACAGGTAAGGGCGAAGCATCCCTTAAATAACTATCTCGTCAAATAAGTGAGTTGAGTAAGGATGCTTCGCCTCTACAGGATCGGTAGACGGCTGTCATCCAGGTTACATTCCTTTGGCTGGTGCCATCCAGCGCGACCTGCATAAAGTGAAGTGAGGGTGTTCATGCTTTCTGTTTTGTGCTTTCTGGCACTTGGGTCCCCCAGCGTGATGACTTTCAGCTAGTTCCCTCCTTGATTCTTCGCTTAAATCATGTATACTCATCATAGATCAAGTGCCAAGGCTTAACACATGTCAGCGCTGCACCCCGAATAAGCCGCTTTTGTCTTCTTTACTGCCAAGGAGGTAGAAATGCCAGGCAAAAACATAAAAATCCGCTTAGTGATCTCGCTGTTGGTCTGTTTGATTTCCTTCAGCAAATTTCCCCAAGCTTCGGCAGAGCCCACCCGCAGCCCCTACATCGTCAACACAACTTTGGATAGTGGCGCAGGTTCTTTGCGCCAGGCGATCACGGATGCCAATACCTATGCCGGGAAGGATTATATTGACTTCAACATCCCCACCTCGGACCTTGGCTACAATGCCGGGGCAGGGGTATTCACCATCAGCCTTTCAACCATACTGCCCGATCTTACGGACTCAAATGGGGTGGTCATAGACGGCACAACCCAGCCGGGCTATGTGGCAGGCCAAAAGCCCAAGATCATCATCTCCGGTTACGGTCTGCCTGTCCCCGGTTCGATCTTAACCATTTCACCAGGAAGCAGTAACAACACCATCAAGGGTCTATCACTTGGTGGCGTACCCGCAGATATCCTGACCATTGACGGGGATAACAACCTGATCGAGAAAAATGATATTCGCTATTCCTCTACCGGGAATGGGGTTACGATCAACTCCACTGCTACTGGTAATTTCATTTACACCAATCACATCTTTGGGAATCACCTGGATGGTATTTACCTGGATGCAGCATCTGGCAATTCCATATGGAATAATGTCATCGGGCTCTTGCCAGATTATTATTCACCTTCACCCAATGACCCCAATGACGGGGATGGTATACAATGCATTGGCTGCACAGACAATGAGATCACAGAGAATGTCATCAGTGCCAACCTGGGCAGCGGGATCTATTTCTCAGGCGCATCGGGTAACCTGGTCCAGAATAACTTTATTGGGCTGAGTACTGATGGTGTTGATGACCTGGGCAATGGTGGGTATGGTATTCGCATTGAAAATTTTAGCACAGCCAATGATATATTCGGCAACTGGGTATCCGGCAACGGATGGGATGGCATCCGGCTGATCGGAACGGGAACGACACTAAATCATATTGAAAAAAACATGATCGGGATGGGAATGGCTGGCGCTGTTCCCAATGGTCAACATGGCGTGGGCATCTACGCTGGTGCGCATGAAAATTATGTTGGAAGTCTTTCTGATCCATCCCGCTTTAACTTTATTGCTGGCAATGGTTGGAGTGGTGTGGCAGTGGATGGCTCTTCTCCAGGAAGAAATTACATAGCAAATAATTACATCGTCAGCAATCAATGGTACGGCGTGAACATCGTCAATAGCGATAACAATTACATCGGACTTAATGTGATCAACAGGAATGGACTGGAAGGAGAGCATGCAGGTGTGCAGATCAAAGGCTCCACCTCATACAGCAACCTGGTCTCGCGGAACAGCATCAGCCTGAGCACCGGTCCGGGAATTGAACTGATCGGGCTTGCCAATAATGGCATCACTGCCCCTGCATTGACTTCAGCGAGTTGCTCCATGGTCAGCGGGAGCACCGGGTGTCCGAATTGCACTGTGCAGGTCTTTTCTGACTTCGAAGATGAGGGGATGACATATGAAGGGCAGGTTTTAGCTGATCCGGGCGGGAATTTCACTTTTTTAGGCAGGATCTCTGGACCCAATGTCACAGCCACGGTGAGTGATGGGTCTGGAAATACCAGCCAATTCTCAATACCTTTCATGGGTGCCTGTTATTGGGGTTACCTGCCGATGATCTTCAAATAAACAATTAACACCTGGTCGCCTGGTCTCTTTTATCCCGACAGCCAAGACATGAAAGTCAGACCGGATGGCAACAGCTGCACGTGCCTGGCCTACTGTCTGTCGTTGGGAGTCACGACGCGCACACGATCCCACAGGGATGTTACGCAATCAAGAGAGCGGTGCGTTCGAGGGTATTGTTGGGTTTCGGGCACATAATTTATGGCAATCGATTGTGATGTCCCATTGAAGCGCGATATTTGCCCTCAACCCAACCTACAAAGTTCGCATCCACAGATCAAAGGTTTTGTTGGGTTTCGGGCACGCCGGGTATTATAAGGAACACACACGCCAACGGACTTGTGTGGATCGCCCTCAACCCAACCTACCAAACTGCGAGAAATGACCATAACTTCGATATAATTACACCCAGGATCAAACGACAAGTCGGAGGGAATGTCATGCCAGTCAATTTTGTCCAGGTCAAGCAAGCCCTGGCAGCTTACACGCAACAGGTCAAGACCCACACGGCTCAACAGTCCAGCCTGGAAAATGAGCTGTGGCAGGTCTTTGAATCCTCGTCGACGCAGGTGGTCAAACTGCGTGCCGAGATCCGCCATGCCGCGGAACAGGCAAGACGATTGTGGTGTGCCTGCCCGACGGATGAGCCCCTGCTGACGCACCGCCCGTGCCCCAGCCTGCCCCCCAACTACACGATCATGGCGGCGGACGGCTCACAGATCCAGCCCAGCCGGCACAAAGCGCTGCCCTACTGTGTGGTTAACGTTGGCGTGATCACCGCGCGGATGGGCAGCAGTGAAGCGCCCGACACGCACATGCACAGCCGCCTGGTCGACTATGGCGAGCTGTTCGAGGACGGCATGCTGGTCAACGAGGACATGGTGTCACTGTGGCGCGACCACGCCGAGCGGCTGGCACTGCTGGAGCACGCCGCCGACCTGCAGAGCCCGGTCATCGCACTGACCGACGGGCTGTTGGGGCTTTACATGGGCTCGCGCACCAACCAGCAGATCCCGCCACTTGCCAATGAGATCTATGCGGCCTACAAAGCGCTCGCCGAGCAGGGGGTGATGTGCGCCGGTTATATCGACAAGCCGGGCTCGGACCTCTTGGGGCGCATGTTCAGCCTTTTAGCCTTGCCAGAGAACGAAAGAGCCGGTTATGACAGCAAGACGCGCTATTACAAGGGCATATCGGACGCCGCGCTGCTGCAAAACGTGCTGACGGAACCGGGGGAGCGTTCGGCAGTCTTCGAGGTGATCTCCACCCAGGACCGCAAGAGCGAAAACGACCTGGCGGTGCACTTTTTCTACCTCAACATCGGCACAAAGGGAGCGCCTTACCTGGTGAAGGTGGAGATACCGGGCTGGATGGTGCGTTTTGAGGAGCGCATCAACCTGCTGCATGCCGCCATCCTGCGCGAGACGCGCGTTCTGGACCTGCACCCCTATCCCTACATCCTGCACCGTGCGCACGAGCTGGCGGTGATCCAACTGAACGAGCACGAAGAGGTCGAGCGCCTCTTGATGGAAGCATACAGCACAGAGGGCATCCCGCTGGGGATGCAGTCCAACAAACAAGCCAACAAAATGATCACCGGGAGGGAAAGACCTGATGAATGAAAGCAAGATCACAATCGGCAAGCTGCTGCGCGCGGATAACGCGCAATTCGTGGCGGGTTGCCGCGTTTCCGAGCTGGATGCGCCGGCCTTTGGCGCACTGGTGCGCGTGGAACTGAACGAGAAGATCGATGTTTATGGACTGATCGCCAACATCAGCATCGCCGATGACGGGCTGGTCAGGCAGCTGGTCTCGGGGGTCAGCCTGCCACCGGAATATGGCGCCGACAACCGCTACAACCGCAATTTGCCGGTAGAAATCAGCGTTTTGACCGTCGGCTACCGCGAGGAACTGGCGATCTACCACCTGCTGCCGCCGCGCCCCCCACTTTCGCTGGATACGATCTACCTGTGTTCGCCGGCGGAACTGGTGCGCTTCACCTCCAGCGGGCGTTTTGGCTACTTCCGGCACATATTGCGGGCATTCACCCTGCCGGTCGGAGAGCTCTTGGCGGCGCACCTCAAACAGGCCCAGACAGCCCATTTGGCAGCAGGCAACGCGCAGTGGTTCGGGGAGGCGGCGCGTGAACTGATCACCCTGCTGCGCGACGACCACACCACGCTGACCAACGTTTTGGGGGCACTGGCCAACATTGACCCGGACTGGGTGGCATAGGGAGGGAGAAAATGAGCGATATGATGCAAAATTACACGGACGACCATGATCAACACAGTATCGGCTACGTGGTGGGCGGCGGGCTGCAGGAGAACCTGAGCGTGCGCCTGACCATCCCCGCCCAGCAGGTGCAGGAGGGGGCCTTCGTGGTGATGGAGAGCGGCAATTTGCGCTTTTACGGGCTGGTGACCGACATGCTGCTGGGGGCCACAGACCCGCGCTTTGCCGATGAGCAGAGCGAGAACCGCCTGCCGCCCATGCTTGCCAGCCTTTTGCACGGGCAGACGCTTTTCACTAACCTGTCGGTGCTATCCACATTGATGTTGGACATGGGTCCCGAGCCCGGTTCCGCAGGCTATGATGAATGGCGCAAGGCACACCCCGAGGATGCACGCCCCATCCCGGTCAAAACCATCCCCCAACACCACACCGAGGTCAAACTGGCATCGGCAGGGGACATTGCCGAGATATTCGGCGAGGAGAACGGCAAGGAGCTGTTCCGCATCGGCACAACGCGCGAACAGGGGCACCCGGTGGCACTGGACCTGGACAAGTTCGTGCAGCGTTCGTCGGGCATTTTTGGCGCCACCGGCACGGGAAAGAGCTTTTTGACGCGTGTGATCCTGGCGGGGCTGATCCATGCCGACCATGCATCGACGCTGATCTTTGACATGCACAACGAATACGGCCCGGATGATATCTCCTCCGACACCGGATTGGCAGTGCCCGGGCTGAAAGCCAAGTTCCCCGGCAAGGTCAGGCTGGTGGGGCTGGGGGCAGACACCAGTTTCAGGGATATGAGCCCCGATTACACCCTTGAGATCGCCGAGGCGGATATCCGGGGGGAGGATATTTTGATGCTGAGCGGTGAAATGAACCTGCGTGACACCACCGCCACCACCCTGGCGGGGTTGGAGCGTGACTTTGGCGAGCGCAACTGGTTCAGCGCATTCAAAGCCATGCGCAGCGGGGCAAAGGTTGTGGATGAAGAAAGCGGTAAAAAGGTGCCAGCGGATGATAGCGTGGAAGCCTGGGCCAACCAGGCGGGCATCAACGTGGCGGCGGCGGAGGGGCTGCACAGCAAGATGGGGCGCCTGTTTGAAAGTCCTTATATCGTGGAAAGCCCGGCGGCAGACACACTGGGTGAGATCATCCTCAACCTGGACAAGGGCAAGCATGTCATATTGTCATTTGGTGATTACCAAAAGGACCTTGATTACCTGCTGGTGACCAACCTGATCACCTGCCGCATCCGCGAAGCCTGGGAAAATAAGACCAACGAATTCCGCAGCAAGAAAAAGAGCGAACCGCGTCCCCTGGTGGTGGTGGTGGAGGAGGCGCACAAGCTGCTCAACCGCGAGATGGCATCGCAGACCACCTTCAGCACCATCGCGCGCGAAATGCGCAAGTATTACGTGACCCTGCTGATCATCGACCAGCGACCATCGCAGATCTACGACGAGGTGATGTCGCAACTGGGCACACGCATCTCGGGCTGGCTGGGCGACGAGGACGACATCAGCGCGGTGCTCTCCGGGCTGGCAGGCAGGCAGGCACTGAGGGGCATGCTGGCGCACCTGCAGCCCAAGGAGGAGGTGCTGATGCTGGGTTGGGGGGTGGCTATGCCCATCCCGATCCGCTCACGGCGCTATGACGCCGAGTTCTGGAAGGAAGTGCTGAAGGATAAGGCCGAATTGAAGGATTACAACGAAGACCAGAATAACGCCGAAATGGGGTTTGAAGAATGATCCCGATCACGCTCAGCCTGGCAGGCTTTTTATCCTACCGCCAGCCGCAGACGCTGGACTTTACACAGTTCGACCTGGCGTGCATCTCGGGCTCGAACGGTGCCGGCAAGTCATCCCTGCTGGACGCGATCACCTGGGTGCTGTTCGGGCAGGCTCGCAAGCGGGACGACTCACTGATCAACGCCGCCTGTGACAAGGCCGAAGTGACACTCGATTTTGCGTATGAGGACCAGGTCTACCGCGTGCACCGCAGCATCACCAGGGGCAAGGGCAGCCAGGTAGACTTCTTTATCGAAAAGGGGCTCAAAGCCGATGGCGCGAGCGAGTGGAAGGCATTGAGCGAACGCACTCTCAGGGAAACCGAAGCGCTCATCCAGCGCACTTTGAGGCTGGACTATGAGACCTTCACCAATGCCTCGTTCTTTTTGCAGGGCAAGGCGGACATGTTCGCCCAGCAGAAAGCCTCCGACCGCAAGCGCATTTTGGCGAGCATTTTGGGGCTGGACGTGTGGGAGGAGTACCGCAAGCGGGCCAACCTGGAACGCGGCAAACAGGAAACAGAACTGGGCCTGATCGATGACCGCCTGAAAACGATCTTGGCCGAGTTGGGCGAGGAGGATGCCCGGCGGCAGAGGCTGGCCGAGGTGGAAAGGGAGCTCAAGATCCTGGCCAAAAGCCGCGACCAGCAGTCCAAACTGGTTGACGAGGCCAAAAAGCTGCAGGCGTCTTTGAAGGGCAGGCAGGACATGCTGGCGACGCTGCGGGAGCAGCTGGATGGCTCCGTGCAAAAGCGTGACCACGACCTGGCGCTTTTGGAGTCACGGCAGGAGGAGATGGCAGGCTACCAATCGTTGCTGGATCGGGCGGGGGAGATCGAACAGGCTCATGGTGATTGGCAGGCGCTGCGCAAGGAGCTGGAAGCGCTGGACGGGGTGGCAACAAAGTTCAGGGCTTACCAGGACCGCCAGCAGGAGCCACTGCGCCAGATCGCTGCGGAACGGGCACGCCTGGAGCAGGAGATCAACGGTTTGGAAAGCAACCTGGCAACCTTGCAAGCCAACGAAGGCCTGCTGCCTGAATTGGAAAGCCAGCTAAAGGCAAGCGAAGCGAAGGTGGATGCGTGCCATCAACAATTGGCAGAGAAAAGCGCCCTGGAGGATGAGATCGCCAGGCTGAACCAGGAACGGGCAGACGCCCGGGCAGAGAACCCAAGGTTGAAAGGCGAGATGGAGGAACTGCGGGCGCGTATTGATGCGCTGGAAAAGGCCACCGAACCCGCCTGCCCGGTCTGCAAGCAGCCGCTTTCGGAAAAAGACCGCCAGGCCATGATCGAGGAACTGTATGATGAGGGCAATGACCGCAAGGCAAAATACCGGGCGAATGAAGCCCTGTTGAAGGACTTTGACCAAAGAATGACACAAAAGGAAGCTGCCCTGAACGCCCTGCGCCAGGTGGACGATGCCCTGCGCAATGCCACCCGCCAGGCGGACCAGGTGAAAGACCGCATCGCCCAGGTCAAAGCCCAAAGAGAGCAGTGGGATGCCAACGCGGCTTTACACCTGGCAGAGGTGAAGAAGTTGCTGGCGGGTGAACAATTTTTACCCCAGGCGCGGCAAAAACTGGCGGCGATCGAAAGTGAAATGCGCGACCTGGGCTATGATGCCGCTGAACATGCCGGTTTGAAGCAAAAAGAATTGACCGCCAGGCAGGTGGAGGGTGAGTTTGCCAGCCTGGGCAATGCCAAAGCCGCCATGGCGCCTCTGGGCAGGCAGGTCAGCGACCTGGAAAAGCAGCTTGGACAGCATGAAAAAGATGTCAAGAGGCTGCAGGAGGCGCATGACACAGCCGCGGCACAACTGGCAAGCGAAATGGCCGGGCTGCCTGATTTGAGGGAGGCGGAAGATGCCCTTTTCAATGCCCAGGAAGCGCTGAATGAACACAACCGCCTGTTGGGCTCCGCACGGCAGAGCGTCGCTGTTTTGGCCACCCTCAAAGAGCGCAAAAAGGCTTATGACGAGGAGCGTGAAGCGGTCTCGCGCCTGGTCGAACAGTACAAGATGCTCGAACGGGCTTTTGGCAAGGACGGCGTGCCGGCGCTGCTGATCGAGCAGGCGCTGCCGGAGATCGAAGAGAACGCCAACATCACCCTGGGACGCTTGAGCGACAACAGCATGAGCGTACGCTTTGATACCCAGCGGGCATTCAAGGATGAAAAACGCGAGGATAAAAAGGAGACCCTGGACATCCGCATCAGCGATGGCTCGGGAACCCGGGATTACGAGATGTTCTCTGGCGGCGAGGCCTTCCGGGTCAACTTTGCCATCCGGCTGGCACTGTCACGCATTTTGGCGCAGCGGGCGGGGGCCAGGCTGCAGACGCTGGTGATCGACGAGGGCTTTGGCAACCAGGATGCGCAGGGCAAACAGAGGCTGATCGAGGTGATCAACCTGGTGAAGGGCGATTTTGCCAAGGTGCTGGTGATCACCCACCTGGAGGACCTGAAGGATCACTTCCCCAACCGCATCGAGGTGGAAAAGACGGAGAAGGGGTCGGTGGTAAGGGTGAGTTAAAATATAAGCAGGCTGGATTTTTCCCAACCTGCTTTCTTATTCCCTTATGCTTTTTTATTCCTTTGGCCGGGTGGCATCCAGGCTCGATTGGTCAATTAATTCTGGCGCAGAAACCGACCTTGTTACTTCAAAGGACACATCATCAAGGAAGAGGTTGCTGTTATTCGAGCTATTAGTTCTAACATCGAATACAAGAATGACACTGCTCCCGGCATAAGCAGACAGATCGATCGAATTTTCAACCCATCCCCCGGTATTATTGGTTGCACAAAGATCCTGGGTCATGACAACTGTACTATTTGCTGCCACCCTGAAGTAATCATAATAACCACAGGATTCATTAGAACCGATCCAATACCAGTAATGCAAGTAGCTCCTGCCTGCTGGCACAACCACGGTCTGGTATACCTGCGAAGTATCATCAAAATCGCCACCAAGCCAGCCAGCCCATGAACCGCCATGAGGCAGTAAAGGCAGATCTTCACTTTCGAGGATGATTGCCCACCCAAGTTCCGAATACTCGCTCCAGGCTACATGTCCCAGCTCAAAATCACCATTCAGGATGGGGTCGGGAGGCGTTGTTCCCGCCGGTTTCATGATCATCGGCAGGAAGGTCTTGTGGAGGGTTGGCAGGCTGGTCTCAACCCAGGCGATGCCGCTGGTTTCGACGTTGCATTCGTTGTAGCCGATCTTGAAGTAGCCGCTGTCCTCCCAGGTGCTGCCCCAGCTGTTCTTGACGATCCAGTAGCCGCCTGCATCGTTGTAGCCAACAGCCACCACGGCATGGTTGGCGCCATCTATTCCGCCGGAACCGGTGTCATTGGTGCAGCGGTAAATGCGGCTGCCATCAAAATCGCCACCAAAAGTTGTGCCATGACCAAAGGCAATGGTGATCGGGCCGTAATTGCTGATCAGGCTCTTCATATCCGTGCCGGTATAGGTAAGGTCGGTGTGATTGTTGGGAACATAGGTTCGGCGGGTTGCCCAGTCTGCACAGCGGGCACTACACAGGCTGTCAGCACTCAGGTAGGGATAACAAGGCTCATCAACAACACCATCTGTTCTGATGAAACCCAGGGCAATATATTCAAGTCCACCGTCACAATCGTAAGGCGGGTAGCAGGTCGACACCAGGTATTGTTCCGAGAGGTCCAGGTCCAGGTTGGGGTTGCTGGCAATGATGTTATGGCTGGCTTCAGCCACACCGACCGCAGAAAACGCCCAGCAAGCCCCACAGGAAGCCTGGTTCTTGACGGGGGTGACCCAGTTATAGCCCAGGTAATCACGCCAATCAAAGCTCGCCGGGGGCACGCCATGATCCACCCGGGGTGTCACGGTTTCATCTTCAAAGCCCAATGCAGCCAGGTCCACTTTATTGGGTGCTTCCAGGGCTGTCAAACCGGAAAGCAAGGCTGTGGTGCCCACCTCGCGTCCCTCTTTGTCCACACAGGCGGAGTACTCAAAGGCATAGGGGTCCTTGCCATCCGAACGGGCTTCAAGCCTGTAGCCGGTCTGCTCGCACCAGGAATATGCCTGGCCGCACTTGCCGGCATAGAAATCCCACTGATCACAGGTATCTCCATCCGGCATGGCACAGACCCCGTTTTGGCCCCCATCCGCAGCCGTAACGACAGAGTAGTCATAACCCATGACTGTCTGGCAGTAATCCGCTGCCGGGTTGCCCAGGGAGGTACAACCGTTGCTGGCTGGCGTGGGGGCTGCTTCAGGAAGGGCGGTTGGAATGAAGAAAAGGATCAAACCCAGGATAACGAACCCAAAGATACGCACAAGAACTTTCATGACTTCCTCCTTGCAGGGAAACAAGAATATGTGGATAGGTTGTACATTAAATATATCATTAAATTAGCCAATTTCAGGTTAAATTCCGGCAGGATTTGTTCTGACTTTGTTTTATAATTGCGCTACTTGGAAAAATCACTCTACTTGTCCCATTTATGATCCAAAAACGCCTGCTCATCCCTTTCCTCTGCCTGATCACCATTTTACTGGGCCTGAATTCAACTCTGGCAGCTGGCTCTGCGCTCTCCCCCGACCAGGTTGCTGACACCTACACCCTCGACCTGGGCGGTGAACGCTTTGACCCTTTAGTGGCGGAGCCATCTTTTGCCTTTTCAAGCACCCAGCAGGCCAATCCCGCTGGCAAAGACCTGCGCCTGGTGCAATTCAGGGGTCCGATCGAGGACGCATGGTTAAGCGGGCTTGAAAACAGCGGCCTGCAGATCGTGCAATACATCCACCCCTACACTTACATCGTGTGGGGCACTTTGGATAACCTGGCAGCGGCATCACGGGCGGGCGAGGTGAGGTGGGCGGGGGATTTTATCCCGCAATACCGCCTGCTGCCCGTCAACCGCAACCGTACAGAAGCAAATCTGGCGGTCAATGTGCTGTTTTACCGCGGGGCGGATGTGGACGCGCTGATCACGAGCATCCAGGCGCTGGGGACAAGGTTCGTTTCGAGCGCTGAGATGGACCGCACACTGGCGATTGCCCAGTTTGAAGCACCCGGCAGCCTTTTGAACGAGATCGCTGCTCTGCCCGGGGTGTACAGCGTGCAGCCCGTGCCGACCGATGGCGGTGAGCGCGGTGAGATGAGCAGCCAGGTCAACGCCGGCAACTATGACGGCACCAACCTGGCTCAAACAGGCTACCTGGGCTGGCTGGAAAACATCGGGGTGAACGGCAAGGGTGTGGTCATCGCCAACGTCGACAGCGGGGTGGACCATGACCACCCGGACCTGGTCAACAACATGCTGCCCTGTGTGGGCAGCTCGTGCAGTCTCACCCAGAGCAACCACGGCACGCACACCGCCGGCATCATGGCGGGCGACGGGTCATCCGGCGTGCTGGACGTGCGCGGTTTTCTGCGCGGGTTGGGGGTGGCACCCGCGGCGAACCTGGTCGAACAGCTTTACAACCCGACCTATACCCAGGTCAATGGCATGCTGACCCTTATCCAAGAGTCCTACGCCAACGGGGCGGACCTTTCCGGCAACAGCTGGGGTCCCAGCGGCACGCCCAAGGGTTACGACGCGGATACGCGCCAGGTGGACGTGGGCGTGCGCGATGCCGACCCGCTGACACCCGGGAACCAGCCACTTTCGTATGTGGTGTCGATCATGAACGGCTATGGCGGCATATCCAGCCAGGGTACGCCGGATGAAGCCAAGAACAGCTTCACCATCGGCTCAACCCAGATGCAGAACTCGAGCGGAACCCAGAACCTGGCGATCAACAACCTCTCGTCCAACACCGCCCACGGGCCGGCATTGGACGGGCGCCTGATACCGCACCTGGTGGCTCCGGGTTGCTACGTCGATTCGACATTGATCGACAGTTACGGGATGTTGTGCGGCACCAGCATGGCATCGCCCCAGGTCAGCGGCTCGGTAGCGCTGTTCATTGAATATTACCGCCGGCAGTTTGGGGTGGACCCCAGCCCGGCGCTGATCAAGGCCGCCTTTTTGCCGGTGGCGCACGACCTGGCGGGCAACCTGGACGCCGACGGAGTGGTACTGGGCCACCGCTTTGATGCCAGACAGGGTTGGGGGCGGCTGGACCTTTCGGCGGTGCTCAAGCCGCAGGGCGAGGTGCTCTATTTTGATGCCCCGCAGGTCTTAGACGCCACGGGCGAAAGCTGGTCTTACAGCCTGAACCTGCTGAATGTCGGGCAGCCTGTGCGGGTCATGCTGGCATGGACGGATGCGCCCGGGCATGGCCTGGGGGGAAGCACGCCGGCCTGGAACAATGACCTCGACCTGGCAGTGACCGCGGGCGGGGCGACTTATCTGGGTAACAATTTTGACCCCCTGAGCGGCTGGTCTGTCACTGGCGGAACTGCGGATTTCAGGAACAACACCGAGGGCGTGATCCTGCCGACTGTACCGGGCGGCTTTGTGACCATCACCGTCAGCGCCGCCAACATCACCTCGGACGGCCTGCCCAACAGCGGCGACCTGACCGACCAGGACTTTTCATTGGTTGTTTATACCGGGCAATACCGTTACATCTTCCCGCTGGCTTTTTCCAGCCAACCTTAATTGCAACCAGGAGAGCATCGATGCCATACAAACACCCCATGACCGGGCTTGAAACCAACACCATCCCCGAGCAGATCCGCGCCTTTGGCGGCTGTGGCAATATCATCAAAGTGGGCGGCAGTTTATTGATCGCCGGGATGATCATTTTTGCACTGATCATGAACGTCAGCGATTTTTCGGGAGCAAAGGACTGGTGTTTGGGGGCGTTTGGTTTGCTGATGGCGATCTGGTTTCTCACCGTGGCGTTCAAGAGACGCTAGGGCAATTCAGTTCTACACCAGTGACCCCCTGGCATGACTGCCAGTGATTAGCGTTTCTTTTCCAGGGCTGCCTTGATGCGTGGGTGCATCTGGAACCCCTTGATATTCCGGCACCCATATAAATAAAATGCCTGCAGGGTTTCAATAACCTCTGAACGCGCATTATAGACTTCCTGGTCCTTGATGCTCATCGTTCTGCCCTGTACCAGGTCGAGCATCAGGCTTTCGGTAAGCTGATTGAAGCGGTCGTTATATAAAAGCGTATCATACTCCCCATGTTCCAATATGATCCTGGCGGCCTGCATGGTAAGCCCGACCTTTCCATCGACATCGCTGTAGCCCCAACGCTCCCTGATCACCTCCCATGCCCACTCCTCCAGTTTTGCACCACCTTTGGATGCTTGTTTCTGCTGTTTTTTGCCAAATATCGTATCCAGCAATAGCAAGACAAGCGGAGCACAGATCACCGCCCACATCCAGTTGTGGGAAAAGGGCGATGGGCGGTTGACAAAGGAGAAGACCAACAAGAGGATCAGCAGGACCGCCAAGACTGCCAGGACCAGATAGTTGAGCACCTTCAAAAAAGTGGATTTCATATTGAGGGCTAGCGATTCCACCCCGATAAAAGCAGCAGCTGTCAGCCCGCCAAGGATGGGAGCACCGATCTGCCAGAAAAAGCGCTGGGCTGGGTTGTTCTGGGGGAGTAAGAATATCGTATTTGCCAGCCAGATCATGAAGATCAAGAAAATGATCCCTAAAAAGACTGAACAACCTATGAACTGGTTGGTCTGATGATCTTCCCATTTCCTGCCAGGGTTGTTATGCTCCCATACGTCACGTACGGTCGCATCCTTGACCTTGCTGTGGGACTTGGGGGTCACCCAGATATGCGAGGTGTCCTTTTCATAACCGCCATCCTTTGAGCGTACCAGGTACGCCAACAAAACCATCAGGGGGAAACCGATCGCTCCCAACCAGAAAAGGGTCCAGAATATTGGCATATCATCCTCCATCACCCCTGGTTAATATGTGAACGAACAAAGTCTTTGATTAGTACCATAATTATATCAAAAAAGGTCCATTTCTGCCAGGGGTCTGACCCTGTGCCTGGATTAAGGATTGATCAACCCTTAAATTTGTTAGGGCTTTATTAATTGTCACCGGGAAACATGGAGTGATGATCGGTCAGGATATAGCGAAGGTTAAGCAAATTTCCCCCCATCTTCCAGTTCTTATCCAGTAAATACACCCTAAATCCTGGCATCTGGGTATAATTGCCCCGATCAGCACACAACAACCCAACTTATCACAGCCCTCAAAGGCAGGGAGATCTGAGCATGAATTGTTATCGATGTGGAAAAGACCAGGAGTGCCGCTATATCACCCTGGTTACCGGGAAAGTTCAGAATGACCAGACAATATACCCGGGAAACACCGTCAAAATAACCTATGGCGAATTTGAACCCCTGTATTACTACATCTGCCAGGATTGCTGGCGCGAACACGAACGCAAAGAAGACAAAGGCACAGTGAAGATTTTTTTGATCTCACTTGGAGTCGGTATCCTGCTCATGATCCTGGGCTTTGTAATTAAGGAAGCTGCAGGTGCATGCAGAGCAATGGGGTACTTTGCCAGTGGGGCCGGGTTGATTGGGGCAATCATTACTGGAATTATTTACTCAAGAAAAGACTATACGGCGCTGGACATCAACACAGTTGACGTAAAAAAACTGTTCACTACTTTCAACGAAGATATTGCCAGGTATATCTTTAAAGCCAGGGGAACTGTTGCATTCTGGGAACAGGGAAACTGGCAGGATTGGATGGATAAGAAACCCAATATCACCCTGGATACCAAAGTAAGCAAGCCATAGACCGCAACCAGGTCTTATCTCCAGCCCCAAAACGATCAGCCGGGAGTGGGTGGGGTAAAATAGGCATCAAACAACAATTTATTTTTGGGGCACCCATATGACATCTTTCATCACTTCAACCTACCCCCTTTTTGCCTGGATCGGCAGCCTGGCGGTCCTTTTGGGCATCCTGGTCAGCGCGTTTGTCTACCGCGGCAAGACCGGCGAGAAGTATTCGATTTTCAACCATTTCATCTCCGAACTGGGTGAACGCGGCGTCTCAAAACTGGCGGTCTTTTTCAACGTCGGCATGATGATCGGCGGGCTGGCCTTCGTGCCGGTGATGATCGGGCTGGGGCTTGTGCTTGGTTCGTGGTGGGGCATCCTCGGCATGCTGTGCGGGGTGGTGGCGGCAGTGGCCTGCTTTTTTGTCGGTGTCTTCCCGATGGACAACATGAAACCCCACGGCATTGCCGCCATGACCTACTTCCGCATGGGGCTGGTGACCATTTTGTTGTTCACGGTGGCTATTTTCGTCCAGCCGGCAGCTTCCAGGCAGATCCCCCTGGCGATGAACATCGCCGGCATCCTGTCCATTGCAGCTTACGCGGCTTTCCTGGTGGTCATCGGCATCAAAACGCAGAAAAATAAAGCCAAACAGCAGGCAGAGGCGCTGGATACCAGCGAAACACCCGACAGGCCGCGTTTCTGGATCCTGGCGCTGCTGGAGTGGCTGGTCTTTTTTACCACCATGCTGTGGTTCATTGGCGTTGCAGTGTTCGGGTAGCGAAGACCCGATCACGGGTGGAATTTTTGATGTGTTGATCAGTTGCGATCTACTTTCGCCCTCACCCCAACCCTCTCCCTCATCCGACATTCTCTTGTTCGGATACACACAAGCGAGGGAGAGGGCTTTGAAATTCTTCCGATAACTCACATTTGCTGACCGGACCTGTCATTAAACACCACATATTGAAAACAAACGGAGTAAAAACCCCAATTCAGCCGTTCGATGTGCTTTGTTATTGATTTACAATTGCTCCTCACCAGGATCTTCGATCCTCACCAGGACCTTCGACCCTCACCAGGACCTTCGGTCCTCATCAGGATCTTCGGTCCTCAACAGGACCTTCGGTCCTCACCAGGACCTTCGGTCCTCATCAGGACCTTCGGCAACACATGATATGGAACCTGGAGCGAATGAGGATTGGTCCCTGCATTGGAAAAATCAATCCTTACCTTCTTTCCCAAATTACTCTCCTTCATTACTGGTGAAAAGGTGTACAATATTTTCGTCTCTGCCGCATTCCCCGTTTTTTATGGCGGCAAAACCACAAATGGATCGACTCGCCCCACGTGGGGGAGGGAGTGTCTTTTTTTGATGCGTAGCGAGTTTATTAGGAGAATACGATGAAAAAGCATAACCTGACCTTCCAATTCCTCATTAACCTGGCATGGGTAGCCCTTTTGGTGCTTACCCCGGCGCTGCAGGGCGCCACGCCGGTCGCAGCCCAGGCGGATGAACCCGCTGACCAGTCCGTCAATTCAGGAGACTGGCTGTCAGACATCCAGCAGCAGCTTGCCAGCGAGGAATATTTCGTCACCTGGCAGGAACAAACCTACCTGGCGGACCTGCCGGCGGCCTACCAGGCGCCCAACCGCGAACAGAACCTGCGCACCTACTTTTCATCTCAAGGCATCTCGGTCATTCCCCGCCAATGGGAGGATGGCATTGTCGACCCGCCATGGCGCTGGGATATTAACCTGGAAGCCTGGGGAAATCAGGATGCTTTGCGCTCTGAACAACCCGGGGAATTGATCGCCCTGGAAAACGCCATCCAGGCACCGCACGGCAGCCTTGTGCAGTCATTCCGCAATGAACCGGAAGGCCTGAGGCTCGGCATGCAGCTTGAGCAGGCCCCGGACGAGGTCAGCGGGTCGCCCGTCAGCCTGGTTTTCAGGGTGGGCACCGGTTTGACCGCCCAGGCGGAGGGCACTTCCTCTCTGGTCTTCATGCATGACGGGATTGAAGTATTGCGCCTGGCATCCCTGGCAGCACAGGATGCCGCTGGTCAGTCCCTGCCGGTCACGCTCGCGCTTGATGGCGACCTGTTGACCTGGCAGGTGGATGCGTCCAACGCAGTCTACCCCATTTCAACAGGTGCAGTTATCACCGGTTTACCAACCACATACAAGATCATGTTTATCGGCAGCGACACATCCAGGTTGGGTTATTCGGTAGCCACTGCCGGCGATGTCAACAACGACGGTTATTCCGACGTGATCCTCGGGTTGCCTGAATATGACGGGGGGGAGACCGACGAGGGACGGGCATTGATCTATGCCAGCGGACCCAATGGGCCTTACGTGCCGCCCATCTGGTCCAAGGAAGGCAACCAGGCAGGCGCGCACTTTGGTTTCAGCGTGTCGCCTGCGGGGGACGTCAACCGCGACATGTATGCTGATGTGATCGTTGGCGCACCATACTATGACCACCCGGAAATCAATGAAGGTGGTGCATGGGTCTACCAGGGTAAGAGCGACGGCGTGAACTCGGCCCCCAGTTTCTTTGCCCAGGGGGACCAGGCGGATGCCAACCTGGGTTGGTCGGTGGCTTTCGCCGGGGATGCCAACAAGGATACATTCAGCGACATCATCGTTGGAGCGATCAACTATGACAACGTTAACATGAATGAAGGCTGGGCAATGGCCTGGTATGGATCGTTAAGCGGCATCAACGGCGGTGCGAATGGCACCCCTTCCAATGCCGACTGGCATGCCGAAGGGCAGGAGGATAATGCGCTGCTGGGCATATCGGTTGCCTCTGCGGGCGATGTTAATGGGGATGAGTATTTCGATATCATTGTCGGGGCCAGCCAATTTGGCGACCTGGACAACGGGGAAGCGTTCCTCTGGTATGGTGGAGATGGCGGGGTCAATGACGGCGCTGTGGGTATCCCGTCAAACGCAGACTGGCGCACCAATCGGACCGCCAGTACCTATAAAGCGGCTCACATTGGACTTTCCGTTTCCTCAGCCGGGGATGTCAATGGGGATGGTTATGGTGATGTGATCGTTGGTCTTCCTCATTACAGCGACGCGACATATACTGAGCGAGGGGTGGCTTTTCTCTACCTGGGTAGTGAAGTCGGGTTGCCTTACAAACCAGATAACGTGGATGCCGGCGAACAAAGCGGGGCCTGGTTTGGATTCTCTGTTGCCTGCGCCGGGGATGTCAATGGAGATGGGTATGCGGATGTGGTGGTTGGCTCACCGCTCTATACCAATGGCGAGAGTGAAGAAGGAAGGGCATACCTGTGGTATGGCAATAAGGACGGCATCAGTACCACGCGTGATTGGAGCAATGAGAGCAATATCGCAGATGCATGGTATGGCACTTCGGTTGCCACCGCCGGTGATGTCAATGGCGATGGCTACTCCGACCTGCTGATCGGCTCTCCCAATGAAGACAGTTCATCCGGAAGGGCTTACGTCTATCTCGGATCAGCGGATCTGCCGGATGCGACAGCCAACTGGACCAAGCGCAGCAACCAGGTCTCTGCCAATTTCGGTTTCAGCGTTGCCAGCGCCGGGGACGTCAACGGTGACGGCTTTGGGGATGTCATTATCGGTGCCGATCTGTGGGATGATGGCCAGCTCAATGAAGGCGGGGTATGGATTTACAGGGGGGCTGCGGATGGCCTGGTTGACGCGCCTTACTGGTATAAACAGGGCGATCTGAATGGTGCCGGTTTTGGTCATTCCGTTGCTTCCGCCGGCGATGTCAACGGTGACGGCTATTCGGATGTGGTGGTGGGGGCACCTTATTGGGAAGACACCCATACAGATGAAGGTGGGGTTTGGGTCTATTACGGGTCGACCAGCGGGGTAAACCCTGTGCCTGCCTGGGCCAAGACCAGTGACCAGGCTTACGCCTGGTTCGGCAAATCAGTCGCCTCGGCAGGTGACATCAATGGCGATGGATATGGTGACCTGGTGGCGGGGGCACCACTGACCGATCATGGTGAGAATGATGAGGGAGTTGCCTGGGTCTACCTGGGCTCAGCAAGCGGGTTAAGCACAACCCCGCATACCCACCTGGAAAGTGACCAGGCTGGGGCGCGCTTTGGCCATTCAGTTGCCTCGGCTGGTGATGTCAACGCCGATGGGTACAGCGACCTGGTGGTCGGCGCACCCTATTGGGAAGATGATGAAAACACATCCGAAGGCCGTGCCTACCTCTACCATGGCTCTGCAAATGGGCTGGATAGCACCCTGCAGTGGCATGCGGAGGCCAACAACTGGAACGCCCACATGGGCTGGTCGGTGGCCAGCGCCGGGGATGTCAACGGTGATGGACGCAGTGATGTGATCGTCAGCGCGTCGTATTATGGCGATGACGGGTTGGAAAGTGAGGGCAAGGTCTGGGTATTTCATGGATCTGATTTTGGCCTGAACAGTTCGCCAAGCTGGTCAAAAGAGAGTGGACGGGAATCGGCGCTCTATGGTTATTCGGTTGCCTCAGCCGGCGATGTCAATGGCGACGGGTATGCCGATGTGCTGATCGGCGCTCCCGGCATGATCCCCGAAGGGGGAGCTATTGCTGGCGGGTTGGCGCGCCTGTACACCGGCAGCCAGGATGGGCTGGGCTCGTCCTATGCCTGGACTGGTATAGGCGGCCAGGAAAGCGCCTTTTATGGCGTCTCGGTGGCCAGCGCCGGCGATGTCAACGGGGATGCCTATGCTGATATCATCATTGGTGCAAACCGCTTTACGGACGGACCAAGTCAGGAAGGCAAGGCCTTTGTCCACTACGGCAACGGCTGCAACGGGTTCCCGATCAATTTACAGTTATTGAACCTCGGTGTGGATGACATCCCGGTACCCAACCTGGGCAGGGCTGACCCCGCCAATGTGGCTGCCCGCTTCCACCAGTGGAGCCCGTTCGGCTTTGGTGATTATAACTGGGAGATCGAGGTCAAACCTGTGGGGGTCGTATTTGATGGCAGCGGCCTGAACAGTGATTATTTGGTGTGGTCTCCATTGCGACCTCCTTATCCGTGGATGGATCAGTTACGCAATCTTTCGTATAACACGGCCTATCACTGGCGGATGAGACTGCGCCTGCAACCGACCGACTTCCCGTGGATGCCAGCCAGCCGCTGGGTAACGGTGCCGCTGGGCGGTTGGAACGAGACCGATTTTCGGACGATCACCCCGCATATTTACCTGCCGTTGATCGTGAGGTAAATAGGCTCAAAGTCATGATACTGAACGACCGAAGTGCTTAAAGGTTAAAACGAAAAAGTAACACTCTGAATGCGCTTCGGTCCACCCTCAAATATTTATCGTAGTGGAAGGTTTCATAATCTTCCACTACGATTGCTTACTACCTGAAGAGGATCGGTAAGAACACGGTCCTGATATCCACCACCCCTTCAAACGCACCCGTATCACAATTGCCATCGCTGCGCAGGTAGTGGCGCTGGTCTTCGGCCAGGTCCTCAATTGGCAAAACCGGGTTTTCAGGTATCTTGGTGCAGTTGCCCGGGCGGTTATCCCTTGCCGGCGAGCCCACCAACAGCGGCATGGTCAGCGTCGATCCGCCCCAGCCACCCAATGTGCCCAGCATGGGGTCTGTGTTGACCTGGTCGCCTGTGCCGGTTGCCGGGCAGGTGTTGTCGCTGTAAATGTTGTAGCCTTGTGAGGTCCAGGTTCCCGAATTGGAGCAATTATCACTTCCCCCTTGCGGGGTATTTCTCAGGATGGAATCATGGATTGTGACCGAAGAACCAGGTGGGTTATAAATGCTTGAAATGCGCCCGGCATTGGCGATGGTCGACGATTCGAGGATCAGGGTATTGTTATTCCTGATCCCGGCGATGTAAGCAGGAGCAGCCGTGTTACCGCTGATGGTCGAATTGCGGATGTGCAGGTTGGCATAATTATCGATGACGAATGCCTCTGAGGCATGATTGTCATAAATTGTGGAATTTGTAATAAAGAATGATCCCATTGCCCCTGAGTTAAATATTGCTGAAGCGCCTACACTGGAATTATTGCGAATTATAGAGTCGGCCATGTAGATCTTACCCCCATTTTGGATACCTCCCCCGGCGATCTGGAACGCGCAAGTTTCCTGCCCACAGCGCACTTCATTCTCTTCGATGACTACTTCAGTCAATAACAGATTGCCATAATTCAATATGCCTGCACCATCAGCATAATCTGCGCTACCCGTCCAGGAGAGTAGCCCACCCTTGATGACGATGTTTTCCATCTGGACGTTGACATCCAGGCTGATCTCAAACACGCGATCCAACTGGTTGGCATCGATCACCGTTGGTTGGGTACCAGTGCCGACCAGTTTAATGGTGTATAAGGGGTTCGCTTTAGGAAAATCCAGGTCGCCAGATTTGATATCGTTTATGCCGTCCGGCGGGATGGTCAGGTCGTAGGTGTTGGCTGGGATGTTGATCGTTACATTGCCATAAACACCATTCCAATTTGCCTCGTCGATCGCCGCGCGCAAAGTGCAGGGGCCGCCGGTGATGGCTCCCACGCTGCAAACGCTGTTTATGACAAAATCATTAAGGTCGGCGGTGGAATTGACCGTGAAGACCAAATCCGTCGCCGACTCAACAGGCTGGATACCAATGGTCATCAGCAGCAGGCCAGTCAATAAGACTAAACCAATTTGGTGTCGAAAATGGGTGGTCATGTGCGCTCCTTTTGGTGAACAGGGACCGGTGACTGTTTCAAACGGGTTAATTACGCATATTATATCCGCTGTTTTGTCCATTTTTATCAATTAATTGGCGGAAAATTTGCTCGCGCCGGTCTCCGGTGGAAGATGGTGCGATTTAAGTTTTCCCTGCATCCCAAATTATGCCTTGTAAGAGTTACGCACCAATTAAAGTCAATTCTTCAACCTAACCAATAGTGACCCATGGGATTCAGTGGGAATACTTTCGCCCTCACCCCAACCCTCTCCCTCATCTTACGTTCTCTTGTCTGGATACTCACATCCGAGGGAGAGGGCTTTAATGTATTCTTATCACGCTTGCTAATTGACCAGACCTGCCTTTGAGTTGATCGTGCCGGTGTCCTCACCGGGCGTGCCAATCGACCACGGGTCTCCTGTGGAGTTCGATCACGCCAGTGTCATCACCGGGCACGCCAATCGACTGCAGGTCTCCGGTGGAGGTGGGGTATTGGGTTTCGGGACAGCCTGTTATAATCCTGGCATGTTACCTTCAGAACCAGACGATTCCCTACGCCATCGGATTGCCGCCGGCGGAATCATCATAAAGGATGGGTGCATCCTGCTGGTCCGCTACCCGGACGGGCAGGGCGGTTCCTACATGGCAGCCCCGGGCGGCAAGCTGGAGTGGAGCGAAAACATCACCCGGGCGGTGGTTCGCGAGGTATGGGAGGAGACGCGCATCCGGGTGGAACCGCTGAAAGTGCTGGCGATCGAAGACCTGCAGTGCCGGCATTACAAGATGAGCAAGACCTGGATGCTGTGCACATATTTGGGCGGCGATATTGCCGAAACCCCTGAGGCACAGCGCGAGGGCATCACCGCCGCCGGCTGGTTTGGCCGCAAGCAACTCGCCTTAGAGACGGTCTATCCCTCCTTCCTGCTGAGCCATGACTGGCAGGAATTTTCCTCCCCAACCTGGCAGGTGCTGGTAATGGATCCGCGCACAGCCAATTTTTAACTCGAACCTTTCCATACGGCAGCCAGGAATTGTCCCGATCACGGGTAGAATTGGGTCATTAAGATAGGAGTGACCATGGACCTTTACCAGATGCTTATCCAGCGCCGTTCAGTGCGCAGTTTTACCGATCAACCCATCGCCGAAGAGGTTATATTGAAGCTACTGGAGGCGGCCAACAATGCCCCCTCGGGCGGAAATATCCAGCCGCTCAGCCTGGTCCTCGTGCAGGAAAGTGCCAACCGCGAAACACTCGCCGGGCTGGTGGGCAACCAGCCGTGGGTCAGGAACGCTCCCCTTTCGATCATCTTCTGCCTCGATTTCAACCGTGTGAAACGCTGGGCGGCATTAAATCACACCGAGTTCAAGGGTGAACAGGCACTGTCTCACTTTTTGATCTCCTACGCTGATGTAATGTGTGCCGCGCAGACGGTGGTCATCCTGGCGGAGAGCCTGGGGTTGGGCTCGGTCTACGTCGGGACTGTGCAATCGGTGATCGAGCAGACCCGCCAGGCATTTGACATCCCCGCCCACGTTTTACCGCTGATGGTGCTCAGCCTGGGATATCCGCGGTCAGTGCCCCACACCATCCCCAAACTGCCATGCGGGGTGATTGCCCACCGTGAGAAATACCATCATTTATCCGACCAGCAATTACAGCAGGCATTTGACCAAAAGTACGGCGAACTGGGTGAGCAAAAGGAAGCCTACCTCGAAAAAGCCTTCATCGAGGCGATAGAGGCGGATAAACAGGGCGGTGAAGGCTGGACTGATTGGGTGATCCACGAGATGAACCGCCTGGAGATCCGCAACAATGCCGAATTCCTCTTTAAATTGCGCTACCCGACCGAGGTTATGGTCAGGATGAACAGCGAGATACTCAGGTCCTTCGAGTAGGCAGGATTTGATCTCCTGAACGAAAAAGTCTGACCTGGTCAGGAAATGATCTTATAGTCCCATTGGGATCTTAAGCATTTAACTAATGATGGTAAACTGATCGTGACTACCAAGATTTGATTTATAATCAATACGACTCATCCATATTGGTTCATTAGCGGGATCTTCGGGTTGGAAATGAGAATTAATGGTAGACCGGCAACCCCGGGTCTGGCATCGTTCATTTTCTGTTGTCATATGCATGGTTCGCGAAATTGAAAGGAGATCCCATGAAAAAACAGTTGTTCAGGTCCATTCTCAGATGTGCCTTGATCTTAACCCTCCTGCTGCCAGCCTGGCTGGCATGGGATATCAGGTCTGCGGAGGGTTTCGGTGGTATCATCGATGTCACCCGGCTGGACGACCCGACCCCCAATGGGTGTTCAGTAGACGGTTGCTCATTACGGGAAGCGATCATTTTGGCCAATGAAGATTCGGGGGAAGATGCCATATTTCTAATAGCCGGTGAATATTACATCGAGCAACCAGGTGCGGATGACAATGCCCTGGTGGGTGACCTCGACATACTTTATCCACTCCAATTGATTGGTCCAGGAAAAGACACAACCACCATTTATTCTTTCAATTTCGACCGGGTCTTTTCCCTCATCAATGCCGGCGTTGTGTCCATGTCAGGCATAACCATCTACGCTGCCTACCAACCCAATAAAGATGGCGGTGGGATCCATTGCGTTTCTTCCACTTTGAACCTCAATAACATGAAAATAACCAATTTCGAGTCTTCCGGTAACAGCGGAGGGGCAATATTCAATCAAAGCTGTACGGTAACTCTGAACAAGGTCAATATTACAGAGAACCTGGCGCGCTATGGTGGTGGTCTTTATGCGATTAACAGCACCATAACCATCAACCAAAGTTACATCGATCGCAACTTTGCTGTATTTGATGGTGGTGGGGTTCGTACAGAAAACAGTTCTTTGACGATCGATAACAGTCTCATCGATTCAAACATAGCACTTAATAATGGTGGTGGTATTTTCTCATCCAATACTCCCTTACCCCGGTCGGCCAGTATGATCATCGATCATCAAGAAAACGAACGTGGAGATGGCGGGGTCATTCCGGCGATCGATGGAGTGATGTTGAAAATATCAAACAGCACCATCAGTGGAAATAAAACAGATCTTTCAGGTGGCGGCATCGTCACCAACATGATGGCGCTTATTGAGCATTCCACCATTTCAAATAATCTTGCTGATAATGATAGTGATGATCTCGAGACGGGTACAGGCGGCGGGCTTTACGCCTATGGGGGTGCGACCGTGAGTGTTGTTCATTCGATCCTGGCAAATAACGATCTTCGATCTACCAGTGTTCATAATGATTGCGATCAAAATGCAAGTACCGTCACCTCAATTGGGTATAACCTGGTGGAATCACCCGGCTCCTGCGCTTTCAACTTAACAGGCGATATCCTGGCACAGGATCCAAATCTTGGACCCCTGCAGGATAACGGCGGCTTGACCCAAACGCATGCCTTGTTACCGGGCAGCCTGGCGATCGATGCCGGCGACCCGGGGTTGACACGTCCGCCGGTTGCCATCCCCCTTTATGACCAGCGGGGGGTGGGTTTCCCGCGGGTGGTCAATGGGCGCATCGATATTGGGGCATTTGAGTCGTGGGTGTGGACGTTTTTGCCGGTGGTGTCCAGGTAGTATCGGAAGAACCTCACGCAGAGATCTTGGGATACAGAAAATAGTCAAAAATCGCGCAGCCCTGGTTGCCCATGCTATCAGCTCTTCCAGGGTGCTTCGCAGGTGCTCCTGATGCGCCTCGAAAGCGCCCGGGGTAAGATGCAGAGAAAAACCTTGACCGAAACTCCCCGGGGTTATTCTTCGTAGTTATGTAAGAATTGGATGCACTCCTTTTTTGAAGTGATCTCTATGGTAAATTCTTCACTTTCTTCGATCATATCCCACAAAGGCTCCCAGCCACACAGGGATGCGTAAGCCGAAACCTTGCCGGTCTGCAGGTTCGCCACACAGGCGCCCACATAGCTTTGGGGAAGGTCGGGATATTCTGCCAGTAAGAATTCATATTGATCTTTGCAGTATGGCAGCATATCTTTGGGCTCTGTCGGAACACAGGATGCAAGCAGCGACGAAACCAGGCAGAGCAACACGATCAAGAGGACTTTTTTCATTTTGTTGCTCCTTTTTAGCAAACTTAAACGGACAATTATCACTTGCATTTTAGCGCCCCCTGGTATTTGACAGACTGAGATGGAATATTGCGATTTAAGAATAATATAGCATTAAAAGGTTGGGAGAGTCAACAGGCATAGAAAATGTTGGTGTAACATTCTTTCTGTAAAATACTGAACCTTAACAAAAGCGGTGAGTCAGTAGTATCCTAAAAAGATTACCACATCTGAATAGGAGAACGAGATGACTCACCAAGAAAATTATAACCTTTC
>Ga0209723_1000896_pt1 | contig 50956 bp, 66 predicted proteins | sample BiotimSIPDNA_2_FD_185750 | JGI IMG/M metagenome (GOLD analysis project Ga0209723, IMG submission 185750) | Anaerobic biogas reactor microbial communites from Washington, USA - Biogas_R2 time_0 SIP DNA (SPAdes) (version 2) | ecosystem: Engineered > Bioreactor > Anaerobic > Unclassified | place... | reverse complement strand
TAGTTTATTGGTTTGAATAAAATGGAAATAAAAATATTAAGGCAACCAAAATACAAGTTACCATTTTCTAGAAGTGGATCAAACAGTTGTTCTGTTTTAGTTGTTATAAAGACTTGAAGCTTTATAAATTGCAGTATTTATTTAGAATGAAGCACGAAACATTTAAGTTTGGGCTTGAATATGATACTTACAATGCGGTAAACTTATAATAGGTTGTAGTAGGTATAAGATATATAAATATGTAATCGTTTTAGGAGGTATTTCGTGTTAAGTTATAAAAAATTATGGAAATTGTTTTTAAAAACAGAGGCAGATGAATTTGTCTGCGAGCGTAAGCTGACTCTCGAGGAGATTCGTAAGATAGGAGTTAAAAAGTTTGTTCGGGCAAACGATTGGCGAACAGAGGGAGACGTTTCTAAGTGGCGCACGGATGTATATGATATAATCCCGTGCCCAAATTGCGGAAAGGATTTCGGGGTTATGGACTATACATTAGGTTTGTGTAACAAATGCTGCAGTAAATTCGATTTGTTTAGGTTCTATCGTGATATGAAGGAGGTGGAGGATGCTAATAGTATAAATTCTGTTGAGTTCGCTGGTAAAATGCTAACTCTATTTCTATGTGCTAAGCCATTCAGAGATTCGTATTTAAAACAATAAACTAATATATAAGTAGGGAGTGATTCTAAATGACAATGGTTATACACTGCGGGAATCAAATTAAATATGGCGAAAAAGAAATTACATAACTCTGTCAGCCCGTTTACTATACACAATATATTTTTGAGTACTAAATGTGCTAGTAGTTGCAGATCGTTTCTTATAGTAGCACACAAAGATTTGGATGGGTTGATTTCCGCTTTCTTTTTGGCCACAGCAATTAAAGATAGGTACGACGTAATAGACGTTGTATTTGCACAGCCTTATATGGCAAATTTACTTCGAAAGTTTCTTAATCATTCTAAGCAGCAGAGTACATATAATAAGATAGGCTTTGTAGATTTATCTATAGATTCTACAAAACCTAAAACTACTAAAACTATGTTGATATCTGTCGGCGGTCGTATTGAGTACATTTTCGATCATCACGAGGGATGGGGGACAATGTTGGACAGTATGGATGCTTTCCTTGACTACAATATACTTGTCGAGGGAAAACAAATAGCAACTTCCACCGCAGATAAACATATAGTAATAGGGAAAACACTGTGTTGCGCACATTTGATTTACCAGTATTTTAACTTTAGTTCTTTAAAAGATAGGTATCTAGATGATTTGCTGACTATAGCATTTTTGTCGGACGATTTGAATATGCGCAGTCTTCATTCAAGGACAGAAGAGTATGAGATATTTAAAATTTTTAAAAATAATTCGTTGGAGGCGTGTTTGCGACAATTAAAGAACTGTGTGGATGTGAGAGACATTTCTGCTACTAATTCGAATTATAATTTTATCTTAGATGAAGCAGAGTTGGCTCTAAGCACTGGCGAGGAGATTTATCCGGGGGTAGTGTATTTGAAGACATTCCCGTCTCCACCTTTTAACTACACAGCGGTTTGCGAGAAGGCATATGATGATTACAAGGTTGTTATTATAAAGGAATTAGATCCCAAGAAGCTTCGTATATCGTATATGGTAGCTCATAATATACCAGGATTAGATTTAGTAGAGAGGTTCAATCTTAACGGAGGTAACCCAAGACGTGTTTCAATATACAAAAACTGCAGTGTCCATGACATTGTAGATGTGCTAAAACCTGCAATTGATATTCATAACAAGGAGGTAACGTAGTATTTTTTATGGGGGGTATAAGGGATATGGTAGAGCGCGTGTAGTTTTCATATAAGATTAATCCTTTCCGTTATTTTTTACATTTGTTGTATTGAGTAGCTTAATTTTATACGAGTGTTCCTGACATAGTTACAACTACACGCGCTCTTTAACATACTAAAATGTTAGAAAGAGAGGAAGATTTTTGATGGCGGCAGAAGAGAAGAATAGCATTGTGAAAAAAGACGAAGCGTACATGAAGGAAATGCGTGCGATCTCAAACGAATTCGGAGGAGGAGCAGTTGATAGTTTGACATCTGCTGATGTCATTATGCCTGTGTACAAATTGATTCAGAATTCTTCTAAGAAAGGCACTCCAGGTAAATGGGTTAGTAACATAGCCCCAGAGGATGAGCTCGAAGAATTGAATCTTATTGTGCTTGACATGTCTTCGTACAGAGTGTTATTTCCTGCGCAGGGGCAAGGAGATCGCCCTTTGTGCAGGAGTAACAACGGTATCAGTAAAAGTGATGTTAACGGTATAGGAGACGGTAACTGCGGCACCTGTAGGTACGCTCAATGGAAAAAGGACCAGGCTACTGGGAGAGACATTAAACCTAAATGTTCAGAAGGGCGTACTCTGCTTGGAATAGTTTTACATCCTGATGGTACTAGACTTCCTGGGATGGTTTCATTTAAAGGGGCTGCGCTCAGGCCTACTAAGCAGTATTTGACTGCGATGCGCACGAAGAGTGTGTCTTTAGGCATACCTTCTTTTGCTTACGTTACTAACATTGCGTCTAATTTGAAGGTAAGCGAAAAAGGGCGCTACTTTATTCCTGAGTTTGAGTTTGGGGATAACCTCGACATCGAGACTGTAAGGGAGATGGCCTTGCAGGTAGTAAGTTTTAGACAGCACCTTAATCCAGACATATTAATAGACGATGATTACGTTTCTTCTACTACCCAGCCAGAGTTTGACTCTTTCGTCGTTGACAGTGAGGTCGTCGAAGAAGATGGCAACAACAGCGAAATACCGTTTTAGTTACTTACGCCGTCCCGCAAGGGACGGCACATTTTGGTTTCTTTTTGTGAGGTGTTTATATGTCTCGTCGAAAGCGTAAGCTTATCACAACAAAAGACGTAGCTAAAATACTGCGTGTAAATACGGAGCTGGTAACCTATTTAAGGCAATACGAGAAATTGCCTTTTGTTCGTGATAGTAAGTATATTTTATTCTCGGAGCCGGAGGTTATAAGATGGAGGAATAAGAAACTCGTAGAGAACTCGCAGGTAGTGCTCAACCTCAAAGATTATTTTAACGATATACAACTGTTTAAATTTACTACGTATGAGTATTTCCAAGAAAAAGTAAGTGAAGCTGTTATGTTAGATGGAGATAGTGTTATAAAGTACATAGATAGATATAATCCGGAGAAGGCTATAATAGACGTTGTTGGTGATATAGTTCACTCGTACTGGGATGAGTTGAGTCCCAAGTGTTTGGTCTGCGGAAGAAATATAATCAGCTCTTTGTCTGCAGACTTATGTTCTGTGTGTAAAGCTAAAAAGATAGATCCCACTGCCTTTACCATAGACGATAATTAGTATCCTTACTCCTGTAAGGTATAAGATATATACTAATTGAAATACAGTTTCTATACTTAGGATTGAGGTGAATAAAATGTTAATATATGAAGGAAGTAATGATAGTGTTTATAAGATCACTATCATGAAATCTTTTTTCATCGAGGCTCCGCGTGATGAGGAGGAGTACTTGATTATTGAGAGGGCTGTTGATATGTTCAACGAAGATGAGATTTTCCACAGTATAGTACCTTCGGATGTTGTATTAGTGCAATATTATGACGACGATGATTACGATGTATGACCTTGGGGGGGGGTGTTAGTATAGCTATCGTAGATTTAAGTGAGATGCGTTATGTATATGTGACGGACCCATATTTAGCTGAGTGGGTATTCACAGAATCTTTGAAGCAGGAGGCAGTCGCTGTAGACGTAGAAACAACTATGCGCAGAGATTTGCCTCCTGATTTAGACTTCGACCCTTCTGTTTTCCCTCCTGGGCTTGATCCTTACCTGTCTGAGATAAGATTACTTCAGATAGGGTTTGAAAATTGTGTTTATGTTATTGACTGTTGGCATTGTGGCAACGTTATAATGTTTGGCGAGTTGATGCGTTCTGAGAATGTATTAAAAATAGGGCACAATCTAAAGTTTGATATGAAGATGATGATGCGAGAGTGGGGTTTCAGGTTTAGACGGATATACGACACTATGTTGGCATCGCAACTTTTAACAAACGGTAAGTTATCTTCCCACAGGGAGCATAGTTTAGAGGCTGCTACAAGAAGGTATCTAGATATAGCTATTGATAAAAGCGAACAGAAGAGCAATTGGGGAGCAGAGGTACTATCCGAAGAACAAATACATTACGCCGCAATGGACGTAGCCATACTCTTTCCTTTAGCTAGGGAGCAATCTAGAAATATGAAAGATAAAAAGGCAGGTTTAAACCTGAATCGCGCGGCGAAGATAGAGTTCGATTGTTGTATAGCCACAGCGAAATTAGAGCTTGATGGAATATACGTAGATCCTGATATATGGAACGAAGCAGATTTGAGTATTAGGGCTGTATACATGGATATAGCCAGTAGGTTAAAAGAGGCACTTGGTTCTGCTGATATTAATCTGGATTCGCCGAAGCAGATATTAAAAGCTTTAAATGAGTTAGGAATCGACTTAGATGGCACGGACAGTAAGAAAGATCTTGGTCCGTTGAAGGACAAGTATCCTGTGATAACTCTTTTACTTGAGTACAGGGGTTTAGCAAAAGCCTTGAGTAGCTACGGGAACGGCATACCAGGTAAGAAGAGAAAGAAAGGACAAGTGTATTTCTTAGAGAGAGTTCATCCTATTACTGGGAGGATACACTCTGATTTTGGACAGTTGTACACCGCAACAGGGCGCTTTAATAGTAGTAAGCCGAATGTTCAGCAAATACCTAAAACAAACAAAGGTACGTTTAGGTATGCCTGTACTGGGCAGGTTGTAAACGGCGAAAAGAATTTTTATATTGTCGCTGATTGGAGTCAATTCGAGATGCGTATTTTAGCGTATTTTTCTAAAGATCAAAACTTGATGGATGCTTTTTCTTTGGGTGACGATATACATTCTTCTACTGCGTCCCTGATGTTTAATGTTCCTGTAGAATCTATTGTGTATAAAGATGAAGAAGGGAAGAAGATCGAAGGGCCTAATTATTGGATGAGGAATGCTGCTAAATCTATAAACTTTGGTTTGGTTTATGGGAGAGGCATAAAGTCTCTCGCCGCGCAAATAGGTGTTACCAAGAAGAAGGCAGCAGAGTTGATGGAACAGTATTTTAAGACTTTTAGTGGTGCAGGAACATGGTTGGAGCGAGCTGCTTACCACGGGCTTCGTACTTCACAACAAAATACTATAAGTGGACGTGTAAGGTATTTTAAATTTGACCCTTTGAGTCGTATACAGCGGTCGTCAGTAGAACGTGAGTCTAAAAACACCCCTATACAAGGATCTAATGCTGATATGTTAAAAGTAGCTATGTATCGGCTTGTAGTAGCTTTAGAGGAGTTAGGGTGGGACAAGGAAGTCAAACTAGTTAACGTGATCCACGACGAGATAAATCTCGAGGCCCCTCCGTACTTAGCGGAGAAAGTATGCGATTTAACAAAGAACATAATGGAGGAAGTTGGTAGTACGTATTTGTATCCTGTCCCAGTTAGCGCTGATGCCGGGTATGGGTTGGATTGGACTATAAAATAGGTCAGTATTGTATAGAAAGGAGAAATAAAAGGCGAGTATTATCGTATTTAATATTGGAAGGGCAGAAGATAAAAAAAGATTGAGGAGAGGGGCGGTATTTATGGCACAAAAGGCAATATGTGTCGATTTTGATGGTGTAATAGCAGATTATTCGAAAGGATTCCAAGGGCGCGGTGTATTCGGAGATCCTATACCTGGTGCGGCCGTTGTATTAAAGGCACTGAGATCGGAAGGATGGAAGATTATTATATTCACTACTAGAAGTGAAACAAATCTACTTCGTGATTACATGGTTCGCCATAATATACCTTACGATGAAATAAATGAAAATAGCGATAATCCGCCTGGTACAAACAAAGGTAAGCCAATAGCAGAAGTCTACTTAGACGACAGGGCGATAACTTTCACCGGAGATTGGAGTCAAGCATACGCCGACATAACCAGATTTAGGCCGTGGTTTGAAAAGGAGGATGATATATGAGTGAAGTAAAGTTGAAAGTCGAGTTGTTAGATTATACCCCAGATCCGGAGAGGCTTATAGCGGCATCAGCTAAGGTGTGTTATTCGTCTGTAGGGATGGACGAAATCACCGAGGGATTAAACGACGATGCTACCGCTAAGTTTCTAGATATGCTCTCTGATATAGGACATGAAAGTCCGATAGAACATGCGGCTTTTACTTTTGGAATCGAGGGGGTTAGTAGATCCCTCCTAGCACAAATTACAAGGCACAGGATAGCTAGTTACAGTGTCCGATCCCAGAGATATGTTAATGAAGCAGATTTTAGTTATATAGTGCCGCCAGACATAGCTAAGTTGCCCGAGGCAGAGAAAGCCTTCACACAAGCTATGAACTCTGCTCGTAACTCGTACAGCGAGTTAGTAGGCCACTTAGTGGCTCTTTATATTGAGGAGTATCTCAAAGAAGGAAAAAACGATGACGAAGCCTTTAGATTGGCAAGAAGAAAGGCAGGAGAGGATGCCCGGTTTGTTTTACCGAATGCGTGTGAGACTAAGTTGGTTGTGACTATGAATGCTCGCAGCTTGAATAATTTCTTTCAACAACGTTGTTGTAATCGGGCCCAATGGGAAATAAGAGATTTAGCCACTAAGATGTTATCTCTTGTTAGAGAGAAAGCTCCTAATCTTTTTAAGAATTCTGGGCCTGCTTGCTATAGTACTGGGAGGTGTCCTGAGGGGAATATGACATGCGGCAAAATAGCTGAAGTTAAAAAGAGGTTCGAGATGTTAGATAAGCAGAACTGACAACAAAGACAAACAGTTTATAATTAGGTATAAGATATGTATGAAGGTATCACTTTTTACTCGTGGTAAAAGATAGATGTAAAGTAAACCACTTTTGGGAGGAAGTGGGGTGCTAATAAAACAGTAATGAAAAGGAGAGGATAATTTTGGCTGAGCAGAAATTTGCCATCTACAACGAATCTAAGATTCCTATGGATTCAATGGATTCCGTGGAATCAATTAAAGAACAGCTTTCTCGCTACTACCCTGAGCTGCGTAATGCAGAAGGGTATGTTGACGATGAAGGAAATGTCCGGTTCCGTGTAACCGGTGGTACTAAAGGTTAGACAAACAGCTTTTGCCTTAGCTGTGTTCTACTAACTGTCCTCATTGGTTTCAACTATAATAGGGTTGCCACTATAATAGTTCTGGAAACAAGTCCGATGATTATAATTACTTAATGCCTGGCAGTCCTTCCAGGCATGTTAATTACCGAACCTGTATGTTTCTCCCGCATACAGGTTTATTTTTTATATTTAGGAGGAAGAAAATGCTGGATTCATCCGACTTTGAAAAGGCCTTACTTTCGCTCCCTGACACTAGAAATAGGCCTGGTTTCATTGACTACCCTGTATTGCCACGAGAGTTAGATTTAGAACTGTTTCACGACAACGTTACTATGGCTAAAAACTTATCTGTTAATATTACTGTTGATGATTATTGTTCTAATTATAAGGGGATATTGACTCGACCACTGCTAAACATTTATACGTTGATTCAAGGGAAGAATGCAGCGTCAGAGTTGGAGCAAAGATTACTGGACGCAGAAACGTCTTACACTGGTTTTATCCCTTTATTATAGGAGGATCTGTATGAAGATTTTAAGAGATATTTACGGTTACGAGGCTTTGTTTCTTACTAGGAGGGGTCTAGAGCTTGGAGATGAGAAGTGGATAAAGAAAAATGTAATAAACTTACTTGACCCTCCAACGGACGTCTATTCGAAGATATTAGCTTTGTTCAGGCGCGTGGCTAAGAAGACTATTTCTACAAGAGAGATTCCTGCTAAGATTTCTATTCGTGCATTGAAAAGACGTGTAACAATAGAGATAGTAGCACACCCTTTGCTTGACAGACTTAAAACTGGTTCACTGCCGTTATTAAGTAATGGAAGGTATGGCTGGGACGCTTTGAGGAATAATTTTTATGGTATTGTATCGCCAGTAGGAAATTCTTACAGAGGGCCTTCAGGTGTCCCTTTTCCGATATTCCGCAGTCTACCACATTCTAGGTTTGTCGAGCCAGTGTCATACAGCGTATCTGTATTTAAGTTTACATATCAGACTAAAATAATAGTTCTGCCTTCTGGGCGTTACACCCACACTATGGATAGTTATCTGACTAATGTGTCAGGATCTGCAAAGATATTCACTGGTGATATTTGTTTTGCTAAGATACTCATGCATGTAGAGGCTTTTTTAGACAAATTAGATGTCATCTTAGCGGAAGTAAATTCTATGTTTGGTGATGATATACTTAAAATCTCTTCCACCATGGACACAGAATTTCATATGGTAGAATTATCCAACATTTACACTGGTTGCGACGGGTTATTAGAGGCCGCAAGACAAGTAAGTCTTATTTAGGAGGGATAAATAAAATGTCCATACAGTTAGAAACAAGTGAATTTGGTATTATAGTAAGATATAGGGACCGAGACGGCGCGATACATTCTAAGATAGTGGACCCTAAAGATGTGGCGGACGCGTTCGCTTCGCGTGCTACAATGAATACCGGGCTCATGCCGAGGAATACTCGCTACTATATAAGGTTAGCTAACAAAGAAGTCATTGCTTTGGAGGTACCTGAGCATTTAGGGGTTATATCATATCCCCTCTTAGGAAAGAAATTCTCTGTTCCGATACCTAATCTAGTATTCTTTATTGAGTTCGTACAAATAGATGCAAACGGAAAATTACGCATTATAAATACAAAAGTATTTGCTAGTATGGGTCCTGTGTTGAGTGTCGATTCTATGTTATATAAATTCCCGTATGGGAATACGTACGCTAATGGCGATGTGTGTTGGGGGCAAACAGCGGATTTTAGTAATCTTACATCCACTGTAGACCTATCAATTGTTCCTATGACGCTTCTCTTATCTGATTTTAGTAGTGATCTTAGTACAGGAAATATAACCCCGTTCACGTATATGAAGGAAGTTACTTGCGGTGAGTCGATAGAAATCAATGTGCTTACAAGTGAGCATCTTCTGCAATATTTAGACGGAGAGGGGGTTTTTCCATATAAGGTTTTAAGAAAGGAAAGTTCTTTTGGCGCTATACTGCGCGACTTATCATAATATAGGAAGGTGATTTGATGTCTAAACCAGAGGTACTAAAACTTGCTGCCCCTGCCGACACTGCGTCAAAATCTTTGGAGGAAAGAGTTATGGAGCAGTGTTGTTCCTATCATATAGGAATGGAGGGGCTGCGTGAGTCAGACAAACCAATAAATTTCCTGTTAACAGGGAGGGGGGCAATGAAAGTAATGAAAAATAAAATCGGCATCTTCGTATCTAAAACTGACGATGTCCCAGGACTCCCAAATATATCTGAAGGGTTGTTATTATCTGTACCAAAGATTCCTTACTACATGTTTACGCAGACGATTTCGTTCTTTAGGGCAGTGATGAAGAAGTATGATGACGCTGAAGCTATGGTGCAGTTTTATTACGACGAAGAGAATAAATCGTACGTCGTGCACTGTCCTGACCAGATAGTGTCAGGTGCTCACATAGATTTTAAACGGAGTCAAGAGTTTGATGATAAGTATATTTTGGTAATGGATATACATTCCCATAATACCATGGGGGCCTTTTTCTCCGGGACCGACAACGCAGATGAACAAGAAACGCGCATATTCGGCGTGTTAGGAAAACTGAATAATGATATCCCAGAAATGAAATTTAGAATTTCTGTTGGAGGTGCCTTCAAAGAAATAAACATTTTCGACATATTTGAATCTCCTTTCCCTGCAACGGATTTTCCAGAGGAGTGGCTTGAAAAGTGTACTAAACGATCCGTTACAACTTACTACGGTGCCGGGAGAAGCACATGGCCCTCTTATACTACTGGAAGGACTGGTTATACAGGTATAGATGACGACTACTCATACCCTGGTTATATCGGTTATGAGTATAGTGATTACACACGTAAATATGACAGTAAATATGATAGTAAGTCTGAATATAAGTATGATAGGCAAGAAGACGCAGTTGATCTGGAGGAGTCTATAGACAAGATAGAGGATCTAGTAACCTTAGTTCGCGAAGTGTTAGCCGCTGACGCTGAGGCTGTAGCTCTTGCTATTATAGATGAATGTTTAGAGGACGATATTATTGCTTACCTCCAGAATTTTAGTATAACTAGGTTTCTTGAAAAAGACAGGACAAAGGGGAGGAAATAGATGGCTGAAGAGATTACCAAATTGGATCGTGTTGTATATCTTGATCCTAGAAACCGAGGTTTTCATTTTATAGTAATAGGTATTGGCGGCACCGGAAGTGAGTTGTCCGGACGCTTATGTCGCCACTTAGCCTCTTGGCGTGAAAGTTTCCCGAATGCGCACAGACATGACGTGTCCTTCTGTGACGCCGATATCGTTGAGGAAAAGAACATTTTGCGGCAGAACTTCTTCTTTTCTGATATAGGGAAAAATAAAGCAGAAGTGATGGCTATGAAATGTTCCACTCTATTCGATATGGAGATAAAAGCTTTTACAGAATATGTCGAGTCTTACGAAGCACTTGAAAAGATAATTAATACGTCGTCAAAGGTTCCTCTTATAGTTGGATGTGTAGATAATAACGCTACTAGAAAAATTATTATTGATTACGCAAAAGTCTTTAAGCGGTACCCTTTACTGTACTTGGATGCAGGCAACGAGATGTTCTCTGGGCAGGTTTCATTAGGCTATTATACAGGCCGAAAATCGTTTGACCCTTACGTGACTAATGACGGTGGAATCAATTTTTACGGCGAGTTCTCTATCCCCGGAGTAGATTTTTATCATCCAGAGATATTGGAGTCCGGCGATAAGTTTGCATCCGAGTTAAGTTGCGCCGAAAGAGCTGCTTCTGCTCCGCAGGCAATGGCAGCTAATGTTGAGGCCGCTAATATTCTGTTCCAAATGATTTGTAATATACTGAGGGGGGATATAGACTACCATTATGTAGCATTTGATACTTTAACCAGTGTCAGATCAGTTAAATTCAATACCTCGTCTGCATTAAAGTCGTTTGGGATTAGAGGGGTAGACTCTGCACTAGACTCTTTAGAGGATACCCTGCGCAGGGCGCGCCGTGATTCCGTTTCGGGTGGCTCGGGTGACCTTTATGACGATGACGATGATGACGGTGATGAGAATTATTATGACGTTGATGATACTGAGGATGACAATGAGGATGACAATGAGGACGACAATGAGGACGACAATGAGGACGACAATGAGGACGACAATGAGGACGACAATGAGGACGACAATGAGAGGACACGAGCAGGTGACGCCATGGCTACGGTTAGAAGTCGAAGAGTTTCACCAGGCAGTTTCGACACTAATCCGGTACGTTTTAATAATGCATCTTCTATGGGTGCGTCAACGTTGCTTGATTATCTGTCCTTAGAAAACGCTGGTGCGCCGATACTAAGGCAAGGGGGACCCGACGTTGAAAGTCACCCAGTAATAACTGACTTCAGTAACGATCTCAGGGAAGCCGCAGCTGCTATCAGAGAGCCGTATATCACTGCACCTACTTCGCCTCAAGCATACCGCATTGGCGGGGAACTAGAGTTGTTTCCTCCTCGTATGAATCTGCCTCTAGGTATTCCCTATGTTGCGCCACACGACGAGGATGATAGTTTATAGATGATGTGAGGCAGGTATTTACACCTGCCTCTAGTTTTGGAGGTGATTACAGTCGTGATGAAGGACATGTTTGATGCTCTTATAACTGAAGCTTCTTTCGACGAGGACCCTGTCTTTAAAGGCGATAATGCTTCAGCAATGAGAGAGATAATAAGTTTATTTACTGGAGATACCTACGACATAATGCCGTGCTTGTTAAAGTACGATATTCTTGATTTGTGGAACTTTACGATGCTGCTTGAATATTCCGACCACCTAGGTACTACTGACTTCGACGAAGTATTGGCTGCTATTGAAGCTGAGATATTAAGCTACTTTTTATTTAAAAGCATACTCAGTTCTGTGCCTTCTAATAAGTCGGACATACACTTACTTTAGAAAGGGGGTTTTTCTAGTGACCGAATTTTTAAATTCTGTTATCGATTTAAATGATATGACAGAATTACTTGACTACGCAATGGTCCAGAAATATGCTGAAGTCAACAATATACAACTAGTAGCATTCCAGGATATTTATGTTCTCGATTCAGGGGCGCGCTGGGACGCACTTGATTTCGATGCTGTAACAGTGGGGTTCGCTAACTCCCTTGTAGAGTGCGCGTGTGATGCTACTAGAACTCTTCATAATATACTCAAGCATTTATTCGTGGATTTTATTGTAGAAGACAGCCTTTATGCAAAAGCTGGTCTGTTTGCGGGTGGTATGTACAGGGAATTAGTTAATTGTAATGGCTCATACGATGATTCCTTACGTAATGAATACTTCTTGGTGCTTGAAGGCAAGAAAATACTGAATTGTTGGAAAGCTTTTATTACTATGTGGGAGGCCGAGCATCACATTGCGCGTGTTCCGCCAGCAGGACCATGGGTCTTCCCTTTGCATATAGAGGAAAGTATGTTTATCTATGACGATAAGTGTGCTATTCCTGGGTTTAAGCCTGCTTATCTGGGGACCGAGGATGACCGCCTCATTTATTTAGTGCCGGGCCTCACTGTTGAGGATATTTCTTCGTTTAGAAAAGCTTCTGTGAATGGCAGGGGGATGATGTATTCTACCGGGATAAAAAGATTTAATGTCGATACCAGTGTTTTGCGTGAAGTTACCTTCTTTGACTACATAGAAAAAGCTGCAGAGTCACTTAATACTTTATGGGACTATTTTAATAGTAATGAAGGCGCTATAAATGACTTCCTTTCTACAGCGTATGGAAGTAGATTATTGAGGTCACCGGCGTTATTTTATATACATCGGGCTTTAGGTGGGTCTGAGTTGAAAGACGAATATACTGCAAATGCAGTTGCGAGAATTAGAGGTGATTAGATGACTAACTCTATTAAATGTAACATAACCGCCTTTGGCGGGATCATAAAAACTAAAAGCAAAGATGTACGTGTGTCGAATACATCTATTGAAGACATGTTCCTCAGTATAATTAAGGATAGGGTCCCTTCCACCCCCTTGTTGCCTGCCGGATGTGTGCAGTACGTGTACTCTAATTGCACCCATATCGTCGCGCAGATCTTCGAGTTAGGTACTACGAATTTACGGTACGTGGTCCGCCCTTTAGACATAGCAGATGATATGCGCGAGCATCCGGAATGGTACAGGGCGATATGCCCTGACGTTAGGATCCCAGAGGGATTTTCAATGTCTTCATCGAATACTGTATGCGCACGCTGCGACAATTGCGCGGATTGTAGTTTCAATAATCATATATTCCATACTACGGATTATGCTTATCCCGGGTATATTATAGAGTTTACAAAAATACCGCTTCCGAAAATTTTATTTACAACAATACTAGGTGAGAGAGGTTCTGCAGAAAAATACTATTTCATAAGAAAGTGTTATATACACGCCATACAAGACGAGGTATTATCCCCCAACACAAATGTGTACAGCTTCCCGTTTGGTAATCTTTACGAGGATGGTTCTGTGTGCTGGGGAGACAACGTGTTTGAGCCTGCTACCAACTTGCTGTTTTTGGATAACGTTCTGACTAAATATTTCACGGCAACCCCGTTCAATAATGATTTAGACCCTAGGGATGGGTATGACAATTTAAGGAGCATGCTGTCGATTAGAGTGCTTACAACTTTAAATTTATATAAATACTTGAGCCGCCAATACTCTTTCCCCGGCGAATTATTCAGCTGTTTACGCGCCCCTGAAACATATAGCGACTTCATCGATAGACTGTCCGAAAGTTTTATTGCTTCGTTTCCGAATGGTTAGTCTAAATAAAACAACGCAACGGCGAGAAACACTGTTGACTTTAGAGTTTAGTAGCATTATACTATAATTACGAGAGGGGGAGTTGATTATGCTTCAGTCTAAAGATAATATACATCTCATCAAAGATAAGGGGGCTACAAATGAACACGACATACTTAAAAACGCTGATGTTGATGATTCTGACGGCATGTTGAAGTTTGGGGTAGACCTAACCACGTCTGACACAGAAGACATTGATTCCGCGTTGAAAAAACAATTAGGGGAGGACAAGTAAATGAGCAAGTATTCCAAAGCAGACTTAGTCAATCTCGTTTCAGAAGAGGTAGGGCTGAGCAAAAGAAGCGTTAAGGAGGTTGTAGATTCTTTATTTGATACGATGTCTGATATCGTGTCTAGCGGAGATTCAATCACTATCCAGGGATTTGCACGCTTCTATTCGAAGACAGCTAAGGAAAGACAGTTCCGGAAGATTCATACTGACGAAATCATCCGTGTCGACGAAAGACAGCTTCCTAAAGCAAAGTTTTCTAAAAAGCTCGTAGAGCGCGTAAAAAATGGGTAGTACCGGAAATAAAAGAAGCCACATTATGTGGCTTCTTTTATTTTAGTAAACAAGGAGGATGAAGCTAATGAGATTATTTAATGTTCATATAAGATTAAGCAGTTACGAATACGAGAATACTTTAGTAGCTGCTAGTGATGAGGAGGCAGCTAGGAATCTGTTTAGTTGTTTGTCATATAAGTCCGTAGTAGACGTACACGAAATCGATCAGGTCGATGGGTACAAGGTCACCTTAGACCCTTTCGAAGTTGTTGAATGCTCCGATGTAGACATTCAAAAAGAATCTTCTAGCACCATAGATAACTATGAGCAGCTTTTAGACGAGTTGAAGGTTCTGACCAAAGCGAAAAACTCAGACTACGGCGGAGCTGTAGATATAACATACTTAATGTTTGGCAATGTATCCCAGTTAATAAGGCTGTGGGACAAACTTTTAAGATTGACCCGCCTGTATTTAAAAGAGTCTGCCGAGGTCAAAGACGAGACTGTAATAGATACCTTAGCAGATTTAGCTAATTATGCCTTACTGGCATTAGCCCAGAGAAAAACTTATCCTGCTGCCCCTGATTCAGCCTCTCTACGCGAGGCGCTGGGTAATTTTTTATCTTTGAGAGAGGAGGAATAGTATGAGTACATTAACTGATACACTAAATGTGTTTCCGTTAAGTAATTTCACCTTGTCAGAGCTTATGCTTATAAATTCCGCTGTAATCCACTACATAAACGATGACAGAATAGACTCTTTAAAGGAGTCATTACTGAGCAAGATATCTGATGATATGCGGTGGCGCTCCCATTACCTTGCCAGAGTCGCTATGACGAGGGCTACTTCTGAAGATGGAAGTCAGCTGCACCAAGCCAAGTTGGTAGACCTACACGGACGTATAGCAGACGATATAGCAGTAGAAACAAATCCTAACGGTAAAACCCCGGTACTTAAATTTCTGCTTTGCCCGGAAGTGCTGTCGCTGCAAAGTCTGGGCCAAAATAATATAGGGAATAGTATAGTCTTGGAGTGGGTAAAAGGGTCTCACGAATCTAGGACAGGCGTTCGCATTTCTTGTGAGGGGGGCGAAGAAGATACCTCTTTCACAGCATCAAGTTTCCATATGGAATTATTGATAGCTTTTTATATTTATCACAGTCTTCGCTCTAGAGGAGTTGATTTAAGTGGCACGCCGACTACCGCGCCGCCCTCCGAAGGATAAACTCAATGGCAAGCGCCATCACCCTCCTTGTTCTCCAATGTATGTGGATAGGCAAGTACTGAGATCGGTATATATACACCCGCCACAATACAATGAAGAGTTACTTCCTGTCTGCCCGCATTGTGGTCAGAGAGATATGCGTATAATATACTCCTTGCCTTCCCCTGACGATAAACGTTTTTTAGGAAGTCGTTGTTACGTCTGTGTTTGTTTGATTCACGGATGTAACACAGCGTATAAATTTTACGACGACCCGTCGTGGTGAGGTGTTTGTATGATTAAGATACTAGCGTTCGACCTTAGTACAACTCAAACCGGAGTAGCTGTCGCCAGTGTTACAGATAACTGTTTGATGTCTCTCGACACAATCAGTATAACCCCTAAGTCGTCAAATCCGGCAGACTTGGGTTTCCTGAAAACAAAGCAAAGAGTAACTACAAAATCAGGTGCCCAAGTCTCCTCTTATGTAAAGCAAAAAGGAGAAATAGTGACGAAAAAAGAAGCCAAGGCCAGGAATCTTTTAGTAAAGAAATACTCCGAGACTAGTAGACTTACAGAGACTGTATCTGAGATTAGCAGTCTGCTGGACGTATACGCGCCTTCGTTAGTGCTGATGGAAGAGAACATGGCCTTCAGGAATATAGATACTACCAGACAGCTAGCAGAGGTTGCGGGTGCCCTTCAGGCTATGACTTCAACTAGGGGAATAGAGTTAGAGAAGATAAACGTTCTTACAGCAAGATCGCATTGGAACATAAGTAAGGAATGTATAGCATTTTCTCGTACCCTCACTGAATCAGATCTTAAAGCTGTTAAAGATTTGACAAAAGAAACTCTAAAAGCTTTAATGCTTTCGGAGTTCAGATGGTATAAGTTAAGTAGTAGTATGAGCACCGATGAATCCGATGCATTAGTTTTAATTTTTCATTGGTTGACTAAAAACGATTTAGATTGGAGGAAAGATAATAGTGACTGATGATATTAAGTTTACCAAAAATGTTCATAAGTTCATTAAAGAGAGAAACTTTGACTTGGATAACGTCGATAGGTATATTGGTTTAGGGTTTACGAACCGCAGAGACCAAATAAGTAACTGGTTAACAAGGAATCAGAAGGAGAAAAATGCTTTGCATGCATTCCGCGTGTTCGCCGATATTCTTGAACGCCTTGAGATCAGGTCTGATAACTTTGAAATTGATGCCCCAACAGCTGCCCCGAGAATTTTACGATCCCTTGGTTTTACACACCTGTTAGTGGATTGCCACGTCAATGTCAGACAGTTCATGGATAGCGGGCCTGTATTGTCTCCTGGCTTTACGGTTGGAAATATTTTCTGTCAGGCAGTCTTCCCTAAGGTTAATACTATATTAGATATAGTTAATGACATGTTTTCTACAGTCAGTGTATTTTGGTCTTCGCCTGTATCTTCACCCTACTCGTATCAATTTTTGTACAGCCGTGAATTCTTCGAGTCAGGAGAAAGACCTCCTGGCCTAACTGTGACCTACGAAATAAATCACAGTCGTGAATATGGTATACATTATGATACGCGTTATGAAGATGACTCTTCCGATAGTCTTGGTACTCGAGACTATACATCAGATTTCGATGATTTCTTGGAAGCGGTAGAAACTCCCCCTGAGTTTGATGATGTTTGCAATTCGCCCCAGTCGTATAGCACTTCGGAATCGTGTCTCGACCGTCCTTACACAGTCGGATGCGTGAGGTTTCCTTTTATAATAAAAAACAGGTCTGAGGGAAGCAGGAGGATAAATACTTTGTTAGTAGAGAAGTCAATTACTGACTCGTTGTCTAATTATATTATCTTACAAGGTTAGCACTGAAAGGAGTGTTATGATGCGTGTAGTTTGGCCTATGGGAGCTTCGTCTGTTAAAGAGGGTAAATTGTCGTTACTGTGGGATGATCCTGATTACGTAGCAGAAGAGAAAATAGATGGTGAGCGTGTGTTGATACACATAGCTTCCGACGGGGTGAAGTTATCAACAAGGTCAGGTAGCGTGACTAATGAGCGTGCACCGATAGACATAACACACAGATGGCCCCAAATTCAAGTGATAAGAGACTGCGGTCTTCCTGTAGGAACTGTATTAGATAGTGAGGTAGCATCGGATATATTGCGCCCTGAAGAAGTTGCTGGTGTTCTTAACTACAAAAGCGATGCCGTTACTCCCGACGATGTTTTAAGGTGTTTCGTCTTTGACTGTATATACTGGGGAGACGACACTTTAGAAGGGGCTGTGTGGACAGAAAGATACAGTGCAGCAAGATGTGCTGTGGATACTATAAACAATAAATTAGTATCTATGCCGTTAAAAACCTTTGACTGTAAGAAAGACTTCTACGACGACATCGTCGCCTCCGGAGGGGAAGGAGTGGTCTTAAAGAACATATTTAGTCGTTACGTTCAAGGTAAGAAGCCTGCGAATATGTGGGTTAAGGCAAAAAAGAGTGACACTTTTGATTGTATTATTACCGGGTTTAAGCCTGCTAAACAAGGAAAATACAGCGGTTTGATAGGCTCAGTGGAGCTGTCTCAGTACAAGCCTATGGGCCCAGAAGGGGATTTAATTGAATACAGACTTTTTACTGTCTGCCACGCTTCCGGGATGACGGATGATATGAGGAGACACATGACTGAGTTCCCCGAGCAATATATTGGACGAGTGGCCGTTATTGAGGCCGCAGAGCGCCTTCCTAATTCTTTGTCACTTAGACATCCAAGAATAAAATACATTCGTCCTGAGGGCAGTAAGGCACCGGAGGATTGCATCGTAGAATAATTCAATAGGCATCTTAGTTTATTACTTTAGATGCCTATTTTTTGTTTTTAGTATGGTAGAATATATACAACGTATTGAAAAGGAGCTGATAGTGTGGTCTACTGGGAACATTTTAAGACTATAACCAAGCATAAATGGTATGTTATGTTGGCCTGTTTTAAAGCAGGGATATATTGGCAGGGTATAGTCCACGATTTAAGTAAGTATTCTCCTAAGGAATTCTGTACCAGCGCCAGGTTTTTTCAAGGTAATGGCTCCCCTATAGACAAGGAGAAAGCTGAGAGAGGATATTCATTAGCGTGGCAGAATCATAAAGCTAAAAATCTGCATCATTGGCAGTATTGGATCGACTTCGAGAACGGAGAGCTGATTGCCCTTCCAATGCCTTCTAAGTACTTGACTGAGATGCTTTGCGATTGGGTAGGGGCTGGCAAGGCATATAATAAAGGATCGTGGACTATCGATACATTCAAATCTTGGTATCATAAAAACAAAGACCTCCTTGTGCTGCATGAACTTACTAGAAATTGTATTGAGTTGGTAGTAGACAACGTGCTTGATGAGGACGACCTTTTCGAGAATTGGATTAACATGAAGTGGATTGACTATATATACCAGTAGGAGGTAGTATATGCTCAGCATTTTAGGTTTTCTATTAGGACTGGTGTTTGCGGCATTTTTACTCACGTTACTAGAAAAGTGATTACCAATTTCGCTGTATGAAGAAAGGGGAATTTGATGGCTGGAAAGATTACAGTTATAACAGGTCCTATGAGCTCGAGTAAAACACTCGAGGTTATAATTATTGCAAAGGAGGCTGAGCAAGCAGATAAATGTGTTCGTGCATATCACCCTGCGATCTCCAGTCGATGGGACAAAAATGCAATAGTGAGCAGATTAACAGTAGGTGACGAGCTTCAAACCAATTTCAGTTTCCCTAGTACTCCTATAACTGATATTTCTACTGGCTTCTTTTCCATTCTGCCTGAAGACACTGACATCGTAATATTCGACGACGCGCAGTTCTTTGGTAGTGGTATTGTAGAAATTGCAAAGTCTCTCAGAGAACTAGGAATCGACGTGTATGTGTGTGGGCTAGATATGGATTGTTTTCAACAGCCTTTCGGCCCCATGCCCTACTTGATGGCTGTAGCAGACGAAGTGATAAAGAAAACTACTTTCTGCAGAGAATGTGGTGAACCTGCAAGCATAAGTTATAGATTAGCAGGCGGATGTGAACAGATCGTAGTTGGATCTGAAGAGTATGTAACACTGTGCTATAACTGCTGGTATGACATGAAGGAAGAGGAAATGTGTTTACAGGATTTCTTCGTTGTCGAGGAGGAGTGAGGCTAGCATGGGAAAATTATTCGCTTTTATAGGGCCAAGTGGTGCTGGTAAGACTACTATAGTGAAGGCACTCGGTTTGAAACCAGTGCTAACGACAACTACAAGGAAGATGAGATCTGGCGAGATTGCCGGAGATGAATACAATTTCGTAACTGAGGAAGAGTACACCGCTCTGCTCAATCAAGGATGTTTCGTAGAGCACGTTAATAACTATGGATATTATTATGGGACGCTGCGGCGTGATTTGATAGAAGCCCTCGGGGATGCTAAGCCGAGGGCTTCTATCGTTACTTACGAGGGCTTTATGGAAATTAAGTCTGTGGCAGAAGGCTACGTTACGAGTATATTTATATATGCATCAAAGGACGAGATTTCTTCCAGACTAAAAAAGAGAGTTGAAGAAGGGAATCTCAGCTTAGAAGCATATGAACGAAGATTAGATATGTATGACCACGAAGTAACCCATGCCAGGTATTGCGACTTCATTGTCCCGTCGTCAGAAGGATGTCTCGAATTAGCTGTACAGGAGATTAGGGATATAATAGAACGTTTAATTTAGTGTTGTTCCTTGTAACCGCCATAAGTATGTATTATCATATTATTAATACATCAATTAGATAGGGTGGTTTGATGGGCATATTAGTAGAACCTAAAATGACTACGGTACCAGAGTCTCTCACCGAGTTCTCATTGAATAATTTCAGTTCGCTGGAGTTCGATGACCCTTACATTAGTCTGCTGCCGGTCCGCGTAGATTATAAATCTGTGGGGGAGAAAAAAGAGGCTGAGATCTCTGCGAGATGCGAGGAGCATGGGTTTGTATGCGCGCGACAAGAATACGGAGAAAGCAAAGATTTAGATAGATTTTTAATACCAAAAGATAACCCACTCATATCAATACCAGTACAGATAAGAAGCGCCGCATATAAGGAGACTGCAGATGTATTTATGGTGGGTACTACATGTACAAAGAACGGGTATAGAAAAGCATCTTTAGATCCAACTCGAGTCAGTTTCGTATTGGTCTGGATGCCTTTTACATTTAAAGATACTTTTTCTAGGCGCCGAGGAATATACATAATTCCAATCGAATTATTCAATTTGTTTAAGAGGAATCTCACAATTTTTCCTCATAGGGAGCCTTCTAATACCGGAAGGGGCAACATGAAGGTTCCTAACATGAATGAGTACTTTGAGGCGTGGCATTTATTAGAGAAGTATAAAAATAATCTGGCCGAAGGAGAATAAATATGAAGATAAAGACAATTAGACAGGTACTAGACAAGAAACACAGAGATTTCTTATCTTCTATAGATGATAAGAAAGTAGCCTCCCTAGTAAAAAACAATTCTATTATTACTGGAGGTTGTATTGCCTCTATGTTACTAGGGGAACAAGTTAATGACTTTGATTATTATTTCACGGATAAAGATACTGTGCGAGCCGTAGCCGACTACTACGTAGCTAAATTTACTTCTAGTCATCCACGACAGTCAGTCGTAGTCAAAGAGGATGAAGAGGGAGCTAAAGTAAGTATCTTTGTAAGCAGTTCAGGGATAGCTAGTGCTGAAGGAACAACCTGTGCATTGGGGTTAGACACAACTGAGTCAGACTTACTAGAGGCAGCTGCAGCGCTGTCGCTACAGCTTCCGCGAGATCCTGAGGATGCCCCGAGATATAGACCTCTATTTCTCACATCTAATGCTATAACCTTGTCCGACAAGGTCCAGCTGATAATACGTTTCTACGGCAGCCCAGAGGAGATACACGAAAACTATGACTTCGAACATTGCAAATGTTATTGGACTCCTGGAGACGGAGGGAAATTAGTTACTCCCGAAAAATCACTACAAGCTCTATTAGCCAGAGAGTTAGTTTACAGAGGGAGTAAATACCCAATAGCTAGCGTTATACGAACACGAAAGTTCATCAACAGAGGGTGGACTATAAATGCAGGGCAATATTTGAAAATGTGCTTGCAGATAAGTAAACTAGATCTAGAAGATCCGGAAGTTCTCGAAGACCAACTCACTGGAGTGGACGCTTACTACTTTTCTCTAATAATAAAAGAACTGAAAGAACGAAAAGAAAATGACCCCACATTTATCCCTGACACCTTTTATTTGGCGGAGCTCATAGATAAGATATTTTAAAAGGGCTTGAAGCCCTTTTTTTATTAACAATCTCGAACAATATAATTACGCGCCTTGACTTGAGTATTCCGTAATGTTAGTCTTTAATTATAGCATATGTGAAAGGCGGTACTGCAAGATGCTATTTGATGATAATAAGAACCATCTCGATATTACTATAACTCCACTTGGACGTAATAAAAAGATACTTACAATAAAAAAAGCTGATTACATGACTAGCGACTATGAGGAATTTATCGCTGCAGGACTTGTAGATACTAACATTGCCTCTCACCTTCTGATAGCACAAGACGTAAGTATATCTAAAGACAACAATGAATCCGATGCTGCTGTCGGAATAATCATACAAGGCCTCAGAGCTAATGAGGAAGTAGTTAAGTACTTGGTAAACCAACTAGATAACGACTTTTGCGATGTTAATGGTATAGGTGTGTCTGCGCCGACAGGTGATGATCTCATATCTAAGATAGAAGATATGATACCAACAGAGTTAAAAACTATAGACAGGGAACTTACTCTGAGTGAAGTATTTGGCCCTATAGTAGCTTCTATAGGAGATGGATACTACGATGAAGACGACGACGATTTCGATGGCATGATATTTGAGGAGATACTGTCGTCATTCGGGACTGTAGGTATGATGGGCGGGGGTTTCTATCCTTGCAGCGGTATAGTGCATGGAGGTAGCTTAATACCTTCAGCTGGAAATCCTGTTGGCCACAGCTTGGACGTGCCTATATGTCCTAATATAGGATTGTCAATGTTAGTGAATCTTTTTAAAGAAACATATTCAGAGTACCTTCGCTTTTCATTTAAGTCGGATAACTCATTGTCTGTAGAGGACAATTTAAAAGCCAAAGCTGAATTAAAGGCTTCTCTCCTTAATATTAGTAAGGAGCTGGCAGATAATTCTAAGTACATTAGAGATTGCCTATCCTGCCCACACTTTGAACAATGCCATTGATAATATATTAAAAAGAATCAGACGTTCTCCTCATAATGTGGTATTAGTTAATTAAGGTGATAGTAAATAGATAATGTGAGGAGGAGGAGGTTTTATAGTATGTATGGACCGTTACAATACTTCTTTAGTGGCATCGCGCTTAGTCTGCTATCAAAAATGGTTTGGTCAAAACCTTTAAACCGGAAATAAAACAGAAAGGGGAGAATGATAAAATGAAAGATATACTAGCCTTCGTGGGGGGCCTTATTGCTGGGGCAATACTCTACGAAAACAGACAGCGTATGAAGAAAGCTGTAGTAAAATGGTTTAATGACGATGAAGCTGCGCAGGATTCCAGCCCCGCGCAGAGCTAAAAAAAGAGGGCATTTGCCAAGCCCTCTTTTTTTTGTCTGTTTTCTTAGTCGAATAACCCTGCTATAGACCCGCCAATTTTATCACGTAAACTCTTAAATTCCTCTTTCCATTTACTGAACCCGGATCCTATGTTTATAAGCTTTCCTGCCATTTGTCTTCCTCGAGGATCGCTAAGAATGTCTGTTTTCCCGAATGCTGCACCTTCTGCTAGTGGTTCTTTTATGTTTTGATGCCCCATCTGCGAGAACCAATTTTCGTTCCCTCTAGTAGGATTAGGAATTACACCGAACATCGTTGGTGTGTAGGACACTGTTGCCGGTACCACATCTACTGTTTTTACTCTAGCAGCCATGAGCTTGCCTATTACGTCTACAGTAATCTCATCGCCTTTATTAACAATTATCTGCCCGCCAATCCCTTTATACGTACGCGCAGCTTTAGAGCCTGACAGCTTTACAACATCATTTATACTTACTTTTTGCTTTTTACCTGTATTAAGTTGATTCCACCGTTCTGCTTGGTTACGCGGTATTACTTGTCCAGGCAACCATCCTGATGTAGAGCTTCGATCTACTTCTACTTTGTCTGTCAATTTACCTATAGCCAGTTCCATGTGTTTACGGTTTATGTTGTTGCCGGCTAGCGCTGTAGACAGCTCAGTCACTAAGTAATCCCTGGCGTCATCGATTCCTTTGTATTCGAGGATTTCTTTAGGATTCAGTGCTCCGTCTGCTTCTGTGAGTCTTTGCCCTTTGCTTATAATATCACCTGCTTTTACTAATACCGATTTGGTAAGAGGAACTGTTATATTCCTTGTTCTCCGTCTGTTGTTCTCTTCGTATTCAAGTACTATCACTGTATTAGTGATTTCCCTCATAACACTCAACACTCGCCCATCTACAGGCGACAGTACTGATGCGTGCTTAGGATTCTCCGAGATGTTGAATATTTCATTCACGCGTGCGAAGCCTGATTGTGCTCCCGGTTTAGACGCCCCGCCCGCATGAAATGTCCTCATGACGCCCTGTGCTGTTGGTTCACCTATTGCCTGTGACGCAAGTATCCCGACAGGTTCTCCTATCATCGGGAGCTTGTTTGTGCCTGGCATTGTGCCATAGCACTTCTGACATATGCCGTTTACAGCCTTACACGACATCGGTGAGCGTACATATATCCCCACAAGATCTTTAACATTCTGAAGTTTATCTTTCTCCGGCACGCCTATAAGTTTGTTCCGTTGTAATATTATAGTCCCGTCTTTATCCCTGACAGACTGCGCTACATATCTTCCTACGATAGAGGAATCTTTTATGTTAAGGAATATCCCCTGCATGTCGCCGCAGTCTGCTATAGTTATGATAGCATCCTGCGTCGAGTTCCACACTCTCCTAGTAAGCGCACCCGGCTCTGACGTAGACAAAGCTCTGTCTGCAAGACCTCGACGAGAGTCGAACGCATGAACCCACATTTCTTGTGGGCTCAGCCCCTCTTTAAAAGAGCTTTTAATTGCCATCTCTTTTCTTATAGACCCAGTAATGTCCTGACTAAGCCCGACAATGTTAGCCATTCTGTTAGTCTGAGTGACGTTACCTTTAGCCCCGGAGGCCATAAACATAGCTACAGGATTATCAAGGCCAAGGTCTGTTTGTATCTTTTCGCGTAAAGCTTCGTCTACATCGAAGAATGCTGGTACAAGCTCGTCCGGGTTATTCTTTACGCGTTTCTCTGCTTCCTGTATCAGTTTGTTCTTATCTTTACTTTCTTTAAGGTCAAACACACTTATACTCAAAGCTGATTTAGTAGCCGCGAGGAAGCCTAAATCTTTCAGTCTGTTCAATACCATAACCGCAGTTTGCGGCCCTGAAGTTGCTTTCCCGCCGCTGTCTGCCTCCTCGTTTATCATAGTCTCTATCAGCTGAGTTAGAATCTTCCCGTTAAGTACTCTGTCGTAGTCTCTGTAGTTTGCAGGCAGTATGTCATTAACTAAATGCTGTCCTACTGTAGCTTTAACGCCTTTAAAATCTATAATGTCATACGTCGCTACTTCGCCCGACTTGTATGCCTGTAGCAGATTGTCGTATCCCGAGAAATCTTTCTTCACAGCAGCCTTAGATTTCTGCTTACCATCATGTTTATCTATAGTTAGATAATATATTCCTAATATAGCCTCCCCTTGTATAGGAGTAATAAGAGACCCATTAGTAGGATTTATCAGGTTATGGCTAGGTGTTAATAATGTTTTAGCTTCGTTGACTGCTTCGGACGTGAGAGGTATATGTACTCCCATCTGGTCTCCATCGAAGTCGGCATTGAATCCTTTTACAATCAACGGATTCAATTCTATAGCCCTAGCCTTAGTTAATTTAGGAGTGAACGCCTGTATAGAGTATTTGTGTAATGATGGCTGTCTATTTAGTACTACCGGACGCTGCGCAATTACTTTTTCTAAAGCTTTGACTGTGTCAGGGTCATTAGGGTTAGAAGCTTTTTCTAGCGCTTCGGTCGGGTTTTTTGCACTCTGCGATACATAAAGCTCTCGCATTACAAAAGGTTTGTACAGGGTCGCGGCCATGTCAACTGGTATTCCAGCCTCATCTAAGTTCAAAGACGGATTGACCGTTATAACTGATCGCCCTGAATAATCGTTAAACTTAGACATCAACCTTCCTCGTATAAGTCCGTCTTTATCTTTCATTTTATAGAGGACACCTTTAGCGGGCTGATTACCTATCATTAAAGACGGCGTTGTATTAGCGCCCATTACTGCCTCGAGTTTGTCGTATGCATCTTTAGCTAATTCATATTTCGTGTGTGGATGCGTTACATACCACGTGTTAGGCTCACTTACATCTTTTATCTTATTATTTACCTGTATCAGATTCTTGTATAAATGATTCATACTGTCTACTATTTGTCTGTTGTCTGCAGTTCTCTCAAATGGACGTAGCCCCACAGGAAGGACTGGGAGTGTTTTTATCATTAAGTCTGACGGCTTCATGTCATTCTCTTTAAGCATATTAAGTATACGAAGCTTTTTGTAGTGTTTTGCCCGGTCTTTTGGCTTCGCTTCTACTAATTCTTGCTGAGTACTTATAAGCTCTCTGTCTACGTTTATAGTTTTAAGCATTTCTTCTAATGCTTTACCACCAATTTCATACTCAAAGTTAGCTCCCTCTTCTTCTAGCTCTGTTGCCTTGTCTATCGATATAACCTCATATCTACCAAGCCCCGTATCTCCAGGCTTAGTTACAACCACTACTTTGTCCTTCAATATTCTGTCTATCTGTGATTTATTTATCCCTAACAACGCGGAGTAAGGGTTGACGTTACTTGTAAGCAAAATAGGGTTAGGTAACGGCATGCCGAGGTTTATGTGCCCCCAATAGTTTCTTTGTTCTTCAGGGGTCTCTCCAAATATTTCAGGGTCCATCAAACCACCTTTGTCTGGCTTATCGCCTTTTACGTAGGACGATTTAAATTTAGACTCCGTAACCTCCCCTTTAGAGAATTTCTTTATGACTTCTGGTTTGTACGGCGCTATAGATAAACTATTAAAATTATCGTCTAGAGATTTAAGCTCCCGCGCGCTATACATTGGCTTAACATTGAGCCCCATCGCGGAGGTGTAGTCTTTAAATATGTGTAAGCTTGTAGGAGCTGTTCTCTCTATACTGTTAAGTCCGCCGAAAGCCAAAGCATCAAATATCTTTCTTCTTTTAAGCTTATCTCCAGCTCCGTCTGCTTTAAGATGAGTGGACTCGTCTATGAAGTGAACTGCTTTAGCTGCTTCCAGCGCCCGCATCTCCATCTCCCCGAATTTCTGCGGATTCTCCTTTTCCCCTGCTCTTACACCTATCATTTTAGAAGGGGAGTTGTACAAATAGTTTACAGCTTTCCCCATCCCACGAGCTTGCAGTTTCTCGTCTACTTTATGATGCAGCTTCATTATATATGCTACACCTACAGTTGTCTTGTTTTCATACGGCTTACCCGTTTCCGGATCGAACAGAGTCATCTTACCGTCCGGGAAACCGATTTCTTTTAGTCCTTTTTTTACTTCGTCTGCTTCTGATTTATCAAAATTGAATACCTTGAAAGGAGCACCTTTTTTGGACGCAACTAACCCAGCGTTAGCCTCGTACAATTGCCCTAGGTTCTTTCTGGATGGTACGCCAAGAGGTGAGTATAAAATATCGATGGGCTCGCCGTCCTCCGCTCTAGGCATGTCGGTGTCGCGCTCTATCTTGGTTATTATTCCTTTATTTCCGTGTCTTCCTGCTATCTTGTCCCCTTCCTTCAGTGGTTCCTGCATGAGCACTGTTATCTTTACTGTATGCGACCCTGGTCCTCTCGGAAGAATATTAACCCTTGTAACTTTACCTGATATATACCCTGTTATAACCTCACTTTTGTCTTCATATTGTCTTTGAACTTCTGTGCCTAACAATTTGAGAACCTTAAACTCTGGGAGATCCTCTAACGACGTATCTTCTTTAGCTATCCCTACCAGTATAGTATTTGATCCTACTTCCTCGCCGACTCTTATTATTCCGTTTTCGTCTAATTTATCTAAAGAAGATTTAGGAACATTTAGCTGAGCTAAAATATCTTTGACGTTACTGCCTGGTCCTCCTATTTCATCTGCGGATATATCTACAACAATCTCTTTTAATTCTTCTGTCGTCATTTTCTTCGCGAATGATTCGCTAACTACGTACCCGTCTTCAAAGTTAAATCCTTTCCATGGCATGTACGCGACTCTAGCATTTATTCCTAAAGCTAACTTCCCTTCTTTAGTTTGCCAGCCATCCGCTAAGAGCTGTCCTTTAGATACTTTGTCGCCAGTAGATACTAGTGGTTCGTTCTTTATATAATGACTCATATTTAAAGGAAAATAATTCATGAGTTCGTGTGTATGTTTCTTGCCAAGTTTGTCTTTGATTACTATTTGGTTATCAGTAACTTTTTCTACCGTGCCTGCAACATCAGACTCTACGAGAAACGACTGTTCTTTAGCAATTAATTCTTCGTAAGTGGTGCCCTTAGATGGATCTATAGCATTCTGTACCAATGGAGCAGCTCTGTTCACCAGCGGTAATGCCTGCTTTTGCATATTAGCACCCATCAACATCCTGTTTCCGTCGTTATGTGCACTGAACGGTATTAAGTTTGTTGCATCTCCCCATATAACATGAGGAGATAAATCTATGAGATCTACTTTATCTCTAGAAACCTTAACCATATTCCCTTGATAGCGCGCCCATACCTCATCAGGCAAAGTAATCTTGTCCCCTGCGCCTTTTGTTGTATTAGGATCCGAGAAGGCGATGTACTGTCCGTATTCTTCCAAGGGCTCGAGCTCTACTATATTAGAATCTTTTTTAACGAAGGAGCCATTCTTAACTTTATAATACTTACTTTTTATAGTAAGATTTGACACGGTGGAGTTCCTGGTTAAATGTGATACAAGTCCGATCTTACCGCTTTCAGGCGTCTCTACAGGATCTAATTTGCCAAATGCAGAATTCTGTAGGTTTCTAGTTTCCTGATTAGCTGACTGCGCTGTTAGACCACCTTCCCCTAAAGAAGTTATCTTACGGTGTGCTGATGACATCAACAACGGATTTGTTTGTTCTACTAAATCTACTAAAGAGCCTGTTCCCTTATATTGTCCTTTGGACATGAAAGAGTTTATTGGTCTGCTTGCTTTACTGACAGTATATAATGAGAGGACATCTCGCTCAGGATTGTTCCTTAGCCGCTGCGTCATTTCGCGCTCTAGTTCTTCTATTCCTACTCGTACAAAGTATTCTATTTGGTCTTCGTCTGCGAGCACATCTTGAAATCTGATATCGTCTCTGTCGTCAGACAATGCCGCTTTCTTATCTTCAGTATCTGCCTTAGCAATATTTATTATTTTACTAAGCGTTAAGAGGAATACCTGCTTATCGGGGCTGTTAGTGAAGTAACCTAGCGTGGACCTCATCACTTTGCTTCCAGTTTCACCGAATTCTGATGTACTGAAGAAATATCTTTGTATGTCTTCCGAGGCTTTGCTGACTCCTGGATAACTAGAGGAGCTTTTGCTTACAGCAGGAAGCCTCGACCAGAGTTTCTGCGTCTCGGCGTCCTGCCTCTTACTTTGCGCTTTATTAAATAGTTGTTCTGAGATCTTAGAGTCTCCTATAGCCTGAGATATCTCTGAGTCTGATATACCAAGAATACGCAGGAATGTAATCATATTGTAAAGGTATCCGTCTATTTTTATAGTTAAGTTAAGAGTCTCAGGATCGAAGTTAAGGTATAGGTTCTTCCCTTTCTGCAAGAACATCAAACTCTCTACCTTAGAGTCTTTATCGTAAGTGTACACACCTGGTTTTAATCGCATTTGTTTTACAATTACTTTCTCCATCCCGCCAACAATGTAAGTACCCCGATTAGTTAAGTATGGAATGAACATCAAATCACGGGACGCAGATCTTGAAACAGTCTTTCCTGTGTCTTTTTCCTTTACTACTAATACACCTTTAATGCTTCCACGTAACGTCCCCTCGTCGTCTTTTATGATCAACTCGTTGTTTAGATCAAATAATTTAGGGCGGGAAATTCGTAAGTTTTCCGCGTTGATAGTGTACCCACCTACACTAAGCGGAAACGCATTCTTTACAGCAGTTAAAGCTTTGTTTTCAATCCTGTCTATTCTATCTAATATATCTGTCTTATTTGCCAAAGAATTCAACTCCTAACCATTCAATTAGGCAAAGTCGAGGTCGTCCCACGAATCTATATATCCGTTGTCCTCATCTTCATCCTCTTCTTTGTAGTACTCGTACTCTAAGTATACTACAATATCTCCGTCTTTAGTTTGAAAGACTTTCTTCTCCAGGACGTAGCATCCCTCATTACTTAGAACTCTACTTAATGCTTCTTCCTCTAAAGGGAGATTAAATTGTTTTGCCTTTATTTGTTTAATATATCCGTGCATAATAGTACCCTCCTCTGTTAAAAATTATACTATATCAAATGTTAAAATACAAAGCGTACGTATTATCGTAATTTTGGTATAAGAATAGTAGGAGACGAGAAAGTATGATTTCAATTAATTACGAGGAGGTATCATCAATGAAGTTAGTTGCAGTGTTATCTACCACAGTCCTTCCTTTAGATGGTGTCTATCAGGTAGAGACACTTCCTAAAGGAGAACTGCCCAGTATTACGGGTGTTCCTCACTTTATAGGTCATCCAGATACTAGACATATCGTAGAAACCTTGGGGTCTGTACCAGCTTCTACTAAATTATTCGGAGGGCTAAACTCTGGGGAGCAAGCTATAGCGTTCCCCATTCAGCAAGGAAAGTCAACCCGTGCAGCAGAGGGATTTACATCTCCTCATCAAGAAGTAAGTATAGACGACTTACAGGTACGGGTCATAACTCGCGTCCGGTAATAGGATGCTCAATAAAAATAAGACGGCAGACGCCTTATTTTTATTGATTTATAAGGAGGGATATAAGTGGAAGGATTTAAAGGATTTAACGAGGATCTGCAGTGCAGAGGCCTCCAGTATGAAATAGGAAAGGAATACACCAAAGAAGAAGAAGAAGAAATTGTTATATGCCATAATGGATTTCATTTCTGCACGGAACCGCTGGATGTTCTGGACTATTACCCGCCACCAAAGTCCAGATATTGCTTAGTCGAAGGAGCAGGAACTATAGTGTCAGAGGAGGAACTGTACGACAGCAAAATGGCGTGCGAGAAGATTAGGATTTTAAGAGAGATTGATGTGGTTGATTTTATCGAGCACGCGATATACAGACATCCATACAGAACTACCCCGATCATCGCAGAAGGGGAGAACGACATTGCCTGTAGTGAAGAGGACACTGCATTTCTTGTAAACGCGCTTTATAGAGGAATAAGTGCCTCCTCCGGTAAAGCGAGTGTGTCGCTTGCACTCAGGGACGGAGGTGTCGCTGCTGTAACTGCACGTAAAAGTGTGGCTCGCAGTAACGGTAAAAACTGCGTGTCCGCTTCAACTGAATGTAGCAGTGCCGCAGCAACTATAGATATGTACTCTGTAGCTGCCGCTACTGGTTTTGATGGAACAGCAATATGCAAATCATCTAACAGTGTGTGCCTATCTACAGGCGAGTATAGCGAAGCAATTAGCACAGAGAAACACAGTATGTCAATCAACACCGGAGAAAATGGATACGCTGCTGCAGATGGTTACAGCAGCGTAGCGGCCGCGTTAGGAGATAGAGGAGCGGCTAAAGGAGGTGTTGGGTGCTGGATCATACTAGCCGAGCATAGATTCGACGAAGATGGAGTATTGCACATCGTAGATATTCAGAATGCTAGGGTAGACGGGGAGATTGTAAAGGCAGATACATGGTATAAATTGGTGAATGGAAAAATAAGAGCCGTGTAAATCATATTAGCGGTATAAGATAACTAGGAGAGGGACTTTTTTAGTTGCCTTATCTCTAATAAAATATCGAGGAGGGTGTTAAATGGAATTTCACGAAACAGGAATGGGCAAGAAGTTTTTTGAAAGCGCTGTTCCGGCTTTAATACGTAAAATAGAAAAAATAGGAATAGAGCTGGAGAGGTTAAATGATTCTAGAGCAAACGAAGATAAAAGAGACGAGCTAGAGCGCGACATAAGGGAGATACTGCTAAAGGAATTGGAGGAAGTATCTTACCACAACACATTGTTCTTTTCAACTATCTGCAGACTATTTCCTGAGCAGTCCTGGAGGGTCAAATTTAAAGACGACTCATTTGTAGTTGGATTGAGTACACCTGCTGGGGGACTGTCATTTATCTTTCACATTGAGGCGTGGGATAATTTCGATGGTGTAACGGAGCTAGACACCATAAACAGTGTAGCAGACCACAATTCAAACAATGTTTCGGACAAATTAGGCGCATTGGTAAGATACCTACTGTACGGAGAGGAGTGATACTGTGAACGGTGTAGATGAAATAGTCGCGGTGACTCGGTTTAATAGGTCGTTGAAAGACGCTGCAAACTCATTAACCGCTAATGAAGCCAGATACCTGGTAGATAGTTATTATATAGTACAGGAATACAGAAAGTCCACGGCTAATCAGTTAAGGACTTTGGACCCAGATGGAACTGCTAACGAAGTTCTGCGCTGGTTCTTCGATCAACACAGAGCATTAGAAACAGACTTAAAGAAAGTCCTTGATATTTATACAGATAATAATACAGTTGGACAATGGCTGAAGAGTATTGTTGGAATTGGCCCTGTGATAGCAGCTGGTCTCCTGGCACACATAGATATAACCAAGGCCCCTACAGTGGGCCATATATGGTCGTATGCAAGGTTAAATCCAGACCAAGTATGGGGGAGAGGGCAGAAACGCCCTTGGAACGCAAAACTGAAAGTTCTCTGTTGGAAGGCAGGAGAAAGTTTTGTAAAAGTCAGTAATAACCCTAACGATGTTTACGGCCATATCTATTCCGAGAGAAAAGAACTGGAGATAGCCAGAAACGAAGCAGGACAGTTCGCCGATCAAGCTGCCGCCATGCTGAAGGCAAAGAAAATAGGTAAAGACACGGAGGCCTATAAATGGTACTCTGAGGGTAAACTGCCGCCAGCTCATATTCATTCTCGCGCGAAAAGATACGCAGTAAAGCTGTTTCTGTCTCACTTACACGAGTTCTGGTATGAGCAGGAATTCGGTGAGAAGCCACCGCTCCCCTATCCGATTGCCATCCTGGGTCATGCCCATAAGATAGCCCGGCCCGATTAAGTGATCGAAGCGAGTCATGCAACGAGAGAGCGCCAAAAAGTCGGAACTAGTCTCAGGATAGCGGGCCTTATACTTAGAGTGAACCACAAGGTAGGAGCGGGCCACCTACGGGGAGGGTACCAAATATTGATATCGCACCACAACACAGGAGAGTACCGTGTTGGGTAAGTAAGCCATAACACATGAGAGTACCATGTTGGGTAAGTGAACCATTTGAGGTGAGGGAGCCAGATTGTTAAAGTGAACTATTTGAGGTGAGAGAACTAGATTATTAGAAAGCCGATGAAAATGAGAGAGCCGTATATTTAGAGCGAACCATTTGCTGTGATAGAACCACAGCTTAATAGTGTGAGTCAAGTTTTCAGAGAGACCTAGATATAAATCCAGATACTGTGAATGAGTCATCAACCACGAGAGGACCAAACCACAGAAGCGAGCTAAGCATTTTGAGCTAAGTATTCTACTTAATGTCATCAGAGATGAGCGATTCATACAGAAAGAACCACCCGTAGTGAGAGCACCAGAATCTTAGAGTGATCCATATTACAAAAGAGAACCATGGACTGAGAGAGTCATAGTAGGAGGGAAGATATGAATGAAATATTAGCCTTTACTAAAAAATTTAATGAAAGGTTTCCAGGCGCTATAACAGAAGTAGTATACTCTGTCGCAGATAATTACTACCGTGTCTGCCATTTATACGACAAATATACAGAGGACCCTGAGTTTCAAAAAGTAGCAGGACAGCTTATAAGAGATATGCTTTACAATAAGCGTATCTTTAACTTTTCTTTCAGCTACGATCAAACTCCATATTTAAGGGGCGAATAGTAATGTTGTGCAGATTAATCCATAAAAGGCACCACATCAAAATAGAGGAATGGCACGGCTGGGCAGAAGTATATAGATATGTATACTGCACGAAGTGTAATAAAATCGTAGGGTATTACTAATATAGGAGGCTTCGTATGATAGGATACCATGTAACTACTGATAATAAACTATCAAAGTACAATCTGACTGGGGCTATACTGCCTCCAGTCAGATTTTGGCCTAATATAGAAACCGCCGAGAGATGGGCCAAGAAAACTGGTCGAGGCAGAATAGTGTCTTTCAGCTGCGACAAATATTATCCACTACCGGATCACAGACCGGCGTGTTGGACTCCAGAAATAATTAGAAAGTATGTTGTTGTAACGTAATGTGATGTAAGGAGGAGTAAGATGGATTTTGAAACATTAGAAAAAGTAGAGGCTGTTGCCGCTAAAGGGAGAGAGCTTGCTGACAAAATACACAGTGTTAATGACATTATCGCAACTCTTTCTAATAACTCTATAATCGAAATAAGCTTTGATGCGTCGTCAATGGCATGGGTGAGCGCGATATCAGAGCCTGCCTTAGTATCTAAATGTGTGGATGCGGTTATGCTTGTACTAAAGGAATGCTCTGAGACTTTAGAAAAGGAGTTCTTTGAGTTGAACATATGCTGCAGCAAGTCCGAGGAAAAGCATGCCAGTGAAGAACTGTGCCCTGAATGCAGAACTCCTCTAACTATATCAAGTACAGGCCATGTAACTTATAAATGTTATAAATGTAACTGGTTTGAGTGCGGGCAAATACCGTGCAGTATATGTCCAGAACGAGGTCTGCTTGAAGATACATACAAAGTATCAAAAGGAACATTGAAGAAAAAATCTATGTCTGTACAAGGAGATTCATGTGATAAAGCGCAGGTAACGTGTTTAGACTGTTACTGCGCCTCTCCTTCCCCTGAAAGCTACCAGGAAACTATAAGGAGGCGATACTGTGCGGTTAGTAATTAACAAGCGCTACCCTGATGACGAGCTTTGTCATGGTTATCGTGTTATTCTCGAACTAAAAACTAAAATCATAACTATTAGGTGGTTTGTCGATTGTAACGAATGGTTTTTCTACGTCTACTTAGGTAAGAAATGGTGGAGACTTAGTAGCGTAGGATTTTTAAGGGGGAATGTCGATGTCGGGCGTATGGATTAGGACCCAAAACAAACTAGGTATAATGAGAGTTGATGAAATATGGATCGAAGTAGGAGATCGATTTGAAGGTTGTAACATAGTTGTTATCGATAAGCATAGAGGAGGTTCAATTACTATCGGCACATACGAGTCTCTTGACGAGGCATCTGAAGTGCTGAACAATATCCACAGATTCATTGAATACTCTGAATACTGCGAATATGAGCCTGACAATATAAGGAGTTTGCAGCTTGAGCTCGGTTTGCCTATTTCTAAGGCTCAAGTCAGGCACACGCCGATATTTCAATTGCCTGAGAAAGGATTTACATCTAATAAACAACAGGAGGAAAATTATGCAAATAAATAAAGAAATCCTAATTAACGAGTTGGACTTACCGTCTTCGGCCATAGAAGATAAAATAATAAGTCTGGACAGATGGACTGTAGCGCACGAGATCATTTTCGAGTATAGAGGTAAATTTTATCGTACCTGGTATTCTGAAGGCGCTACTGAGTACCAAGATGAAGGCCCCTGGGAGTTCGACGAAATAGTCGACTGCGAGGAAGTAGAACAGAGAGAAGTGCTGGTGAAACAGTGGTTCAAAGTAGACGATGACAAAGTAGACGATGACAAAGTAGACGATGACAAAGAGGGCGATGACAAAGAGGGCGATGACAAAGAGGGCGATGACAAAGAGGGCGATGACAAAGAGGGCGATGACAAAGAGGGCGATGACAAAGAGGACGGGGTGTGGGTAGCATGCTGGCTTACACATTATTAAATCTATTAAATTTCCTGGAATTCATAACGAACTGTATACACCTATTTAAAAAGGAGGAAATAGTATGTTTATAAAGCAAATACTACGGCAGAATAGAAGAGATTTCCATGCTGATTATGAATGTGAAAAATGTGGTCATATCGAAGAGGATAAATCAGGTTATGATGACAGTAATTTTCATAATAATGTTATACCGGCTATGGTGTGTCCAAAATGTGGTGAAAGCGCAAACTCCTTGGGCTCTAATTACAGGCCGCTGACTACGAAATATCCTGACGGCTTCCAAGTATAGAGGCGATAACAGCAGGGAAAAAGGCAGGCTGTGTGCGCTCTGCTGCTGTGCTGCAGAACCATGCCCTTATGGGAAAATGCAATTAATACTTAAAAGTGAGGTATGAAAAATGAATCTAACTAGAAAGGCAGCGGTATATTTATTTAGGAAACAGTGGGAATGGTTAGCTGAAACAGGGAATACAGATAAAAGAGAATTTATAGAATCCATTCAAGGGCATAAGAATATATGTGCTAATTGTTACCTCTGTGAGTATGTCACCCGGGATAAGGAGTATAATAAGGATTTAGATATAGCTTCATGCAAGAAGTATTGCCCTATCGAGTGGCCTGACCTCGGAATAGACATTTCTAACTCTGTCCCATGTGTAAAATCTTACTATACTTTATGGCAACGTGCTAAAGATTTCTCTGCGAGATCTAGGGTTGCCAGGATAATAAGTAGTCTCCCAGAAAAGAAAGAAAACGAATCCTTCAGCCCAGGGGATATTATACGAATACTGCACGACGACGGCCTTGGAAGTATAAAACAAGCTGGAAAAGGCGATATTGGAACAATTATAAGAATAAGACACCTCTCTGATGGCGGCGAACTAGTATATGTGAACACCTTCAGGAACGATCAGTATCCATGGATTGGCCGCCCTTGTCAAATAGAACTGGTAAAACATTTAAAGAAAAGTGACCTGAAAACAGGGTTGTTCGTAGAGCTCCGCAATAATACAACGTTCTTAGTACTTAGGGGCTCTGTTTACGGAGATCAGTTAGTGTCTAATACAATATCTGCTTCTATTCCTTTTGAAGCATATTATGATAATCTAAAACATATTTCCAACGACAGGTGGGACATCGTCTCCCTGTATGCGCCTGACAGCCTCGCTCTAAGTATTAAGAAAACGGGGCTTGAAACAATATTGTGGTCAGAACTTAATATCTAAGTAGTAACTTGCTTGGGGAGGTAGGAAGTAAAATGGATTTAACAAGGGAAGAAGCAATCTCTTTGTTTAGAGAACACTGGAGTGACTTAGCTTATACAACTGATCATAGCCCGGCTGACAAAGAATGGTTCATCCGGGAAAGAGGGCACAAAGTAAGATTCAATTGCTATCTGTGTGAGTACGTCAAATACTACATAGGAGACTATGAGTCGTGCAATACAAAATGCCCTGTAGAGTGGCCGAAAACAACTGACTCGATTAAAGGAACTCCGTGCCAGAGATCATACTACGGAGATTGGACTTCACACAGAGGAGAATGGATGTCTTGCAAAGATGAGGAAAAAATGAGGGAACTCGCCAGGCTGATAAGCCAGCTCCCTGAAAAAGCTGTCGTAAATACAACACCATTCCTTGGTAAAAACAGTCTAGTAACAGGCATGGCCGTTGAGTTTAGCGATAGGAGTGTGTACATAGTTTACAGGAACACATCTCACGGAGACTTAATAATTTCTCAGAAAAAAGAGTCTATTCTGCCGCTGCATCAATACGATGACGAACTTGTACACAGATGGTTCTGCGAATATAATATTATGAAGGTATACGCTCCCCCCTCTCCAAAAGACTACGGTAACCTTGACAAATACGTATTACGCTGGTCTCGCCCTGCAGAAGAAGTAAAAATTAAAGAAAAAGAGAAAGTAAAGATAACCATCGATGAAATTGCTGCGTGGAAAGGCGTTGAACCTGATAACATAGAAATCATAGATATTATTTAGAAGGAGGAAGATGCTGTGGATAGACTGACACTAACTTTAGGTGAAGGCGAAAATATAGAAATGACAGTTCCTAAGGAACTAGATCTGGCCGCTGCTCTCCAATTTGATGATAGTGATTGGGACGCATTAGAGAGAATTATTGACAAACTTGGGGAATATGAGGACACAGGTTTAAGCCCGATACAAATCAAAGAAAATTCTAAACGTTTAGAGCGTTTAGAATATGCTAATAGGTGGGTATCTGTAACAGAAAGTCTCCCTGATGTTAGAAATATCGTACTAATCTACTTGGCTGAGAATATGGAGATATATAGTGGATACCTTGGAGATAGTGGTGAATGGTATATCCTTGACGGAAGGCTTAAAGATGTCGCCGTAAGTACGAGATGTAAAGTAACTCACTGGCGGCGATTGCCTGCAGCGCCTGAAACATTATGATAGGAGTAAACATATGAGCACTGAAGTCTCGGAAGTAATGACTGCTCTAGGCCCGATGGTAGAGGCTCTTAGCGCTAAGCTTGGTATCGCCGCTTCTAAGATATGGGAATGGGCCATTTTAAGTGTTTATGTAGACCTATCGAGGATAGGTCTATTTTTGTTGATAACACTCGCAGCCTGTTGGCTGGTGTACCGATATAGTAAATGGTTAGACGGAGAGATTAAAGATTATCACAATAAGGAAGGAAGATACGCTTTATGCGATGTTAGGTTATTCGCCAAGTACAAGTTAGACGATTACTATATTGTTAAAATAATTCTCTTCATTACAGTGATAATAATGATCTGCGTGTGCATATGCACGCTGTTCTCTGCTATAGGTATGATGGTCAATCCCGAATGGTATGCGCTGAAAGCTATAATTAATGAGCTAAGCAGAATTAACTTGTAAAGAGGTGATTACTATGGACGAAGAAAAAGAAGTTTACATCGAAAAGCGTAGAAGAAATAGGAGAGTACAGTACCCTCCTATGTCATACTGGAAGAACGAAGAGAATGATATTAACCCTGACAAAACCACTCGAATCTCCGATCGCACAGCAATCATATTTATTATACTCGGAGTATTATTATTCCTGTTCTTGTTAGGTATATTCCTTTCACTGGAGGTTCTGCCTAAAGCAACAGTAGCTGCAGCACTCATAACAATATTAGTAGCCTTCTCAGATGCAGGGAGAGGCTAAAGATTCTGTTGAAAGGATGTGTTGTTGAATGACAGAAATGTTAATGTTAGTTGTATTTGCGGCGTGCGTTTACGGGCTTTTACTCGTACTACTATACATGGTCGTAAATAATAAGGCTCTGACTGCAAGTGCAGAGCTAAAAAGGCGGGTGACTATAAGTAAGAATAATTATTATCTGGTGCCTGAAAGACGTTATCTTAGGTCCGGCTTATTTAAATACAGCTCAATTTTAAATCATGTAGTAGACACTTTGGCGTTTATGGATATAGTTATCGATATATATTTCTTTCAGACCCCAGGGAACATACTGGAATTTACAGTTGTTATGTCAGAGGCAAACGCTGACACAATGAAGTCCATTATGTCAGCTGCTGGTAAAGTAGAACAGCTTATAGCCGACGACTGTGTTAAGATAGCTGGTATATCCGAGGAGCAGGTACATATAAATTACGTTTCTTCTGAACTAGTCAATACCGCAATTCTAAAACAACACAGTCTGATATTTTCGAGGAGAAAGTGGCCCTATATATAGAAAAGAGGTGATATAGTGTACTTGGTTACACTGGTATTAGGCGGTATAGTAGGAATGTTCCTAGGATGGTGCGCAGCTGAAATTAGCACAACTAAACTAATCAGCCACGCAAATAAAAGGATTCCTATAAGAATACGTGAAAGGAGCTACTGTATAATAACTGAGGAAGAGTACGTAAGATCAGGTGCTTTCGAGTTCAGTCCTATAGTGGAACACGTAGTTAAGATCTTAGCCCCTGTGAAAGAAGTGAAAAAAATATACTTCAAACAAAGTAAAGGCCGCTATACCGAATTCGTTGTAGCTACAGATAGAGGCGCAGCAACATCAGACGACTTCACCGCAGCGACTGCCGAGGTAGAGCGATCTATGGGGGCAGTGTGCTCCCCACTGAGCGATATTACTGAAAACCAGGTAAGAGTGTACTACTCAGACACTCGGTTTACAGATTTAGACAGTCTGAGTAGACACAGTGTAGTGTACTCGAAAGGGTACTATTAAAATATAAACCAGGAGGATTGGTAGTTATGCAGGACAAGATTACTGTGAATGTACGATGGCATGACGGATACTTAGAAGTATTCGTTGCAGAGGAAGTGCGCTTTGGTTCAGATCTGCTTTGGATGCGGCTTGAAAGCGGCGGGAATAGACACATACCATTAAGATCAGTACGGTGGTTTTCTCTCACTCCGGAAAGTCACGAGTACAAAAAGGAGGTATAGAATGATTGTTAGTACGGCAGATTCAAAGCTTCTTTGGTCTACGATAGAAAAAAGGGCAATAGAAAAGTTAAATAAAGATAGAGACTGGGAATTAGTCTCTATCGAAATCATAGACAAAGAGATAGCAAAGGTGATTTTAAGGCACAAAGTCTGGCCTAAATCTCACGGCGATGTACATGGATATGTTGTATACGACGTACTCGACGAATCAGGGTTGGGCTTGGAACAGAAAATACTACGGAAGTTATCCTGCTCTGTTGCGAAGCATTTTGGAAAAGAAGACAAATTACGCAGTATACGGCATAGCTCTAAAGAAGGAGACGCTGTACGTCTACTTACTGTTTGTCCGGGCGAGTTGAAAATACGTAGTGGTGATATAGGCATGGTAGCAGGGACGTCGACCAATGACCCTGATATTATACACATTAAACTATTAACTCCAAATCAGAACGTAATTGAATGGGCAAAGCATTATTCCGAGATTGAACTTGTAGACTGGATCTCTAAACAAGACCTAAGGGCAGGGATGTCTGTTACGCTGCGTAATGGAGCGCAGTTACATGTGTTCAAGCCTCTGTCTGATAGTGCTGCCTTTGATCTATTGTTGACATTAAACCTTGATCAAACATCTGGGCCTTTCTCGTCGACTATACCCTTATCAGAGTACGAAGACACGATGGAACACAAACATAATGAAGAACTAGATATTGTCGGAGTAGCATTTCCTGAAAAAACTGAAGATGTGCCTTGTATAGAGCTTCATAAAAGTATATGGCGCAGCGATGAATATATCTAAGAAATAAATGATATTCTAAGGAGGTACTGATGGAAACAGAAAATATGAAGCTAAATAACTGCCCGTTTTGCAAAGGAAGAGGAGCGTTTCTAGAAAGAGAGACTGATCTGGATGGAAATGTTTCTCTTCGCGCTCGCTGTTTGAGTTGCCACAGTAGTATAACTCTCTATATCGCGAAAGTCGCTACAGAGAGTGCCCCTACTATCGACAGCCTAAAACTCATTGTAGAGGCGTGGAATAATATCACCTCTCTGTAGTAACAAATATAACTAAAAAAAGGGGTCATATATATGTCGTCAACAAAAGAAGCACAAATAGTGGAATCTGCGAAAGCTACTAGTCCTAAGTTGGTCGAGAATACTCAGCATAAGGACGATTCTGTTAGTCTTGGAGCGCAGATATTGAAAAAGATGATACAAAATTATGAGAAAGGGCGTACCTGCTAAGGTATATAAATACGGCGTAAGAGGCTTGATACGTTGTCAGGTAAAGGAGGAATAGAATGACTAAGTACCGTAAAAAGCCGGTAATTATTGAAGCCATAAAATGGGATGGCAGTCATAAAAGTACAAAAGATATTTTAAATTTTATGGGACAAAATGTTCCAACAGATACTATTACACAAGCTAAATTTGACGAATACGTATTTTACAGCAATAAAGAAGGACTGCTAATTGATACATTAGAAGGCAAACTTCGTGCGTCAGTGGGAGACTATATTATTAAAGGAATACAAGGCGAGTTTTATCCTTGTAAACCAGATATCTTTGAAAAAACTTATGAATTAATAGAGACCAATTAAAACAATGGAAGGATAATTATGAACAAAGAATTATTATTTTCTGTTACTAAAAAAGATCTTAGAATTGATTATTATCGTGGTGAAGGTAAAGGTGGTCAGAAGAAAAATAAAACAGAAAACTGCTGCCGTATTACTCACGAAGCATCAGGAGCTGTAGGTAAAAGCGAAGAAGGTAGAAGTAAAGAATATAACAAGAAAAATGCTTTTAAACGTATGATCGCAACAGAAGAATTTAAAAAGTGGCAAAAGCTCGAAGTATCTAAAAAACTTGGTTTTCAACAAAAAATAGAAGAAGCAGTAGAAAAAGCCCTTCAATCTTCTAATTTAAAAACAGAAGGTAAAGATGATAATGGCCGATGGACGGAGTTGAAAGAAAATAATGAAGATAATAGCAGCCCAGGAGGCTGCGTTCTAAGATTTAGGAAATATAGAGGAGATGATACCTGTGTGTGATTATTGTTTAGCAGATAACAACCCTTCATTGATAGAGGAAGAGCGTGCACACGGCGATTTATTTGTTTTCCTTGAAAAGAACAAATTGCTGGCGGAAGCCTACAGTTACGGTAATACATTGGCTGGCAGCGTAACCATCAAATATTGTCCTATGTGCGGGTGTAAATTAGAGGCAGACTAATACACCGTTAAAAATAAACCCTTTTAAGGGTTTATTTTTTTTTTTCAGTTTATATGTGTTTTACTGGGTACAAGTAATATAGTAAATATAGTAAGTATAGTAAGGAGGGTAGTAACTATGTACGATGTAATGCTATTATTTGATGGGCTGTCTGTGAAATCTTGTAATCTTGAGAGATTTGGGGCACCTAGGCACAGTATCCTGTACGTTACAGGTATATCAGGGGCGTGGAAATCAACCTTAGCTTCCGAGTTGTCATTAAAAACAGGCGCTGCGCTGATTCATTTAGACTGGTATTACGGTGGACACGTCCCAGTAAGAAACGAGTTTACAGAATTTCTAGAAAGTAACGGTGTCAGCTTCTCGAAGCTATACAAGGAAAACAAGCTAAATTTCTCCGAAAGCGATAAAATATTTCCATTGTTGCTTAGGTACGCGGAAGACAGGCTGCTCATAGTCGAAGGAGTTCAGCTTTTTGACGACACAATAATGGAGGATACGGTTCAATTCCTAAAAGGAGAACCTATAGTAAGCATAGCTGTCAACTCCAAAGAAGCGGCAAAAAGAGTCACTGAGAGGGACGGAAGTTGTGAAAGCCGAGGTTCCTTTAAAAGGAGTATTAAGATACTCCGCAAATTCGAGAGAGAGTTAAATATGACGTAGAAAGGAAGCGAAATAATTATGACTGAAAAGAAAACAATGTCAAGAGAACACATCGAATCACTGCTATACAATGCAGTTATAGGTTTATCTGATTGCAAAGGGGCTCGTACCGACAAAGAGCTCCGAGATATGCTGTCGGAGGAAGTAGCAATAAACAAAGAAGATGTAGAGTTCATCTTAAACTTAGTAAAGGGTGAAAAGGAGGAATAGGCATATGAAGGAAACGGCTACCGCTTTAGTAACTACAGGACGTATACCATATCTATATACAGCTCCGCCAGTGCTTAGAGTGCGGATATGTAAAACCTCGGAGCCGCTAGGGGCGCCAATTATTACTATTCGTAGAAAGATCAGCCTGAAAGGGTTCTTATTAGTGGCCACAGATGAAAAAGGGAAGAAGAGAGGCCACGTAATCATCAAAGGTCTTAAGCAGTTGTTAAGAGGAACTAACGCATTAGATACCAGCGTATTTTGGGACGGCGAAGGAAAATCAAGCCGGCCCATAGCCGGACTTCAAATCGTATACGCAATCTACGATGGAGTACTGACTCTTGTGGAGTCTGCATTCTACGCTGAAGGACTTGATAGAGAGGATCTCAGCGAGGAACGAAGAAAGCTGATGCTAGAGTTCTGCGGAGAGTTGACGCAGAAATATTTCAAAAGGTGGTCATTATGACTAAAATAAATCCTTACAGAGCTGAAAACCATATACCCGAGGTCAGAAAACACGATAAATGCATTCAAGAATACCTTGGATGCAGAGGAAAAATAAGAGGCTGTACCGCCTCTTATTTTTTTATTCTACATGAACTCCATGTCGCCAATCTAATCCAAATGCTACGTCTCGCTAAGAGTTCCTATAACTGATTTCCATTTGGCTATAGCTAGTTTCTCTATTTGTTTCCTTCGAAGAGAAGAGTTTCTTATAAAGCCGCGATTTCCCTCGAAGTCAAATGTTCTATAATCCACAAATAACTCATCTCCCGCGGATACATTTTTTATAGTTTTAAACCTATAATCGTTCCCTTCGCGCACGACAGCCACGTTAGGTTTATTAGAATGGTTAGTATATGTGCATATGTCATACCTGATGATGTCTTTATCGTCGACACCACTGCTGCCTCTTCTAGACATACCGACGCCAAGATCATATCCTAAAGGTAAATCAAAAGCAGCAAAGTTACCCTTACCTGCAACCCTAGATTTTCCCGTGATAAATCCGTTATTCACAGCGCTCCTCCTAAATTGTTATATCCTTCAAGAAGTTTTGTAGAACCTTATTCTGCTTCTCTTTTCTACGTGTTGCCCACGTAATAAAGAATTTTTAATAAAATTATGCTTCATATTTATCCCTCTCTTTTACTAAGGAACTACTCGCTGGGGAGTGAGTATAAATGCCCTCCAAGGTGGCCGCATCTTACGCTAGTATCTACGAAGATATTATAGCCTTTCTTCCTTGCTTTTGAGCAGAAATCAATGTCCTCTGAGTATGTATCTTCAAATTTTATCGCGGGGTGATACTCGAACTGTGGGTACCCTATCTCTTTAAGAACACTTACCTTTACTAAAACGCACCCGAATCCGCACCCCGCTATTTTCAGTGTCTGCGGCTGAAGCAGATCCTTGTAATTCATATTAACGATACTGCCGTTTACATCTTCGTATATTTCCGGAATGACTTCTTTTTTCCTTTGTATATATACACCGGAGGCAATATCTGTATTTAATGATAACAGCTTAACGAGACTGTCGCCAGGCAATACAATATCAGAGTCTACAAAGAATACATAGTCGTAGTTATTCTCTATTGAATAGTGGCAAATAAGATTTCTTACCTGGTCGATCCGATATCCGTAGAAGCACTCTATATCTAGATCGATGCCTCCTGGTTTAATAAGATTGTATATTGATTTGAAAGTATCACTCTCTATATATTTAGCAGTAGGTAATGCTATTAGTATTCTTTTATTCCCTTTTTGCGTCAATGCAGTAGGGGATATTTTATTGATAGTCCCTGCATACCATTCATAAAACGTATCCCCATCATACGGATGCAGCAATTCCACGTCATTTGATATATCCATAAGTGTGTCTTTTGTTAACTTGGAGATATGCTCAGGCGCCATGTTGCCGAAACTGTCTCCGAATACTACGGTCTCGCTGGGTACAGTATATATTATAGTCCCTCCAGGCTTTAAAAGATTGTCTAAAACAAACTCTATTGTTTTCAATGGTTCAGATAGATGCTCCAACACTTCACACATCAAAACTATATCGTATGTTCCCGCTGAAGTAAAAGTTTCAATGTCGCCTTGTATCCATTTAAGATGTGGATACGTCTTTGCTCCTAATTCTATAACATTTGTAGATATGTCCAAACAAGTTATGTTTTCGTATCCTTTTCTGTAGATAGAATCAGCTATACTCCCAGTCCAAGACCCAACGTCTAGTATATGGACATCTTTATTACATGCAACGGCACTGACCTTATTGTGCAGCCACTCTAACCTTGGTGCTATGTACACATCTTGTATGTCATCTACCCAGACATCTGTTCTGCCCGCTGCTATGTTTTTATAAAGGGCCAGAGCTTCCTTATCGTGGTCACGTACTTTATCCACTATAGACTCCTTTATCTTATTAACAGCGTATATGTCTGATATATCTATAGTTCTGTTTCTTATTTTTTCTGCGTTTTTATTCTGTTCTACAGGGTTCACTTTATAATCGTTTAATTTGTTTAGATCGTTGTATACATATAGAACTTGCTGTAGCGGACGTATGTTTCTGTAATCAGAGCATGCCTCTATCAAAGGATAAAAAAGGGCATTATCTCCCCCAGCCCTATAGAATTCTCCGTTTTCATCCATAAAATTATCTTGACTTACCTTGTTAAACAACTCAGTCTTAAACGTTCGTAAATGAGTGTAAGGCATGCCCCAATTGAACAAATATTCTCGGTAGCTCTTATCTTCATGTACATAGTTAGGATAAGGCTGCGCGATAAGATCTATACTGTCTGCTAAAGAATGGCAGCTCCCGTAAGTGAATTCTGCCCCAGAATTGTACTCGTTGTTTATTATATTAAATATATCAGGGTTATTAACCAACCAATCGTCTCCGTCTAATAATACTACTATCCCTTCATCGTCTAATTGCTGTATGATTTCCACTTGGTTACGTAATGCATACTTCTTTGTTTTATTTTGTAGTAAGACAAACTTACTTTTTATACTAGATGGAAGATCATTTAATATCTTAAATGCAACGCTCAGACTGTTATCGTCAGACATATCATCTATCAGGAAATGAGTGTAATTGTCGTAATCCTGGCTGGCAACACTCTTTATACACCTTTCCAAAAACTTGCTTGCATTATAAAATGGGGAGACCACAATAATATTATTCTCGGGCTTCGTACTAATATCTGTAAAATCCTCTTGGTTTGTAAATCTTCTTCCGAAGAGCTTTATCACCTGTTTATTTATTGCCCTAACTGCCCTAAGCTCGCTTATATCCATGTAAAGATCTAATTTATTGTACAGGTGCTGTTTCCATTGGAGGGCAACAGTATCCCAGCCTATCCACGGTTTCAATGCGTCACAAGCATATGCTTTCTGCTGCCTCAAGAATACGTCATAGTAGGCTTTCTCTACCATAGATACAAACCTATCAAGCTGGTTATCGTCGTAAGATATGTCATAATTTATCAGGTAAGATGTAGACGAGGCTGCGACCTCTTCTAAAGCCCCGAACCTACACCCCACCAATGGAACATTATAGTTTATAGCCTCGAGAGTAGATATTCCGTATGTCTCAGGAAATACTGCTGGGTATATCATAAGACTAGCCTCTTTTAAAATAGTGGCGATCTCCTGCTGTTTAATAATACCTGTGAAAGTAATATCGTCTGTGCCGTCATATTTCTCCTTTAAATCAAAATAATTAATCTCATTTTCATCTGGTTCCCCTTGATTTGCCCCTCTGTAATAACCCCCTATAATAAGAAGTCTAGCATCGGGTATCCTCTTTTTTATCTCAGGCCAACAATCCTTAACTAGAGGAATCATTCCTTTAGTTATAGACGAATTGTACACAAAAAGATTAGGATCTTTATCGCGTACAACCACTTCTTCTACATGCGTGGCCACGCCATTCCTTGTTTGCCAAACTTTGTTTTTTAGGACCTCGAAGTAACGTCCCCTCCAACTATGTCCGTTCATAATATAATTACTGTGCCAATCAGACAAACAAAACAGTTCATCTATGTAACCATCTAAGCATAAATGTTCTAAGTACGGATCTCCAGCGCAAAACGTATCGTGTAGCCACACAACCTTGAACCTACTTTTATCGACCAGGCTCTTTGTACTGTAGATGTCGTATCCGTATTGCTCAAGCGCTTCCTGACGAAGATGTCCTGGAAAGAATGGAAGACATGATCTCAGAGAAATCAACACATCATATTCATCTTGCGTATCTAAGCATCTGCTCTTGGAAAGATATCTTACGTTGTCGTATACCCCTTCGTTTTCTATTTCGTTAAATACAGTAACATCAAACCCTAGTTTTGCCAGCTCCATTGACATGTATATCACCGCTGATTCAGACCCACCAAGCCCTCTGTTGTTTAAAGTTGCTCCATCATACTTTAAACCAAAAGTGTCTAAAAACGCTATTTTTACCATAGTATCCTCCCTCTAAAAATCGCTTTAAACGTTTATATTTAATTTAATTGTAGCTATTAATTTCTTCGTTGTCACTACCTTTCTGACAGCAAAACTTCAATGATAGCTTCAAGGTTTCTAATTCGTTTTTCTAAATCAGAAGTTTCTTCTTCTATTTGTTCTGGTTGAATAAATGTGCCGTCTTCTAACATTATATCATTTGCTTCGCCAAATTCAGATTCTATTTCTCCATCTACTATTTCCACGCCGTATCGTACTGTTACTATCATGTTGTTTTCATCTAGCCGAATATATCTTTTCATATTTTCCTCCTAGTTGAATTCCACTAAAGAATAATTTATTATTGCAGAAGAAGCGGCCGTACCTGCTCTTTGTGCAGTAATTGTGGTGCTATTAGTAAGTTCTAGAGTAAATAGAGCCCTTTGCGAGTTAGTAGCTGCATCAGTAGAAAACCCACTCGGCAAAAGGAGAGATTTATTAAGATCTACTGCTGTAATAGTCGCGGATGCAGTGGCGCCTGAGCTTATTGATATAGACCCCCTCTGAACTGATTTTACATTATCAAATTCTACTACCATATACGATACTACAGTGGCGTTGCTAGAAGCGGTAGTGTATGCTTTTGCATTTAAAGTTGTACTATTTGTAAGAGACAATCTGGCCATAACCCTATTTAAGGCAGCGTCTGTTGAACTACTTAGTCCGCCGCGACTGCCATTACAAATTATAACAGCCGAATTAAGGTCAACGCTGCTTATGGTAGCATCTCCACTAGAGTAATTTATAGGAATACTTATTGTTCCTCTTTGTATAGACTTAATGACACTTTTCTTGCCTCCGCCAGTTTGACCATATAAAAATCCTGCTCCCACTATCTTATCACCTCGATTATAATAGGTATCGCTGTAACTGGTTTTTCTTCAAAGCATGTAAAGGTTATCGAATTGGCTGCGGTAACCGCTTTACTTACACAATTCCACGCTGTTTTTTGAAGTATTGCTGTTGCGTTAGTAGTAGAATAGTCAACTGTAATGTGTACATCATCTGTAGCCAGTATTCCAGATACAGACACATTCTGAGTATAGGGTGCAGAACTTCCTGACCAGGTAGTTGTTATTGAGGCAGTGTATCTTGTTCTTGTGGCAGCCCCAACATCAGAAGCGCTGAGATTTACCCCGTTAATCTGATATTTTTTACCTGAGGGGATGGTCACATTACCGTATAAATAAGTTATAACTGTGTCAGTATTTCCGATCCATGCCTGATTAGAGCCAGTGATGTTACCCTCTCCTGCAAAAAACCCGACTGCTACGTTATTGCTCCCTGTAGTATTATCTATTAAAGCGCCGCCGCCGAGTGCAATATTTTTTTGGCCTCCAGCGTTTCCGGCTAATGCCCACCCTCCAATGGCCACGTTATTATAACCAGTAGTATTACCGAGTAAAGACAAGCTCCCTAAAGCAATATTATATGCCCCTGTTGTGTTATTCAGCAAAGCGTTGTGTCCAATACCTACGTTACTTGATCCACTTCGTATGTTTCTTAAAACTTCGTTTCCTATTGCTATGTTTTCGGTTCCGGTGTTATTAGCCGAACTTGTACCACATAAAGCTTCATACCCTATTGCTATGTTGTCTGTATTGAATATATCAGCAGCGGAACTAGTATATTGCATAGCTCTGGTGCCTAAAGCAATCGTCCTACTCCCGCCTTTGTTGTAATGCATGGCGTTAGTTCCAAGAGCCACGTTGTCTGTCCCTACGCTATTATTACGCAGTGCAGCAGACCCTAATGCTAAATTGTCGCTGCCAGAAGTATTTAATAAGAAGGCAGATTCACCTACAAGAACGTTTCTATTGCCAGTCGTATTATTAGGCGCTGCATTACGCCCGATAACAACATTAGATTCACCTGTAGTATTAGAGGCAAAACTAAGACTACCTACAACAACGTTTTTATTGTCGTCAGTATGCGTTGAAATCGGAGCAGCGGAGCCGGTGTAACCACGAGGTCCTTGTGCTGTTGAGGCACTTCCAGTATAACCAGTTGCACCCCTCGAACCAGTAAATCCTGTACCGCCTTGGTTACCGGTGTCACCTTTTGATCCTGTATATCCTATGGGGCCTTGAACAGTAGAAGCACTGCCAGTATAACCAGTTGCACCCCTCGAACCAGTATACCCTTGTATACCTTGATTTCCAGTGTCGCCTTTTGATCCAGTAAATCCTATGGGGCCTTGAACAGTAGAAGCACTGCCAGTATAACCCCTTGAACCAGTAAATCCTGTACCGCCTTGGTTACCGGTGTCACCTTTCGATCCTGCATATCCCCTGGGACCCTGAACAGTAGAAGCACTGCCAGTATAACCAGTTGCACCCCTCGAACCAGTATATCCTATACCACCTTGGCTACCAGTGTCACCTTTTGATCCTGTATATCCTATGGGGCCTTGAACAGTAGAAGCACTGCCAGTATAACCAGTTGCACCCCTCGAACCAGTATATCCTATACCACCTTGGCTACCAGTGTCACCTTTTGATCCTGTATATCCTATGGGGCCTTGAACAGTAGAAGCACTGCCAGTATAACCAGTTGCACCCCTCGAACCAGTATATCCTATACCACCTTGGCTACCAGTGTCACCTTTTGATCCTGTATATCCTATGGGGCCTTGAACAGTAGAAGCACTGCCAGTATAACCCCTCGAACCAGTATATCCTATACCACCTTGGCTACCAGTGTCACCTTTTGATCCTGTATATCCTATGGGGCCTTGAACAGTAGAAGCACTGCCAGTATAACCAGTTGCACCCCTTGAACCAGTAAATCCTGTACCGCCTTGGTTACCGGTGTCACCTTTTGATCCTGTATATCCTATGGGGCCTTGAACAGTAGAAGCACTGCCAGTATAACCCCTCGAACCAGTATATCCTATACCACCTTGGCTACCAGTGTCACCTTTTGATCCTGTATATC
>Ga0209723_1000895_pt1 | contig 51005 bp, 39 predicted proteins | sample BiotimSIPDNA_2_FD_185750 | JGI IMG/M metagenome (GOLD analysis project Ga0209723, IMG submission 185750) | Anaerobic biogas reactor microbial communites from Washington, USA - Biogas_R2 time_0 SIP DNA (SPAdes) (version 2) | ecosystem: Engineered > Bioreactor > Anaerobic > Unclassified | place... | reverse complement strand
GGACAGACCTTAAAACCGATATCATCAGAACCAGCAAGATCAGCTGTTCCCCCCGCCATGGGGACGGGCCCTTCGTCTTCCCTGCGGCTCCGCTTCGCTCCGGACAAATGGTCCGTCCCCAAGGCTCCTGTTTCCTCAGCCACCGCGGGTCAACAGAGGCGTCGACCTCTACACCGCGCGCCAGTGCGGGTTACGCCTCACTCCTCACGCCTCCCGCCTCCCGCCTCACGCCTCACTGATCTCCCCTATCCAACTAACCAACTATCCAACTAACCAACTATCCAACCAGCCAACTAACCCCCGCTACAGCTTGGAGTTAAGTTCCTCTACTGCCTGGTGCAGGTCCCCGACCAGAATATAGTCAGCCATGGTGTTCATGAAAGCGTTTTCGTCGGTGTTGACGGAAATGATGGTTTTGGCATCTCTGATACCTACCGTGAACTGGACCTGGCCGGAAATACCCAGAATAACTGCCAGTTTGGGTTTGCATTTTTTACCTGACAGGCCGATGATCCTTTCTTCTGACAACCATTTCTTATCAGTAGCCACCGGTTTGCTGCAGGCAACTTCGCCGCCCAGTTTTTTGGCCAGTTCTTCCACTGCTGGAAGCTGGCTGACATCTGCCAGTCCCTGTCCGACAGTTACCAGCACCTCAGCTGCTTCAATATCTACATTGTCGCCGCTTTTCTCCTTGATTTCCACCAGTTTGACACTGGCTGCAGGTATATTTACCACCAGGTCTTCCATGCTGCCCCCGGATCCGGAAGCGGGTTCGAAAGAACGGGGCATCAAGGCAAAAACTTTCTTATCCGTATTTATCGCCTGCATAGCGACAGTTGCGCCGCCTAATGCATTACGCCGACCCTGAATATTACCGCCTTCGGCAGTGATATGGCTGACATCAGTAAGGCATCCGGCTCCTGTCAACTGGGCCAGACGCCCCGACAGTTCCTTGCCGCGCCGATTGGAAGTCAGTAAGATTACATCGGCATTTGCCTTTTCCGCCGCCTGGGCCAGTACGGCTGCCACAACAGCCACATCCGCCAGTACAATCCCGTCATTATTGATCTTTAAAACATCTACGCCGGCATCAGTCAGAACCTGAGCCTGGGCATCATTATTAACCGTAACTGCTTTGAGCTGGTCCGGTGCCAGACTGCGGGCCGCTGTGGCCAGTTCCAGAGCAAATCCATCCTGATCACTGTATATCAGTATTGCTGTCATTTCTATTACCTCCCGATCAATGCTTCGCTGCTGAGGGCCTGGATCAACTCATCAACGCTTTTCACCACGATACGTTTCCGTTCTGTTTCCGGGGCCAGATTGCTTATGGTATCGATTTTACCAGCTTCGATACTGACATCCAGTTCATCCGGCTCCACTACCTCCTTGGGTTTGCGCCCCGCCTTTAAGATCTGGCTGACGGAAGGTATGCGCGGTTCATTGATATCGGCCATAACTGTAACAACAGCCGGCAATGATACTTCCACGACTTCTTCGCTGTTTTCCAGGGAGCGGGTGATGGTCGCCCGGCCGTCTTCCACAACAATGGAACTGGCAAAACCCACCTGGGGCAAATCAAGGATAGCTGCTACCCGGGAACCCACCTGTCCGGAGTAGTTATCCCCGCTGCCTTCACCAAAAAGGATCAGGTCTGGTTTGTCTTCCATCTGCTGCAATGCTGCGGCCAGAATAACTGCCGTCACGCTGCTTTCTGCATTTTTCAGTTCATCGTCCAGAACCAGATAACACTGGTCAGCTCCCGCTGCCATAGCTTCCTTGATGGTGTCCTCGACATTTTCATCGCCCACTGATAACACTGTGACCTGGGCATCCTGCTGTTCTTTGATTTGAACCGCTGCTTCCAGGGCATTTTTATCGATGCTTCCCAGAGTCAATGGTACATCCTCAAAAATTGGCTGCCGGTCACGAATTCTTATTTGCTGTAAATCGGGGATTTGCTTCATCGCTACAACGATATTCACTATTTTTCCCTCCTGTTTGCTTTAATTGCATTCTGTTTTTTACCCAAAGCGGAACTGGACACCTGTCCCTCCCACCGGGTAATTCCATTCCAATAATTCCGGCCCGCAGGCCAGGCGGCAGGTACCGCATTCCAGACATCCATCGATGGTAAGTTCCACTTCACCGGCTTCATTTACACTGTAAAGTCCGGCTGGACATACATAAACAGCTGCCCTCAGCCGCGGGTCGTTGGCCTTGCCCTCTTTAATAACAATATGCGGATGTTCGATATGTTTAAAGACATTGCGGCCCAGTTTTTCTTTTAATCCCAACACTTCGCTCATATCTTCATCATCCTCCTCATATCGCCGACCATGGCCCATAATTCACCAATGCTCAGATAACTTTTTATCGTTGGATATATCCGCTGTTTCGGACCGGCAGGAATCTCATAAAGATCCCTCATTATATCTCCGGCCATCTCTGGATATCTGTTGAAGAAACGGGGATGGTCCAGAGCCTGGGGCGCGTCTTTAAAATTGTTGAAATCCTGCATAACAAAACTGTCATCCAGAAGTTTTTTATAAACTGACAGCCCGGCGGCAGTAAAATCTCCCTTTTCCCTGGCTTGTATAACTGCCTGGGCAGCATAATATCCTGAAGCCAGCGCGTACTCCATACCCCGGACGGTAAGGCCGATATTCATGGACATCCCGGCCGCATCTCCGGTAACCAGTATGCCATGGCCAAAGAGTTTACCCATGGCTTTAATTCCTCCCTCAGGAACTGCATGGCCGGAATATTCGGCAGTATTGCCGTCTTTTATCAGCCGGGCGATTTCCGGGCGCTGTTTTAAATTGTCCAGCAGATCCGGGGCAGCAACCTGCCCTTCCATCAAATCCTTGATCCCCACTACAATCCCTAAACTGATACTTTCCTTATTGGTATAGAGAAAGCCCCCGCCAAATTTGCCCTGGGTCACTTCCCCCATGAATAAACGGGCCAGTCCCTCATCACCTTCCAGATTAAAACGGGCTTCGATGGTTTCCCGGGGCAGCTCAATTATTTCCTTATATCCTACGGCATAATCTGCCGGGCGCCCCGGCCCCCGCAAGCCGGCCTTTTCAGCTGTTAATGACAAAACACCGTCACAGGCGATGACCACATCAGCATACAAAGCCTCGCCCCCCGCCATGACTCCGATGACTTTGCCGTCTTCCATCACCACATCATCGACCAGACTTTTCACCACCATCTGGACACCTTTACGTTCAGCCTGTTTGGCAAACCAGCGATCAAACTTGGCCCGCATGATGCTGTAGCTATTATAGGGTTCCCCGGCCAGTTCACTGCCGCTGTAATCAACGGTCACTGAACGGTCCGCCGCCATCACTGCCACCTGTTCATGAGCGATATATCTTTCCAGGGGAGCCTTTTTCCATAGATCCGGGAACATTTCCCTGACCGGGTTTAAATACAAGCGCCCGCCAGTGACATTTTTGGCTCCGGAATAATCCCCTCTTTCCAGCAGGAGGACTTCTTCCAAACCCGCATCGGCCAGTGTATACGCTGCTGCCAAACCGGCCAGCCCGCCGCCGACGATAATGGCATCAAATTTTTCTTCCACTTCATGCACCTCATTTCATATCCGGGGTAAAAACTGTATAAAAGGACCGGCGATAAGATCCCGATGGCTGTGGCCTGAGCATGACCAGGACCGGGAAAACCCCGGGGGTCGTTGCTGGCCAGCAATGATTTGCAGAAACCTTTCAGATCGGCTCAACCCGGCCTGATATCAACAGGAATGGGAACCAGGGCGGTCCCCATCCTGCCTGTTTTTATTATTTCATTCCCAGAATAACACCGGCGATGATCATTTTTTGCATATCGGAAACTCCCTCCACCTGGGATCCCATAATGGAGTCGCGGTAGATGCGCTCTGCTTTATAATCCTTCATCAATCCATAGGAGCCGTGGACATTCATACAAAGCCGGGAAACATTGATCATTTCTTCGCAGACAAAATCTTTAGCCAGGGCGGCTTCCTTGGCAAATTGCATGGGGTCCTTCATGGTATCAGCCAGGAATCCCAAACGGTAAACCAGCCATTTGGCCGCTTCATATTTTTCAGCGATATCGGCAATATTCATCTTGATGCTGGGGAATTTACCAATGGGCTCATCCCTGTGGGTTTTTTCTTTGGCGTATTTGACTGCTTCCTGATAGCTGGCCAGAAGACCGCCCAGTGCTGTAGAACTGACGCCGACTTTACCATAGGAGATCCCCATCTGTAAAATCGCATAGCCCATGCCTGGTTGTCCCAGGATGTTTTCTGCCGGTACTTTGACATCCTTCATATAAACATCCAGCAGGGAACCACCGTGCATGCCGATTTTTTCCCAGGGTTCGGATATCGAATATCCTTCGCAGAATTTATCCACGATGAAGGCCGTTACTTTGCCGCTGTCAGCCTCTTTGGCAAACATCACAATGGGCCCGGGATAATTGGCATTGGAGATAAATCTTTTGGTCCCGTTTAAAATATAATAATCGCCCTGTTTTTCTGCAGTGGAAGCAATCTGTTTGGGGTCGGAGCCCGTCCCCGGTTCAGTGAAAGCAAAGGATACAATATGCTCACCCCGGCAGGCCTTGGGCATATATTTTTTCTTTTGTTCTTCGGTGCCGAATACCGATATGGCACCCAGACCCAGGGTATGGGCGGAAATGATCATGGCTACCCCGGATGATTTGGAGCCCAATTGCTCCATTGCCAGTACATAACTGGAATAACCCGACCCGGCACCGCCGTATTCCTCCTCAAAAGGAATTCCGAACATATCCAGCTCACCCAGGCCGGCAATGATATCTTCGGGCACAGCATTCTCCACGTCGATTTGCTGGGCAAGGGGATCAATAAATTTATCAGCAAATTCCCGCGCCGCTCTTTGAATCAGTTCCTGCTCTTTGGAAAGATTAAAATCCATTTTACTTCCTCCTTTTTCTTCACTACTTTATTACGACGACAAACTTTCGGTTTTTGTAATACTCATGATTCAATTATATTTTCAAGCTCATTATTTTTCAAGCAAATACTTTTGAGTATTGTTCAAAACCTTTTGAATCATCCGATAAAAAAAAGCTGCCATCCCAGCTAAGATGGCAAGCTCCATTATCATCCAGTGATCAGGGCCGATAATTCCAGAGGGCCGACCTGGACCCCCTTCTGGTCAAAGACCCGCATATTACCGCCGGATATATCATCGATCAGGATGATATCATCTTCAAAGCGGCCAAATTCAAATTTAATATCATACAGAGCCAGCTGTCGGTTTTCCAGGTCAGTTTTGATAATGCCGGCAATTTTTTGCGCTGCCTGTTTGAGGATATCATATTCTTCCGGTGTCATGATCCCCAGCTGTTCCAAGGCATCCCGGGTGATGAGCGGATCGCCCCGGTCGTCATCTTTTAAAGTGATTTCCACCAGAGCGTCCAGTTTCTTCCCCGGGGCACAGTATTTACCGTAGCGGCGCACGAAACTCCCCCAGGCTGTAAACCGGCAGATGACCTCGATCCCTTCCCCAAAAAATTCCACCGGTTTCACCACCATGGTGTTTTGCTCCATATCATGGTCGACATAATGAGTTTTTACGCCCTGCTGGTGCAATAATTCAAAATAATAGGCCGACATCTTAAGGGAGGCTTTGCCCATGCCGGGAAGCTGACCCATTATGCTGTTGGCACCGGGATCTATCTGTCCGTCTTCCCCGGTCACATCATCTTTTAAGACCAGAACATACAGACCATCCTCACGTTTGAAAACACTTTTGGTTTTACCCTCGTAGACATGCTGCATTTTCTCCCTCCTTTAACTCAAACTGCACTGACTGCGTGTTTGCTGCGCAATTTGGAGATGGCACGGTCCAGACCGTCAATAGTCAATTCCTCCATAGGAAAGATCTCGGAAATTTTATTAATGGTCCAGGCCCCGTCGGTCCAATCCCAATAATTCTTATTAATGGGATTAAGCCACACCGAATATTCGAAATGGTGCCTGATGCGGCGCAGCCAGTCGATCCCCGGCCTGTCATTATACTGCCCCCATTCGATAACACCGCCGGTTCTGGTCAGTTCCGAAGGTGCCATACTGGCATCGCCGACAATGATGACCCGATAATCAGAGCTATAAGTTTTAAGGATGTATTCAGTGTCGGTATAGTCGTCATTATGACAGCGGGAAGTATGAAAAAGCCAGTCATATATGCAGTTATGGAAATAAAATATCTTCAAATCCTTGAAATGGGAGGATTTGTTTACCGCCGTAAACAATTGATTGCACAGACGGCTGTAGGGCACCATGGATCCTCCTGAATCCATCAGCAGCAACACCTTTATGCCGTTTTCCCGTGGTCTTTCCCAGACCAGTTCCAGGCGTCCGGCATTATCGCAGGTCTTATCAATAGTAGCATCCAGATCCAGTTCGGTTTTAGCCCCGTCCAGACGGGTGGTCAAATGGCGCAGACGGCGCAGGGCAGTTTGGAACTGTCTGATACCCAGGGTTTCATCAGTGCGGAATTCCTGAAAGCGTCTTTCTCCGGCCACTTTGACTGCAGAAAGATGCATGGATTCCCCGCCGATGCGGATGCCCCCCGGATGATATCCGGAATGGCCAAAAGGAGATGTTCCCCCGGTACCTACCCATTTGTTGCCCCCGTGATGTTCGCCGTCCTGTTCGGCCAGCCTTTCCTCCAGCATCCGTTTTAATTCATCCAGGTCCAGCTGCCGGTGATTGCGGCGCATTTCTTCCGTTATCTCCAGTTCCGGCAATTCCTTATCCAGCCATTCCCAGATCTTTTCCGGCAGTCCTTCCGGGGTTTCGACATCACGGAAGAAAGTGGCAAAGGCCAGGTCAAAGCGGTCATAATGGGCTTCGGTCTTGACCAGTATCGCCCGGCACAGGTGGTAAAAACCGGTCAGGCTGCCTCCCCCCATCCCCTCTTCCAGTGCTGCCAGAAGACTGTCCCATTCGTTCATGGAAACGGGAATGCCAAAGTTTTTCAATGTATAAAAGAAATTGGTAAACATAATTAATCTCTCCAGTATCTATTGACGATAGCGGTTTAAAGAGCCGCCGATATAGGTCCGCCCGGCGGCCTGACCTTTATTGTAAACGCTGTTCAGCAAAGTATCCAGGTCCTCATTTTTCTTGAGCAAAACCCCCAGGAAAGGCAGTTCTTCCTTGATTTTATCCGGTTTGATGCCCCCCACTACCAGGGCCTGCAGCCAATCGATCAGCTCACTGGTGCTGGGACGCTTTTGCATATGGGGTACCTCTCTTAACATATAGAAGGTCTCCATAGCCTGGTCCAGTAATTTTCTTTCCAGACGGGGATGGTGGACTTTGACGATGGCCTCCATGCCCTTGGGATCAGGGAAAGCAATATAGTGGAAGATACAGCGGCGCAGGAAAGCATCCGGGAGTTCTTTTTCCGCGTTGCTGGTCACAATAACTATTGGTCTGGTTTTAGCAGTGATGGTTTCCTTGGTCTCCGGGATATAAAAGCTCATCTGGTCCAATTCCCACAGCAGGTCATTGGGAAACTCCAGGTCAGCTTTATCGATTTCGTCAATAAGCAGGACCACCTGTTCATCAGCATTCAAAGCTTCTCCCAGTTTGCCCAGCTTGATGTACTGTTTGATATCAGCCACATCCTGGTCACCAAACTGACTGTCATAAAGCCTTTGTACAGTGTCATAAACATAGAGACCTTCCTGGGCTTTGGTGGTGGATTTGATGTTCCAGATCAGCAGCGGTTTTCCCAGCGAATCAGCAATACTTTGAGCCAGCATGGTTTTACCCGTGCCAGGTTCACCTTTGATCAGCAAAGGTTTTTGCAAAGCGATGGCTATATTAACGCTGTTTCTAAGCTCCTCTGATACTATATAATCGCTGGAACCAGTATACGCATCGTTGAATTTGGCCATTTTAATAATTCCTCCAGTGTAAATATAATGAACTGACAACTATTGCTGCCAATATATCTAACACATGTTAGCAGAAATCACTCGGTCCGTCAATGTAAGGTATTGCCCCCTATCCTTGTTGTTTACGGGGTTAGAACCATTTACTCCGAAGCGTACTTTCCGGCGGCGTAGCCAGTGGAAAAGGCCGCCTGTAAATTAAATCCCCCGGTATATCCATCAATATCCAGGACCTCCCCGGCAAAAAACAATCCCCGGGTAATTTTAGATCCCATGGTTTTCGGATCTACTTCCTTTAGATTCACTCCCCCGGCGGTTACGATGGCCTCACCGATGGGCCGGGTCCCCTTAACCGTCACCGGCAAATTTTTTAAAAGATTGACCAGCCCGCGGCGCTGGCTCCTGGTAATGGAATTGACGGTTTGTTCAGGATCTATGCCGCTTAATTCGATTATCACCGGAATAAGACTTTTAGGCAGCAGGTCATTTAAGGCATTCTTAAACTGCTTGCGGGAATAAAGAGCAAAATCACGATCAAGCCTTTTTTCCAGGGTCTCTTCACTTAAAGCTGGCTTTAAATCAATCTTTACCCCCACCTGCTGTCCGGTATGCTTATACAAATATTCACCAATATCCCGGCTCATACTTAAAACGATGGGACCGGAAATGCCAAAATGGGTAAAAAGCATTTCCCCAAAATCCTGGTTTATCCTGGTCCCCCCCGGTTCAAAGGCCGTCAATTGTACGTTCTTCAGGCTGAGTCCCTTGAGCTCCTTTACCCAGGGCTCAACAGTTACCAGAGGTACCAGCCCCGGCCGCGGCGTTATTATTGAATGCCCGGCCGACTCCGCCAGCCGGTATCCGTCACCGGTAGAGCCAGTGCCCGGGTAGGACATGCCCCCCACTGCTAAAACCACAGCCTGAGCAGGGAACACCCTGTCAGCGGTTTTTACTCCGGTTACCCCTCCATCAGCAATGATCAATTCCTGGGCCCGGCTTTTATAATATATTTTTACTCCTTTTTGCAGTAATTCCTCTTTTAAGGCCTCCACCACATCTTCCGCCCGATCCGAACAAGGAAAGATCCGGCTGCCCCGTTCCACTTTGCAGGGTACTCCCCGTTTTTCAAAAAAATCTATCAAATCAAAATTAGAAAATTCATTTAAAACACTGTATAAAAAACGCCCCTTCCCCCCGGCGTATCCTGCCAGGAAAAACTCCCCCTCCAGTGATGAGGTTATATTGCAGCGTCCCTTGCCGGTGATTTTAAGTTTTTTCCCCGCTTCCGGCATCTTTTCCAGCAATGTTACCCGGGCCCCCTCCTCAGCGGCTTTGATGGCCGCCATCATACCCCCGGGTCCAGCGCCGATGATTACGATATTTTTCAAATCCTGCCTCCATCTTAACGACAGCACTTACTTATTGTGCATCAATTGGTTTTTTGTTACAATTGTATCTGTCGTATTTATTATTAACATTAATATAGATTCAATTCTATACAAAAAGGAGGGAATTTGATATTGGATACTGCTAAAAAAGCTGGTGTTCCCATTGTACTGCCGATACTGGCCGTAATAGCTTTTGCCGCTATGTTCTGCCTGGCCACCTTCTACCCCAACATTGGAAAAACCGGAGGTCCGGAAAAAACCGTGGAAAATTTCTATCTTGCCTATGCCGGCAGCGATTATGAGGGAATGGCAGAAAATCTGAGCGTGTTCTGGTCCCTGCAGTTTTTGCCCCAGTATGGCGTAAACAAACCTTCTGAGCTTATTGAAAAACGCCCCGAAATAGTTAAAGACACTGCTGAGATCCTGTCCAGCACCACCACCGATATCGACACAGAACTAAAGGTCAAAGTACTGCCGGAATACACCCAGGAATGGAACAATACCGCCATGGTGGTTTATGCCGGACTCAAGGATGAAGAAGAAATGGGCCGGGAAGTGGCGCTGCTGGTAAAGGAGAAAGAGGATTTTTATATTTATATATGGATGCCCATATATGATGAAGAATCAATAGAAACCCTGAAATCCGAGTTCAGCGAATTTGATACCTATTACTCCGAAATCCTGACCAATGACGAATGGTAATCCAAAAAGCCCGTCGAACCTACGTCGATTGACGGGCTTGCATTCATAACGATGAGATTCGTGAGCTATAGAGATAACCTGCAGACCGAGGAGAGCCGCGAAGATCGAGGCATGAAAAAAGCCCGGATTGAGACGTACTTAACCTATGTCGATTGACGGGCTTGCATTCATAACGATGAGATTCGCGAGCTATAGGGATAACCTGCAGACCGAGGAGAGCCGCGAAGATCGAGGCATGAAAAAAGCCCGGATTGAGACGTACTTAACGTACGTCGATTGACGGGCTTGCATTCATAACGATGAGATTCGCGAGCTATCCTCGGTCTGCGAGCTATCCTTGGTCTAGCTGCAACAACCCCGAAGTATTAACAAAAACCTTCTGCCCCGCCTTAATCTCGGCGCCATCCTCCAGGTGACAGCGGCTGGCTACCACTGCCCCGCTATTGACAGTTACCTGGCGCCCTATCTGGCAGGAACTCCCCACCACACAATCCAGCAGGGAAGAATTCTCCCCTATCACGGTATCATCCCAGATGACGCAGTTGCTGAGATGGGCACCATCCTCTATTACACAGCGGCTGCCAATCACAATGCTGCCGGAGAAAACCACATCTTTTCCGATCCTGGTATCTTCGCCGCAGAGGACCCGGGCATCACTGTGGCCGTTGATGATGATCCTTTCGGTTTTGGTCCGTACATAACCAGATAAAACATCTTTATGTGCCTGGCGATAAGTGTTTATATTACCGATATCACACCAGTAATCCTGGATGGGCGTGCCATAGAAAGGTGCCTTGATCTTGACCAGATGAGGAAAAACCTGTTTGCCAAAATCGTAAAACTGCCGCGCTGGTATGTATTTAAAAATCTCCGGTTCAAAAATATAAATGCCGGTGTTGGCCATGTCGCTTAATGCTTCTTCCCTTTTTGGTTTTTCCTGGAATCTTTCTATTTTTCCGGCGTCATTATGAACCACCACACCGAACTGCTCCATATCATCGACCTTTTTCATGGCAATGGTGGCCAATGCGCCATTTTTACGATGGGCAGCCAGCAGTGCAGTAAGATCGATATCAGTCAGAGCATCGCCGCTGACCACCGCAAAGGTCTCATTCAAAAAACCTTCACAATTTTTCACCCCGCCGGCGGTGCCTTTCAGTTCCTCTTCCAGAGAATACTGCATCTTCAGCCCGAATGCTTCCCCGTTGCCAAAATACCCGCTGATGGCTGCGGCATGATAGTGCAAATTAGCGATCACATCATCAAATTGGTGCGCGTTAAGCAGATTGACGATGCTTTCCATCAGGGGCCGATTGGCCATCGGTATCATAGGCTTGGGAACTTCCACTGTCAGCGGCATAAGCCGGGAACCTACTCCGGCAGCCATTATCATAGCTTTCATTTATTACTTCCCCCCACAACCGTTAGTTTACAATTTACTTTTATATAATAGCATTTAATCCCCCGGCAGTCATTATGTTTACCATTTATATACATGTCTTATGCCAACCAGCTTCTTGCCATAAGGATCAAAGAAATCATTTAATGCAAACCATCAGCTTTAAATATATTTTAAGCTTAAAAAGTTTTATCATTCCGACAGACTCAAAACATTCCAGGTCAAAGCGGGACGGGAAGTACCCCAGCACTCCCCGTCCCGCTTTCAACCCGATTAATTTATGAAAAAGAAGCAATTAGATTTATATTTATTCCGGTATTTGCTTTTTCATCAGCATATAATTGATACTGTCAACAATGGCCTGATAAGACGCTTCGATAATGTTTTCCGACACGCCTACGGTACTCCATTGCCGCGCATCATCGACTGAATCGATTAAGACCCGGACTTTGGCACTGGTGCCTTTATTGCCATCCAGGACCCGGACTTTATAATCGCTCAGATGCATGGAGCTTATTTCCGGATATACTTCTGTCAAAGCTTTGCGGATGGAATTATCCAGCGCATCGACGGGTCCGTCGCCATCGGCAGCGGTATGAAAGGTCCGGTCACCTATGGTCAGTTTGATCATGGCCTCAGCAGTGATTTCCTGCCCTTCACTTTTTTCCATGATCAGTTTCAGATTATTCAATTGAAAATAATCATCATACTGCCCAAAAGCTTTGCGCAGCAAAAGTTCCAGTGAAGCATCGGCACCTTCAAACTGAAAACCCTGGTTTTCCAATTCCTTGATCCGGCGTATCACTTTACGGGTCTCAGCATCATAGGTATTCACATCCAGGTTGAGTTCCTTCGCTTTATACAGCAGATTGGACAGACCGGAGAGTTCCGAAACCAGCACCCGCCGCTTATTGCCCACTGCCTCTGGATTGATATGTTCATAGGTCAATGAGTCCTTGAGCAAAGCACTGACGTGGATGCCCCCTTTATGAGCAAAAGCTCCATGCCCGACAAAGGGCTGATTATTGTGGTGGGGCATGTTGGCAACTTCACTGATATAATGGGAAACCTCAGCCAGATTCTTTAAATTGCCCGGCGGCAGTGCCGTAAGATCCATCTTCAATTCCAGATTGGGGATGATGGAGCACAGATCAGCATTGCCGCAGCGTTCTCCATAACCATTGATAGTCCCCTGCACCTGTCGGCATCCGGCCCGCACCGCTGCCAGGGAATTACTGACTGCACAGCCGGAATCATTATGAGCATGGATCCCCAGGGGGTTTTTAACCGTCTGTGCCGCCACTGCGGTTATCTCTCCAACCTCCCAGGGCATCGCTCCCCCATTGGTATCACATAAAATGATCCAATCGGCTTCTGCAGCCGCCGTTAAAACCTGTAAAGCGTATTCGCGGTTATTTTTAAAGCCATCATAGAAATGTTCCGCATCAAAGATCACTTCCAGACCTTTGCTTTTTAAATAAGCAATGGTATCACTGATCATGGCCAGATTTTCTTCCAGGGTGGTTTCCAGAGCCCGCAGGACATGAAAGTCCCAGGATTTCCCCACAATGGTCACCACCGGCGTCCCCGCTTCCAATAATGCCTGGACATTGCTGTCCTGGTCCACTCTTATCCCCGGTTTACGGGTAGAGCCAAAAGCAGCAATACGGGCATTTTCCAGCGGGACCTGCTGTATCTGGCGGAAAAATTCCAGGTCCTTGGGATTACTCCCCGGCCATCCGCCTTCTATATAGCTGATCCCCAGATAATCAAGCTTGCGGGCTATGCGCAGCTTGTCTTCCAGGGAAAAACTGATGCCTTCGGTCTGGGAACCGTCCCTTAATGTAGTATCATAAATCATGGTATTCAACTGGTAATCCCCAATTCTAACTCCCCCTTAATCAAGTTTTTATACTATCTCTTTATCAATGCTGCTACTATATCCCCGGTCTCAGCAGTTGTCACCAGCTTTTTGCCGGCTTCCATGAGATCCGGTGTACGATAATCCCGTTCCAAAAACTCATTGACGGCTTCTTCCACCAGCCGGGCTTCATTCTCCAGATTAAAAGAATATCTCAGCATCATAGCGGCTGAAAGTATGGTTGCCAGTGGATTGGCTTTCCCCTGTCCAGCAATATCCGGGGCACTGCCATGGGATGGTTCATATAAACCCACCTGCCCGCCGAGGGAAGCACTGGGCAGCATACCCAGTGAACCGCTGAGCATGGAGGCTTCATCAGTTAAAATATCCCCAAAAAGGTTTTCCGTCACGATGACATCGAACTGACGCGGATTGCGGATCAATTGCATGGCACAATTGTCCACATACATATGGGTGGTTTCCACATCAGGATTCTCCGCTGCCATTTTTACGGCGATTTTCCTCCATAAACGAGATGACTCCAAAACATTGGCTTTATCAACTGAACATAATTTTTTACCCCGTTTCCGGGCAGTGTCATAGGCCAAATTGATTATTCTTTCAATTTCCGAACTGGTATATGTCATGCAGTCAGTGGCTTTTTCCCCGCCGCCCATCAGGTTTTCATGGTGTTTTTCCCCAAAATAAGCCCCGCCGGTCAGTTCCCGGATCACCATGATATCAACACCCTGTAAAACCTCTTCTTTCAGGGTGGAAGCACCCAGCAGACTGGGAAACAGCATACAAGGGCGCAGATTAGCGTAAAGTCCCAATTCCTTTCTCAAGGGCAGCAGGGCCCCCACTTCCGGACGCAGATGCACCGGCAGTTCCTCCCACTGTGGTCCGCCGATGGCACCCAGTAAAATAGCATCTGCTTCCCGGCACAGCCTGAGAGTTTCCGGGGGCAGAGGGTGACCCACCTCATCATAAGCTGCTCCGCCAATCAATGCTTCGGTAAACTCGAATTTATGACCAAATTTCTCCCCGATGGCTTCCAGAGCTTTGATGGCTTCAGGAACGATTTCGATCCCAATGCCGTCACCGGGCAGTACTGCTATTTTAAACATTTTGTTCATCCTTTCTTGCTTTACGCATTGCTGTCCTTGGCTTTGACATAATTTATCAGTCCGCCCCGGGTTATGATGGCCTGCATGAATTCCGGGAAGGGTATGGCCTGGAATTGCTCATTACTGCGTTTATTGATAATGACACCCGTTTCCAGATCCACTTCCAGTTCGTCACCTTCCTGTACAGCATCGATTACCGCATCACATTCCAGGATAGGCAGTCCTATGTTAATGGAATTACGATAAAATATCCGGGCGAAAGAACGGGCGATAACACAGGAAACACCGGCACCCTTGATGGCAATTGGTGCATGCTCGCGGGAACTGCCGCAGCCAAAATTTTTGTCGGCTACAATGATATCCCCCGCCTCCACTCGGGAGGGGAAAAGGGGATCCGCATCTTCCATGCAGTGTTGGGCCAGTTCATCCGGGTCAAAAGTATTTAGATAACGGGCTGGTATTATGGCATCGGTATCGATATCAGCCCCAAATTTATGGACTTTCCCACTTAATTTCATAGCAAACCATCCTTCCTTCCTTGATCCTCTATACCGCCCAGGGAGGTGTGATCCTGCCTTTAACAGCACTGGCAGCTGCTACTGCCGGACTGGACAGGTATACTTCGCTTTCCGGGTGGCCCATCCGCCCCACAAAATTGCGGTTGGTGGTGGCCAGAGCCCTTTCCCCTTTAGCCAGTATCCCCATATGCCCTCCCAGGCAGGGTCCGCAGGTAGGGGTGCTGACAATGGCGCCGGCTTCTATAAAGGTCTCAATATAACCCAGCCGTAATGCTTCCAGATATATTTGCTGGGTACCGGGGAAAATTATCACCCGCAGTTCCGGATGCACTTTTCTGCCTTTCAATATGGCAGCAGCGGTTTTAAGATCCTCGATCCGGCCATTGGTGCAGGAGCCGATAACCACCTGATCTATTTTCACATCAGCTGCTTCACTGACAAAGCGAGTGTTCTCCGGCAGATGGGGGAAAGCCACCACCGGTTCCAGCCGGCTGACATCATATTCCCGTACATCGTAATATCTGGCATCCTCATCGGATTTATAAATATTGAAGGGTCGTTTTACCCGGCCCTGCACATAGCCCTGGGTAATATCATCCGGTGCAATGATCCCGTTTTTTCCCCCGGCTTCGATGGCCATATTAGCCATGGTGAAGCGGTTATCTATGGAAAGGCTGTCAATAGCTTCCCCGGTAAACTCCATGGACATGTAGCGGGCTCCATCCACCCCGATATCGCCAATTGTATGTAGTATCAAATCCTTACCGCCTACATATTCAGGCAATTTACCATAATAGACGAATTTAATGGCTTCCGGCACTTTAAACCAGGCTTCCCCGGTGGCCATGGCCGCAGCCATATCCGTTGAACCTACTCCGGTGGCGAAAGCCCCCAGGGCTCCATAGGTACAGGTGTGAGAATCAGCGCCGATGATCAGGTCCCCCGGAGCCACCAGGCCCTGTTCCGGCAGCAGACAGTGTTCAATTCCCATCTGGCCGATCTCAAAATAATTGGATAATTTATGTTTTCGGGCGAAATCCCGCAGGATCTTGGCCTGTTCCGCCGATTTGATATCTTTATTGGGTGTAAAATGATCCGGCACCAGGACGATTTTGTCCCGATCGATGACCTGAGGATACCCCAGACGGTCGAATTCTGAAATGGCCACCGGTGCTGTAACATCATTGCCCAAAATTACATCCAGCTGGCAGTTGATCAGTTCACCCGCCTCCACATGATCCCGTCCCGCATGGACCGCCAGTATCTTTTGACTGATGGTCATTCCCATAGATTTGCTCCTCCTTCTACTTCTCTCGTTCTTCTCTGACCCGCTGCTCAGCATAAAAATGTTTGTTGATGGCATTTATATAGGCTTTGACACTGGCCTCGATGATGTCGGTACTCAGGCCTCGGCCATTATACATCACACCATTGATGCTCACCCGGGCATTTACTTCCCCCAGGGCATCCTTGCCGCCGCTGACCGCATTCAATTTATAGGAATGCAGTTTCCCGTATATATCCGTGATCTTGTCCACTGCCTTACAGGCAGCATCCACCGGTCCATCACCAGTTGCCGCAGCCTCAAAGCCATTCCCTTCAATGCTGAGCCTGACAGTGGCCATAGGCACTACAGTGGTGCCGCTGGATATATGCAGATATTCCAGAGAAAACCTTTCCGGTACTTTCCAGATATGATCCTTGATCAAGGCCTCCAGATCATCATCTGTCACTTCTTTTTTCTTATCGGCTATTTCCTTAAAATCAACAAAAGCCATAGCCAGTTCGTCTTCTTTTAAATCATAACCCAGCTGATCCAGCCGGTCTTTAAAAGCATGCCTCCCGGAATGTTTGCCTAAAACCAGATTGCTGCGGTTAACCCCCACCAATTCCGGGCTCATGATTTCATAGGTGGAACGTTCCTTCAATACCCCGTCCTGATGTATCCCGGATTCATGGGCAAAGGCATTGCGCCCTACCACTGCCTTGTTAGGGGCAATGACCATGCCGGTCAGATTGCTGACCAGGCGGCTGGTACGATAAATCTCACGATAGTTGACATTGATTTCTTTATTGTAAAAAGGCTTGCGGGTATAAAGGGCCATGATGATCTCTTCCAGTGATGCATTGCCAGCCCTTTCTCCGATACCATTCACTGCCACCTCTACCTGGCGGGCACCATTGGCCACCCCGGCCAGGGAATTGGCCACGGCCATCCCCAGATCATCATGACAATGAACGCTTACGATGGCCTTATCTATATTGGGTACCCTTTCCATGACCGAACGGATAAACTGTCCGAACTCATCAGGAACAGCGTATCCTACTGTGTCCGGCAGGTTTACCACATTGGCACCGGCATCGATGACTGCCGTTATGAGCTGGACCAGATAGTCCAGATCGGAACGGGAAGCATCTTCCGCAGAGAATTCAACATCAGGTGACAGGCTCCGGGCATATTTAACGGCTTCCACTGCCTGGTTCAACGCCTCTTCCCGGGACAGCATGAGTTTATGCTGCAAATGGATGTCGGAAGAAGCCAGAAAGGTGTGTATCCGCGGCCTTTTCGCCCCTTTTATCGCTTCCCAGGTGCGATCGATATCTTTTTTAACGGCCCGGCAAAGGCCCGCTATAACAGGCCCCTCAACCGTATCAGCGATCTTTTTTACCGCCGCAAAATCCCCCGGTGAGGCAATGGGGAAACCAGCTTCAATGATATCAACTCCCAGCAATGCCAGCTGTTGAGCGATCTCAACTTTTTCGTCCACATTGAGGCTGACTCCCGGGGACTGTTCTCCATCCCTTAAAGTGGTATCAAAAAGATATATCCTGTTTTTATCGTTCATAAGCGTTCAAAATCCTTTTAATAAAATTTGTCCGGCCGGCTATTTCTTTTCCTTCACCAGCGCATTGCCATCTTTCAGCCAGGGCATCATACCTCTTAATTCGGCACCCACCTCTTCGATCAGATGCTCCTGTCCCTGCCTTTTCAAGGCATTGAAACGGGGGCGTCCCACCTGGTTTTCCAGCAGCCATTCCTTGGCAAAGGCACCGTCCTGGATATCATACAGGGCTTCCTGCATGGCATAGCGGGCTTCTTCCCCGATAATTTTGGGTCCGGTAACATAATCGCCCCATTCAGCCGTATCGGATATGGAATAACGCATATTGCTGATGCCGCCTTCATACATGAGGTCGACGATGAGTTTTAATTCATGCAGACATTCAAAATAAGCTACTTCCGGCTGATAACCGGCATCTACCAGGGTCTCAAAACCTGCTTTGACCAGTTCCGTTACTCCGCCGCACAGCACACATTGTTCACCGAACAGATCCGTTTCCGTTTCTTCCTGGAAAGTAGTTTCCAGAACGCCGGCCCGGGCGGAACCGATGCCTTTGGCGTGAGCCAGGGCATATTCTTTGGCCTGACCGGAATAATCCTGATAAATAGCAATCAAAGCAGGCACTCCGGCCCCCTCTTCATACATACGGCGCACCAGATGTCCCGGGCTTTTGGGGGCCACCATGTAAACATCCACATTGGCCGGCGGCACGATCTGCCCGTAATGAATATTGAAACCATGGGAGAATACCAGGGCTTTGCCCTCGGTCATATGGGCTTCGATTTCTGCTTTATAAACTTTAGCCTGGAGTTCATCCGGCAGCAGTATCTGGATGATGTCGCCCTGCCTGGCTGCTTCGCTGACTGTCATCGGCTGGATACCGGCAGCTATTACCCGGTCCCATTCAGCCTGACTGGCATCATTAAAGGGTTGACGCAGGCCCACAATGACTTTTACCCCGCTTTCGTGCAGGTTCTGTGCCTGGGCATGACCCTGGGAACCAAACCCCATTACAGCAACTGTTTTACCTTTTAAAAGTTCCAGATTGGCATCAGCATCATAATACATTTTGGCCATTTTTCAGTTCCTCCTTTATCATTTAAAAATCTTCTGGCAGTTTTTCCATCATTTAGTACCGCGCATCATGGAAACCCGGCCGGTCCTGACCAGTTCCATAATACCGAAAGGACGCAGGGATTCTTCAATGGCATCGATTTTCACCGAGTCACCGGTGGCTTCGATCACCAGTGTACTGCGCCCAATATCCACGATACGGGCCCGAAATATCTCAACGATTTGAACGATTTCCGCCCGGACAGTATTATCAGCCTTGACCTTGATGAGGACCAGTTCTCTATCCACTGCTCTTTCATCAGTCAGGTCAACTATTTTTATGACATCCACCAGCTTGTGCAGCTGTTTGGTGACCTGCTCAATGACTGCGTCATCACCCTGGACCACGATGGTCATCCGTGATATATTAGCGTTTTCCGTAGTTCCCACTGTCAGGCTGTCGATATTATATCCCCGGCGGCGGAACAGGGTCGCCACCCTGGTTAAAACACCTGGTTTATTTTCTACCGTAACGGCCAGTGTATGTTTCTTCATTCCCGCTCACCCCCCAGCATTTTATCCAGAGTACCCCCTGGCGGCACCATGGGAAACACATCCGCTTCCCGTTCTACCCAGAAATCGATGATCACCGGACAGTCCGTGACCGCCAGGGCCCGGCTCAAGGCCTCATCAATTTCTTCTGCTTTGGTGACCCTGATCCCAACGGCACCATAAGCTTCGGCCAGTTTGACAAAATCAGGCTGGTGGCTGATATCTACAAAACTATAGCGCTTATCGTAGAATAACCCCTGCCATTGCCGGACCATGCCCAAATAATGATTATTAAGTATACATATGACAATGGGCAGTTTATACTGCACAGCAGTGCCCAGTTCCTGGATATTCATCTGAATGCTGCCGTCCCCGGCTATGTCCACCACTTTTTTGTCGGGACAGCCCACCTGGGCGCCAATGGCAGCAGGAAAACCATAACCCATGGTCCCCAGCCCGCCGGAACTGACAAAACTGCGGGGATTTTTATATTTATAATACTGGGCGGCCCACATCTGGTTTTGCCCCACTTCAGTAGCAATAATAGCCTCACCCTGTGTGTGCTGGCAGATCCTTTCCACCACATCCTGCGGCATTATACGCCCTTCCGCTGAGTCGGGATAACACAGGGGAAATTCATCCTTCCAGCGGGCAATGGTCTGCAGCCATTCCGGCCTTTCTTCCACTTTTTCCAGGCGTTGATTTATTGCCTGGAGAACTTCTTTCACATCGCCCACTATGGGGACATTGATATTAACATTCTTGCCGATTTCGGCTGCATCTATGTCTATATGGATGATTCTGGCCCGGGGGGCAAAACCTTCTATTCTACCGGTGACCCGATCATCAAACCGGGCCCCCACGGCAATTATCAAATCACTCTCGCCGATGGCATAATTAGCATAGCGGGTCCCATGCATCCCCAGCATCCCCAGTGATAAATAATGCAAAGAGGGAAAGCCGCCCAAAGCCATCAGGGTGGTAGTTACCGGTATCTTCTGGCTTTCTGCCAGTTCTTTAAGCTCCTCGGCGGCACTGGAAGCAATCACTCCGCCTCCGGCATAGATCACCGGGCGTTCCGCCTTTTTGATCAGTTCAACGGCATTATTCACCTGCCCGATGCTGAAGCCCCGCATTACCCTGTAGCCCCTTATGTTTACATCCTCTGTAATCGGTTCATATTCAATGACCTTTTCCATGACATCCTTGGGCAAATCGACTACCACCGGCCCGGGCCGGTTGGTCCTGGCTACGTAAAAAGCCTCTTTGACGATTGATGCCACATCCTCGGTCCTCTCGATCAGATAATTATGCTTGGTAATCGGCAGGGTAATTCCGGTAATATCAGCCTCCTGAAAGGCATCTTTGCCGATAAAGGATGTACCCACCTGTCCGGTAAAACAAACCATGGGAATAGAATCCATGTAGGCTGTGGCAATACCGGTGACCAGATTGGTAGCTCCCGGACCGGATGTCGACAGACATACACCCACTCTTCCTGTTGCCCGGGCATAGCCGTCTGCTGCATGGGCTGCCCCCTGCTCGTGGCGCACCAGAATATGTCTGATGTCCGAACTGTACAGCGCATCATAGATAGGCAAAGCACCACCGCCGGGATATCCAAAAATGGTGTCCACTCCTTCTTCTTTTAAACATTCCAGCAAGATCTCTGCACCTTTTAATTTCACCCTGAACACCTCCTCACTTCTTTACGCCATCTGCGTCCGCCCTGCTTTTTCAAGCAGTTTTCTCTCTATTTATAACCTGGGCCGGCCAGATAAATTTAGCTTCCCTCCCGGTCAGGTTTATCGATTAAAATAGCGGGCTTTTTGATGGCCCGCTACATTTCCTATCCAGTCTCCCGGCCCTATTACTTTTTGAATATGGCGCCGGTACTGGCTGACTGTACCATCTGAGCATATCTATGCATATATCCCCTGGTAATTTTGGCTGCCGGCACCTGCCATAGTCGTCTTCTTTCCGCCAGCACTGTTTCATCAACTATTAGTTCCAGCTGATTAGCCGGGATACTAATTCGTATAAGATCCCCTTCGTTAACCAGAGCGATCACTCCGCCGGCAGCAGCTTCCGGTGAAACATGCCCAATAGAAGCACCCCGGGTGGCGCCGGAAAAACGTCCATCCGTTATCAAGGCAACTTCTTTATCCAGGCCCATACCGGCAATGGCCGAAGTAGGTGTAAGCATTTCCTTCATCCCCGGTCCGCCCTGGGGTCCTTCATAGCGGATCACCACCACATCCCCGGCTTTGATCTTTTGCTTTAAAATGGCCTCAACGGCCGCCTCTTCAGAATCAAATACCCGGGCCGGACCTTCATGCTCCATCATGGCCGGATCGACAGCACCCTTTTTGACCACGGCGCCCTCGGGTGCCAGGTTGCCAAACAAAATGGCCAGTCCGCCGTTTTGGCTATAGGGATCATCAACCGGCCGGATGACATCATGATCAAGTACCGGACAAAGAGCAATATTTTCCCCCAGAGTCTGCCCGGTGACCGTCATACAGTCCAGTTCCAGCAGTTCTTTTTTATTAAGTTCATTATATATGGCTTGAACCCCGCCGGCATAGTATAAGTCTTCCATGTGATGATTGCCCGCCGGGCTGATTTTACATAAATGAGGTGTTTGGTGACTGATTTCATTGAAAAGTTCCAGATTAATCTCCACACCGGCTTCACTGGCAATTGCCAGCAGATGCAGGACCGAATTGGTGGAACAGCCGATGGCCATATCCATATGGATGGCATTGTGGAAAGCGGCCTCTGTCATTATATCACTGGGTTTTATATCCCTTTCCAGCAGTTCCATGACTTTCATCCCCGCTTTTTTGGCCAGGCGGATGCGTTCGGAATAAACCGCCGGAATGGTACCATTGCCGGGCAGTCCCATCCCCAGGGCTTCGGTCAGGCAGTTCATGGAATTAGCCGTAAACATACCGGAACACGATCCGCAAGTGGGGCAGGCATTCTGCTCCAGTGCCCACAGCTGCCCGGCATCCATTTTACCAGCTGCTGCCGCTCCTACCGCCTCAAAAACCTGGGTGACACTGACGGCCTTGTCATTGCTCCGGCCCGCCAGCATCGGTCCGCCGCTGACGAAAATAGCAGGAATATCAAGGCGGGCTGCCGCCATTAACATGCCTGGAACAACTTTATCACAATTGGGTATGAAAACCAAAGCATCCAGGGCATGGGCAACCGCCATGATTTCTACTGAATCGGCGATCAGTTCCCGGCTGCCCAGAGAATAGCTCATGCCGATATGATTCATGGCAATGCCGTCACAAACGGCAATGGTGTGAAATTCCATGGGCGTCCCCCCGGCCATTCTTACCCCGGCCTTCACCGCTTCCGCGATTTTATCCAGGTTGATATGTCCGGGGACAATATCGGTTTTGGAATTGACCACCCCGATCAGGGGACGGGCCATCTCCTCATCAGTTAAACCCAGTGCATTGAATAAAGAACGGTGGGGAGCCTTTTCCAGCCCTTTTTTCACCATGGTGCTTTTCATTAAAATTACCCTCCAATACAAAAATGGGATAAATCCATTTGGATATAAAAAACCTCTCGTCCATAATCAGGGACGAGAGGTAATTCTCGCGGTACCACCCTGCTTGTCGTTAATAACGACCACTCGCAGCAATTTGCCCAGTTCGTAACGGACCTGTTCGTCCGGCACCACCTACTCGATATAATATCTTTCAGATGGCAGCTCAAGGGTGATGACCATATAAATGTCGATACCGGTTCCCACCATCCCCGGTTCTCTGCGATCCGACCTTTTTATATGTTATGCCCTGTCATAGCCTGTTATCCTGTTTAATTATTATAATAGTATAGGCAAAGCCTGCTCAACTGTCAACATAATTTAATCATTGTTTTTCCTGTCTTTTTTCTTCCAGTTTGCGGATATATTCATGGAGGGAAAGCCGGCGCCGGCTGCTGTTTTTTTCTTTTTGCCGAAACCTTTTCAGCATGCTCCATAAAAGCCGGCTGCCTTCTTCGGTCTGACTGGCCTCTGAAGGGCTCATGCCCTTTAACTGGGACAGGCCGGAATAATACCATTTATTCAGATACATTTCCTTTAAAGCAATTTCTAATTCAGGATGCTCTTTTTTGACCCCGGTATTTAAAATATCAAAGATACTGCCCCAGCGTTTTTCCACCCCATCAAATTCCACACAGGAACCAGCCAGTTCTTCAAATATATTCCGGGCAATAGCCAGATCCTTCTCCCCAAAAGTTGAGATGCCCAGCCAATCATCCCCCAGGGCGAACTCTGCGAAATATCCCGGCCCCGCCGGCTGGGGTTCGAACTGATAATATATCTGCTGATCACCGCTGATATCAATTCCTATGTCTTTTATCTCCTCCAGCAGTTCACTCACCCGGGCACGGTCTTTAACTGTGTAGCTGACACTGAGGCAGCGCATGCCATCATCAAAAGCCGTCCCCCCCGCATGATCATACAGGACATCTTCAAAGCTGCGGTATTGCCCATTGATATATTTATGCGCTGTCAGCAGATCACTTTCATAAGTACCCAGGAGTATCACCGTGCTGCCGTATTCTTCGGTGAACATCTCGTGCAGTTCCTCGATGTATTCGGCATCCTGACTGATTATAGCCAGTTCCTCACCATTATTGATAACGATATCCGCTGCCACTCCATCAAAAAAAACCACGCCCTGATTGAATTCCTCCGCCTCTTCCCTTATGCGCAGATGTATGCCATAGGTCCTCTCCTCGATGCTGACCACATTGTCTATCCCATCCAGCATATCAAAAAGGGTTTCAACTTCGAGTATATAATAAACCCGGCAGGTAACTTTTTCCGTAAAAGGATTGGAACCTTCTTCCCAGCCCAGGTTCTCCTCTTTAAGCAATTCAAAGCCATCAATATACCAGTCATTTCCTTCATCACGGCTAAGGGAAAACTGCATTTGATTGCCGTAAATTTCCTTATCCCTGGCTGTATAAACATTGGCAGTAACAATGACCTCATTCCCCATAGCCTGCAATTCCTGGGCCTGAGCTTCCAGCAGCAAGGTTTCCTTGCCTAAAAAGCTGCCCACATTATCCAGGATCATATGGAGATTCACTGAATCATTATCGGTTAAGGATTCCAGATATATATAATCCCGGTTCCTGATACCATGAAAATAACTGTTGATTAGCTGACGAGGTGTCATAGGTGCAGAAATTCGGCGTATCAGGCTGGTATAATCTGCAACGATATTATTAAATAAATAATAATCAATGTACTTTTGGTAAAGGAATTTTCCCAGGGCCGGTGCGGTCATGTAGCGCAGGTTATTGGCATAGGCCTGATAGATCAAACAGCAGGCCTCCTCGAAATCGACTGCCGCCAGATCCGGCTGCTGGTCCTGTCTTTCATCCTCATAGGCATAGACCGGTATATTATCAACCAGTATGAAACTATGGATCCCATCGGGGTTATAAGTCAGATAAAAGCATTCCACATGCAAGGCGGAGCCTCCCGTAGACCAGGCAACATCAAGACTTATCCTGCCCGTATGCCGGCTTTTGCTGGCATAGGCCTTGTAAAAAGTCCCCTGCAAATACTCCGGCGGAGTAGTATCAAGGCCGGCCATACGATATTTTTCCAGGGCTTTATCACAAATATCCTCATACTCGCATTCATATTCCTTCTTGATCAAATAGAAGAAATCCACCATTTCCTGTTGAATAAAGGAAGCCATGCCGGCGATAATTTCATCCTTATCTTCCCAGGGCATAAACTCCAGTTTTTCCAGCAGAGTGAAGCGGCCCTGGTTGGTATTTATCACGGCGGCGATTTCCTGAGCAAGTTGCTTTAAAATTGGTTTGGGATAACCGTTCTTTTTCTTTCTCATTTAAAACCTCTTAGGGGCTAAATTTGCGTCTGGCAACATTTTTTTGTCCAGAATGGGTATACTATATCATTATCCTGCCGGAAAGGACAATTCTTTTAACCATCCTTCACCAGCATTAAAAGTTTTCTGCCTGAATAATATTTTTATCTTCATTATATGGTAAACTTCCTGCCAATCATTAGTAAATATTGTAAACCATACCTTGAACCGGTACAAGTCCCTGTAGTATTCTGATGGTACATTGCCGCCTTCTCCCCCGGTCATCAGCATCGCATAAATATTGTTGTTTCTCCACATATTATTGATGGTGATGAATATAATGTTCGAAAAAATAATCAGTGTTCTATTATTATTATTGCTGGCCGGGACCTTGCTTTATTTGCTGTTCACCCGAGTGATTCCCACACTGCTGGGCAAGGGCCAATAATTATTTTCGCCCGGCATGGAAAAAGACAAGGAGGTAATAATCATGACCCGATTTCGCAAAACTGACGGCCAGGAAGATTTACAGCAAAAATTCAATTGGTTTGGTGCCATGGCCATCCCCCTGGCCTTTGTAAACGGCTTATACTTTGGCGGTTATGCCATAAGGAAAATCAGACAATACTGGGAAGGGGGCCCCATGGACTGACGGGGTGCAGGGAGCTAGAGGCCATTTTTTCCCATGACCAAGGACCCAAATTTATTGATCAATTATATTATGTACTGGAATATTCCTTAAGTGATATATTTATATTCCCTCGGGTTACTGTTACAATAAAGGTATTACTCCGGGGGGAAGTGTTTCAAATTCTCAAACAGCTGATTGAAGGTGTTTATTTAGTCACGCCTGATACTCAACCCAAATATCCCTATTCTAACAGCCTGTACATCGATGACGATATACCGGCCATAATTGATTTGGGTGCCGGGGGAAATGCTTTTGCAGAAATTGACCGGCAGGGGGTCCGGATGGCACTGATATCTCATTCTCATTTTGATCATATCCATGGCGACAGTTTTTTCCCCCGGGCCAGGTTTTATGTCGGCGAAGAAGAAGTGGATACCTATAATGACGAGGAATCCTATCATCGTTTTCACGGCTATGATCTATGGTCAGTGATGATGCCCGGTATCAAAAGACCCGGGTATGGCTCAGTGATTCCTCTACCGGAAGATATCCCGGTAAGCCCCGGTTTCAGGAAAATATCCATTAGCGGTTCTTTTAAAGACGGGGATCTTATCCAATTGGGCAGATATACCCTTACCGCCATCCATCTTCCCGGCCATACCGCCGGTCATTATGGTTTTTACATAGAAAAAGAAGGACTGCTGTTTTCCGGGGATATCGACCTGACCAGAGCAGGCCCCTGGTATAGCAATTACAGCGCTAATGTCGGCGATCTCATCGCATCAGTTGAAAAAATCCGGGAGATCGATCCGGATATACTGGTACCATCACACCGCCGGGTGCTGACCAAAAATATCGACACAGATCTGGACAAATATATTAATATATTGCTGTTCCGCCACGATAAAATATTGCAGCTTTTAAAACAGCCCATGTCTATTGACGAGCTGGCGGCACAGCGGCTGGTCTTTCCCCAGCAGCAAAACATCTATGAATTGTTCTGGGAGAAGATGACGGTTTACAACCATTTACAACATATGCTGAAAGAGGGGCTGGTCATGGAAGCGGACCCAGGATATTTTCAGAAAACATGAAATGCTTTTTCATGACCAAAAATTTCATCTTACAGGAGGTGACAGAGGGATTAAGGGGGAAAGGTTAGAACAACTATAATCAGATAATATAATTAAGGGGGAAATAATAATGGCTTCAAATTTTATTCAATCGACCAGGGAACACCGCTTTATTTTGAAAGAATGGCTTGATATGGACAAGGTATTCGCCTGCGATAAGTTTAAGGATTCTTATGGAATGGAAGACATTGATTTTATCTTGGATAATGCTTTAAGTATTGCCCGCGAGGTCATTGCACCAACCAATGATGATGGCGATACCCAGCATGCCGTTTTTGAAAATGGAAAAGTGACTGTTCCCGAATCCTTTAAAGATGCTTACTTTTTTATCCAGGAAAATGGGCTGGGTTCCAGCAACAAGGACCTGAACGATGAGTCAGCACTGCCCATGAGCATTTTGGCCTGCAGCAATGAATATATGATGGGGGCCAATGGCGCCTTTTGTCCGTATTTCCTGGCAACCTCCGGTGCCGCCGGTTTGATCCAGACCTTTGGCAGTCAGGAATTAAAAGATCTTTTCCTGCCCAAAATGTTCAGCGGGCAATGGACCGGTACCATGGATCTGACTGAGCCCATCGGCGGTTCTGATGTGGGTGAACTGCTTACTAAAGCCTTTCCCACTGATAAACCCGGTGTTTATAAAATAAAAGGCTCCAAATGCTTTATTACCGCAGGAGAACAGGACATTACCGAAAACATCGTCCACCTGACCCTGGCCCGCATCGAAGGGGCTAAAAAAGGCACCCGGGGCATTTCCCTGTTCGTCGTGCCCAAATACTGGCCTGATGCCAATGGCGAAGTCGGTGAATTCAATGATGTTACCTGCGGCGGTATTGAACACAAACTGGGTCTGCGGGGTTCAGCAACTGCCATAGTCAATTTCGGGGAAGAAAATAACTGCCTGGGATATTTACTGGGAGATCCCCCCGATGCTGAAGGCAATGCCAGCGGCATGGCCCAGATGTTCCATATGATGAATGAAGAGCGCATGGTCACCGGTCACGCTTCCCTGGCGGGAGCAACTGTTGCTTATAATAATGCAGTGGAATATGCCCAGCAAAGGATCCAGGGAAAATTATTATCCAATCCCAAAGGCGACCGTGTGCCCATCATCAAACATGAAGATGTGCGCCGCATGCTGATGTATCAAAAATCCATCATCGAAGCCAGCCGGGCCATGACCATTTATACTTATTATTTAACTGATGTGGCTGAATTCAGTTCCGATGAAGAATTGGTAGCCCAGGCCAAAGCCACCATCGAAGTGAATACTCCCCTTGTAAAAGCATTTTGCTCTGATATGTGTTTTCTGGCTATATCAGAGGCCATGCAGGTTTACGGCGGTTATGGCTACTCCGAGGAATACCCCATTGCACAATTATTGAGAGATTCCCGCATCTATCCCATCTGGGAAGGCACCAATTTCATCCAGTCCATGGACCTGGTGGGCCGCAAATGGATGATGGGCAAGGGCAAAGTCTTTGCAGGCTGGCTGCAAAATATCCAGGATTTCATTGACAAAAACAAAGGGGAAAGTAATTTTACCCGGGAATTTGAACTCCTGCAGGAACATTTAAATAATTATAAAGAGATCCAGATGACCCTGGCCGGCTATCTGGGAGAAGGCAAAGTAGGTATGATCGGCCTTTATTCCACCAGGATCCTCCATGCCACCGGCCGTCTGTATGGTGCCAAACTACTGCTGGATCAGGCCCTGATCGCCGCCCGGCAGATGGATGCCCTGGGTGCGGACCATTATGATTATCCGTTTTATAATGGCAAAGTCGCCGCTGCCCGCTTCTTCACCCGCAATATACTGCCGGAAGTGGCAGTGACCCTGGGTGTTATCAAAGACGGTGATACCTCGGCAATAGATATCGTGGAAGAAGCCTTTAGCGTATAATTTGAAATCACGATTTAAACAATATGCCCCGCTTTATCAACGCATTTAATACGTTTAAAGCGGGGCTTTTTCATAGCAGGATTTCTTCATCAGTCAACTGTATAAGGAAGGTTTTCTTACCCAACCGGGTCCAAAACCTTCCTTAAATAACGATCATTATTCTGCAGCCGTTCAATCAGCCCCATCTCCCATGAATTTTAATTTTTTCTTCCATCAGTAATTGAATGAAAATGCCGGTCAATCCGGGATCCAGTCGTTTACCCGCCATGGCCCGCAATCTTTTGATAACCTGATCCTTATTCAGCCCCTCTGTCCCTTTATGAACGAGCTCATCACAGGCATCTGCCACAGCAAATAACCGGCATTCCAGGGGTATTTCCTCCCCCTTGAGCCCCAGGGGATAGCCGCTCCCGTCCCAGCATTCGTGGTGTTTAAGAATTGCATTGGCCAGGATGGCAGTCTCTTCCGATGCCAGGGCAATGCGACAGCCTATTTCACAATGCCGGTCTATTTCCCCCTCTGCTCCTTCCTCCTTGGCCAGTCGACCCATTTCCGGATGATTTTTGATGCTGATCCTGCCGATGTCATGATAATCCGCCAGGCTCAGTGCGTAGTTTAATGCCGGCCGGGACAGGTCCAGCCTGTCACCAAAAACAGTCAAATACTTTCTCAAGCGCTTGCTTTTCTCCACAATAAGAGCATCGAAGTTTTCCAGCCTTCTCATAAAGCTTTGCACAATAAATTCTTTGTTTTTATGCCGCTGAGTGATCTTTTGCCGGTACATGGACAAATCTGCTTCCCGCATCAAAGCTTTTAAATCTGTTTGGTTTTCCCGGCTGATGGCATAACCATAAGACAAACTTATCGGAATATCCCCCTGGGCCTGGTTATGCTCCTTTATATTCTCCCGCAGCTTCAGGCGGAAACTATCAATGCCTTCCTGACCGCCGGCAATAGACAATATGGCAAATTCATCCCCGCCGATCCTGGCGATGAGGCAGTCCGGTGAACTGGAACGGGTTATTATGCGGGCAGTTTCCCGTAACAAACGGTCACCAGCCTGATGTCCCATGGTATCATTGATCAATTTCAAATTATCTATATCACATATGATGATGACAATTTGCTCTTTGAACAGGCTGGCATTCAGTGTTTCCAGCTGCCCTTCAAAGAAACTGCGGTTGTACAGATCGGTGACAGGATCTTTCTGACTGAGATATTGCAAATGTTTTTCGTATTCCCTGTGCCGGGTGATGTCCTCGACGATTCCTACTCCGCCCAGGACCTGCCCCTTCAGGTCCTGAACAGGCTGCAGGCTCATTTTACAGCGGATTTTCCTGCCCGATGCAGCGGAAGTATATCCACCCTCCACTGCCGACATTTCCCCTTGCAAGGCGTTTCCCACCAGCCGGACGATCCTTTGATCAGTCAGTCCCAGCAGATCCACTCCCAGCAAGGCCTCCCGGGTGGTTCCCAACATGGCCGCCAGGGACCCATTACAGGAGGTAATTATTCCCGTCCGGTCAAAATGCATCAAACCAATTGGCACATGTTCAAAAACCATCTGGAGTTTTAATTCGTTTGCACTGGCATTGCCAGCAGACATTTCGCCGGATAATAGTTGGGAATACCAGCTGTTATCTTCCGGCTGCCGCCCCGACTTTCCCATCATGCCCCTCCACGCCCTGTCTAACTTTGGATATCATTATCTCTTTGCCGGCAGGCTCCGACCCCGCAGACAAAAGATTATTTCCCCATTTTCCTGCCTATCAATCCTTTTTATAGGTATTATGAAAAATCTATCATATTCGGAGAGCATTTCCAATGTTCTGGAGGGTAAATTGTAGAATAGTCCTAAATTTTTATTAGGAAAGTCCGTATTTTTTATAAAGTTATTGCTGCTAAAGTTTTCTGACCCAATGACCCAATTAAATGAAGATTTTGCATAATGCCATCACTGTTACTCTAAGCATTGAGCGAAGCTGCTTTAATTAGTTTGCTGGCTGCACATTGTAGTCCTCGAAGGGAGGAGTTTTATACCGGCCGAAAATCCCCCGCTGACATAGGAGAATGTTTTTAAATGCCACATGATAACTATAAAAGTATGTTATGCGAATTTCCCCCTGTATAATGATGCAATTAAAGTAATTTATATGTTTATTAAAAAGCCAGGAATGATTTTTATTTATAAATCCTGCAGATTAAGTTATTATAGTAATTAGTAATAATATCTGGGGGGGTATTTTGCATGGAAAAACCTGTTTATTACACCAGCAAGGCGCACCGTTCCAATTATAAGCGCCTTATCGCCAAAAACAAAGAACATAGAACACCGGAACTTACAGCTGTTTGTTATATCCTGGCCGGACTTGGAACTCTGGAAGGCGCCGAAAATGCTGAAACATTTGGAGCCAATGCCGAAGTCAGATATGGAAACGGCACCCAGAGTATCAATCTGCCAAACCCCATTGACGTTATTGAGCGCTTTGTCGACGAGGGGAAAATCGATTTTGAAGGAATACTGGAGGCCGTTGGTCTGGATATTTCTTATCGCGCCCTGATAAAACTGGCCGCCAATCTCTATGACAGTGATAATTATGCCAATGTGAAAAACACCTTCAGTCCTTTAACTGATGAATATCAGGCCATCGCTTATCAGGCTTTGCTGATTTTGTTTCCCAGCTTTTCCAAATCCTTTGCCGGCCGATATTATCGCTAACACTTTAAATCATATTTCAGCTTAAAAAAATCAGCCGCAGCCACGGTTGATTTTTTTAAGCCCTTTTTAAGCAGCATTTTGTTATTATTTAAATAGGCTTTATAAAAGGAGGTTTTTATTTTGCCATATTTGACCGGTTTCGAAAAAAAAGCAGCACCACCAGGTCTTAACGAAGCTCTGGATAAGCTGCAGAAACTTTTAGGCCCGCGCTTCTCCACTGCCGAAGCTGACCGGATTTTAGGCGGTAAAGATTTCTGGCCCCTGACCAGTATCTGGTTCATGGAAGGTAAAATAGCATCATTGCCGGATGCCATCGTATGGCCTGAATCAGCCGATGAAACAGCCGCCATTATCAAAATCGCCCGTGAATATAAGGTCCCGGTGATACCCTTCGGTGAAGGTTCCGGAGTCCTGGGGGGGATCACTGCCGTCAACGGCGGCATAGTAATTGACATGAAAAGGATGAACCGCATCATTGAAATCGATGAAGAAAGTCTTCTGGTAACGGTTGAAACCGGTATCAACGGCGAGATCCTGGAGCGAAAACTGCAGGAAAAAGGCTTCACATTAAGGCATACGCCCCAATCGGTGAGATGTTCCACCCTGGGAGGCTGGATATCCTGCCGGGCGGCAGGCCAGTTCTCCACCAAATACGGAAAAATCGAAGACATGCTGACAGCCCTTACTGTAGTGCTGCCCGATGGCAGTATATTTCGCAGCACCATTGCCCCCCGTTCCGCCGCCGGCCCCCGCATCGACCAATTATTCCTGGGTGCCGAAGGAACTTTGGGCGTTGTCACTCAGGCAGTGTTAAAAATCCATCGCCGGCCCGAAAAACAGATCCGCCGATCCTTTACCTTTGCCACAGTAGAAGACGCCCTCCAGGCAGTGAGGGAAATGCTGCAAAATAATGTCAAACCAGCTGTTGTGCGTATATATGATGCCAATGAGACCCGGATGCATTTTCCCGATCTTGAAGCCGCCCAGGACAAGCTCATGCTGGTCCTGGTAATTGAAGGAGCAGCTTTGCTGGCAGATGCTGAAAGCCAGCTGGCCCAGATTTGCTGCGAAAAATACCAGGCCGTTGACTGCGGACCGGAACCAGTTGAACACTGGTTTCAAAGCCGCTTCAATATCAGTATATCCTCCCATTTGATTCAAAACGGATTGGTTTTCGATACCATGGAAGTAGCGGCCCCCTGGTCAAAAATCGCCCCCCTCTACCATGGTGTTATAAAAGCTTTGAAAGAGGTCCCCGGGACCATATCTGCCGGCGGACATTTCTCCCATGTCTATCATGACGGTGCCTGCCTTTATTTGAGTGTAGCAGGGGCGCCTGATGCCGCTGCCAGGGAAACCTATTATCATCAGATCTGGGATGCCGCTTTAAAAACCACCATGGATATGGGCGGGACCTGCAGCCATCACCATGGAGTGGGCTTAAACCGGGGTCGTTTTATGCAGCAGGAACTGGGTGAAGCCGGTTTCAGCCTTTTAAAAGCCGTGAAGAAAGCCCTGGACCCGGATAATATAATGAATCCTGGCAAAATCGGATTGGGGGGTGAATAATATGACCCAGGAAAATATGGTACAGATGATCAACTGTGCAATTTGCCCCAATATGTGTCGTTTCGACTGCCCGGTCACCTCTGTAATAAAAAAGGAAGCGGTGACCCCCTCGGGCAAAATGCGGCTCAATGTCATGCTGGAAAAAGGACAGCTTGATGAAAGCAAAGAACTTTACCACCAATTTTATCAGTGCACAGGCTGCCGCGGCTGTGAACAGTGGTGCCCCTTTGATAACCTGGTAGTACCGGAATTATTAAGGGATGTGCGCATCAAGGCAATGGAGTCCGGTCTGGCTCCCCGTCCGGCATACAAAATTCAGGAGCAATTGGACAAAACATCGGTCTTATATCCGCCGGAACAGTTAGCACCGCTGCCAGTCCTGGCAGAAACCAATCCGGAGGTGCTGTTTTTTGCCGGTTGTGCTTACCGCTCTCATAATCCCGGGGCCATTGATGCGGCCCTGGCAGTTTTTAAGGCCGCCGGAGTAAAAGTGATGCTGCTGGAAGAAGAAACCTGCTGCGGTTTTCCCGGCGATTGTATTGGCAGCACTGCCACTTCCCGGCAGTTGATGCTGGCAGCAAGTCAGAAAATAAACGCCGCCAGTGCTAAAATCCTGGTTACTTCCTGTCCGGAATGCCTGGAGACTTTTAAAGTACGCTATCCCCAGTACGGCATTGAACTGAACAAAGAAATCCTGCATTTTGCTCAATATACTGAAGCCCTGGTCAAAGCAGGCCGGCTCACTTTCAACCCCCTGCCGGGCTGGATGGTCTGGCATGATCCCTGTGTACTGGCCAGACAAAGCGGTATATTGTCGGAACCCCGTTCCCTTCTAGGGGCTATCCCGGAATTCTATCTGCTGGAATCAGCCTATACCGGGAAAGAAACCCATTGCTGCGGCGGTGGTCAGGTCTATGACCTGATCGAACCGGAAAATGCCTTATCAATTGCCCGCCAGCGGACCGCAGAGCTGGAAGGGAACAATCCCCAGGCAATAGTGACCTGCTGTCCTTTTTGCGAGGATATGCTGGGACGGACCAGCTCCCGGCCCGTTTTCGATCTGGCAGAAATCCTGGCCGCCAGCCTGGACGAAACCAGCCATGATAGTTTTTTGCGCCGGATACTGACCGCCCAGATCAATGATGATCCATCCCTGTCGGGGGTGAAACTTGAAATTGAGCAGGGTCTGGTGACATTGACCGGCCGGGTAAATAGCTGGGATGATGTGGTCAAAGCCGGTCATATAGCCGGGCTATATCCGGGAGTTTATTCTGTTGTCAATAAGATCACCATCCCCGGACAGAAAAAAAAAGTCCGGATGAAGGGAAATAAGAGGCATAAGTTCCCCGCTGCCGACGTGGTCATCATCGGTGCCGGCATTGTCGGTTCCAGTCTGGCCCGGGAACTGTCCCGCTATAAACTTGATATAGTCTTGCTGGATAAGGAAGCCGATGTGGCCTGTGGAACCAGCAAGGCCAATAATGCCATGATCCATCCGGCTTTGTTCGTGGAGACGGGTTCATTAAAACATAAGCTCAATCTGCGGGGCAACGAACTGTATACCCGGGCTGCAAAAGAACTGGATTTTCCCCTGCAGCGGACCGGTTTGCTGGGATTCATCCGTCATGAAGAACAACGCTCCCTGCTGGATGCCATTAAGGCCATTGCCCAGGTCAATCAGGTCCCCGCGGTGGAGATCCTCCCTGATGCAGCCGCGGTAAAAGCCAGAAATCCTAATATTGAAGGGGCGGTGGGCGGCTTCTTCTCCGGCACTACCGCCATCACCTGTCCCTACAAAGCCACCCTGGCCTATGCGGAAAATGCCGTTGCCAATGGTGTAAGACTGCATTTAAACACCACTGTTACCGGTATCGATGCCCAGGAGGGCCGGGTCAGAGCTGTCATTACTGACCAGGGGGTATTCCCCGCCGCCTTTGTCATCAATGCCGCCGGTGTTTATGCCGATGAGATTGCCGAAATGGCCGGGCAGCCAGAATTCACCATCCATCCCCGCAAAGGGGAACACATCCTTTTCGATCGCAAATACAGCCAGGTTTTAACTGGCTGCAATGCTGATCTGAGCATGCCCCCCGATGCCCATACCAAGGGAGGAGGAGTGATCCTCACCGTTGACGGCAACCTGATGATAGGACCTACCGCCGTTGAGGTGGAAGACAAAGAAGACCGGGACTGCACCCGTGAAGGCCTGGACAAGATCATGGAGAAGTTCTCCGCCTTCACTGCCCATATGCCCCGGGACTCTGTTATCGCCTACTTTGCCGGCGTAAGGGCCGCCGCCTATACCGAGGATTTTCATATCAAACCATCCCGCTTTTATAAGGGCCTGATCAATGCCGCCGGCATCCAGTCACCGGGATTGGCTGCCGCCCCGGCCATCGCGGAACATATTATCGATATTTTGGCCGCCGAAGGACTGGCACTGACCCCGGATCCCAATTTTGAACCAATAAGGCAAAGTCCTCCTGTTTTCCGCGAGCAAAACCGGGAGGCACAAAAGGAATTGATAGCCCGGGATCCGCGCTACGGCAATATCATCTGCCGCTGTGAAATGGTCAGTGAAGCCGAGATCGTAAATGCCGTTCACGGTATCATCCCGGCCACAACTATTGATGCAGTCAAACGCAGGACCCGGGCCGGGATGGGGCGCTGCCAGAGTGGCTTTTGCCTGCCCAAAGTCGCCCATATCATAGCCCGGGAGCTTGATATACCACTGGAACAGGTGACCAAAGACGGGGCTGGATCACCGCTCTTTGTCGGTGAAACCTTGAAGGGGGCCGAAGGAATATGAAAAGAGCTGATGTAGTGATAATCGGCGGCGGTCCGGCAGGAATGGCCGCAGCATTAAGTGCCCGGGCACATGGTGCCGAAAAAGTGCTTCTCCTGGAAAGGGATAATACCCTGGGCGGCATCCTGCCTCAGTGCATCCATGATGGATTTGGCACTTTGATAATGAAAGAACGTCTGACCGGGCCGGAGTATGCCGAACATTTTGCCCGCCTGGTGCAGCAGGATGATATAGAATGCCTGCCGGAAACCATGGTTTTAGAGATAAATAAAGATTTATCCCTCACCGCGGTAAATGCCCGGGATGGTATGCTGCCCATCCAGGCCGGGGCCATTGTTTTAGCCATGGGCTGCCGGGAACGCACCCGCTCCCAGATCATGATCCCCGGCAGCCGTCCTGCCGGGGTCTATACCGCCGGCACCGCCCAGCGCCTGGTAAATATCGAGGGATTGCTGCCGGGACGCCGGGCAGTGATACTGGGCAGCGGCGATATCGGGATGATAATGGCCCGGCGCCTGACCCTGGAAGGCCTGGAGGTGGAAGGTGTCTATGAGATCCTGCCCCGTCCCGGGGGATTGACCCGTAATGTTGTTCAATGTCTGGAAGATTATAATATCCCCCTGCATCTGCAGCACACCGTCACTGCCGTTCACGGACGCAAGAGGGTGGAGGGGGTCACCGTCTGTCCCGTTGATGAACAGAGAAATCCCCTGCCAGGGCAGGAACGATATATCGATTGCGACTGCCTGATTCTGTCGGCCGGGCTGATACCGGAAAATGAACTTTCCGAGCAGGCCGGGGTTAAAATGGACCCTTTTACCCGGGGCCCCATTGTTGATGAGAGTTTTGCCGCCAGTGTCCCGGGAATCTTTGCCTGCGGCAATGTGGTCACCGTTTATGATCTGGTGGATTATGTCACCCAGAGCGGGGAGGCCGCCGGAAAGGGTGCGGCCCTTTTTGCCCGGGGTAAACTGCCGCCGCCAGAACCCCTCACCTGCAGACCGGGAGAAAATTGTGCCTTCATCGTTCCCCATGCACTTACCCCGGAGCGCTGCTCTGAGCAGGTTAATTTATACCTGCGGGTCAAAGAAACCATGAAATCCGTAAGAATAACAGTTAAATCCGGCAGCCAGGTCCTGGCCAGCAAAAGAGAAAAAATAGTTAAGCCGCCGGAAATGGCCGTAGTAAAAATAACCGCTGACAAGCTGCGGAATCTATCCCCGGGTACCGACATAACTATAGATATAAGACCGGTACCGGAAAAGGAGGCAAAGTAAATGGCCGAGCATATTTTAACCTGTATCCTGTGCCCTTTAAGCTGCACTCTGACAGTGAAGGAAGTAGACGGAAAAGTTACTGAAGTCACCGGACATAATTGTAAACTGGGCAAAGAATATGCCCCCCAGGAACTTTTGCGTCCCCTGCGCATGGTGACCAGCACTGTAAAACTACAGGGGGCTGCTATAAGCCGTTTGCCGGTCAAAACTTCACATCCCATCCCTAAAGAGAAGATTTTCGACTTTATGCAGGAAATTGCACCACTTATAGTGAATTCTCCTGTAGTATCTGGTCAGGTTATTAAGAAAAATATTGCTGGTTCCGATGCAGATCTGGTAGCAGCCCGCTCCATTCCCTGACAAATATAAAGGAGGTCTTCCATGGCCAGGAAAACTATGGTGATCGTTAATCCCGCCTCCGGCAACGGCAAAACCCGGATCAGCTGGCCGGATATCAAAAAAAATCTGGAGGCTGCGGGGCTGGAATTTGATGATGTCTTTACTACCTGTCGTTTCGAAGCCACCCACTTTGCCAGCCAGGCACTCCGGGATGGCTATGATACCATCATTTCCGTGGGCGGCGACGGTACTTTGAATGAAGTTGTCAATGGGTTTTTTGCCGATGATAAAATGATCAATCCGGAAGTCCGATTGGGGATCATCCCCGGGGGTACCGGCGGAGACTTTATCCGGACCCTGAACTACCCGGGAGATTATAAAGAAGCCTGCCAGATCCTGGGACGGGGAGAGGCCCGCAAAATAGATGTGGGCCAGCTGCATTTTATTGATAATGACGGAAAACCGACTCAGCGTTATTTCGTGAACATAGCCGGTTTTGGCATGGACGGCGCCGTAGTGGAAAGGGTCAATCGGACCAGCAAATTCTTTGGCGGTTTTCTTTCATTTCTCTATGGAACCATAATGGCCTTGATACAATTTGAATCTTTTCAGCTGTCACTGGAAATCGACGGTAAATTGGTTTATGAAGGTCCGGCGACAATGGCCGCCGTTGCCAATGGGCAATATTTTGGCGGCAGTATGCAGATAGCCCCCCAGGCAGTATTAGATGATGGTGTTTTTGAGATAGTTCTTATCGAAGGATTGAAAAAGTGGAAATTGCTGAGATGCCTGCCCTCGATATATAAAGGAGCCCATGGCCAGTTTCCCGAAGTCAGATTCATGCAAGGCACCACGGTCAGGGCTGTTTCCAGGGATCGGGCCTTACTGGATATCGACGGTGAACAGCCCGGTGTTCTGGATGCAGAATTCTCCCTTTTGCCCGGGGTCTTAAACATCATCTGCTGATATCCGGCCGCTGCTCAGATGATATGCCGCAGGGGGAAGATACCCCAAAAATTATTCGCCAATATAAAAAACTGCGGGGACATTAATTCTCCGTCGATTCTTCTTCGTCGGCAGCGTCAGTGATCCCGCGAATATATTCCTCATCCAGAGGAAGTTCCTCCACATTCCGGAGTTTTCTCTCAATAGCCCGGGTCCTCACCTCAGCATAGTCGATCTGGTTGCTGGCCTCCTGAAGTTTTTTCCTGGTTTTGTCCAGCACTTCCCCAAACTTTCCAAACTCAGTTTTCACCTGACCTAAAAGTGTCCAAACTTCACTGGAACGCTTCTCTATCGCCAGTGTTTTAAAACCCAGGGACAAACTGTTAAGCAAAGCGGCCATGGTACTGGGACCGGTGATATTCACCCGGTAATCCTGCTGCAGTGTTTCCAGCAGACCCGGGCGGCGTGCCGCTTCGGCATAAAGGCTCTCAGTTGGCAGAAAAAGGATAGCAAAATCAGTGGTATGAGGCGGATCCACATATTTTTCCTTTATATCTTTAGCCTGGGCTTTGATCCGGTTTTCCATCTGTTTGCCGGCTTTATCCGCTGCCTCTTTATCCCCTTCCTCACAGGCATCGAGGAAACGCTGAAAGTCCTCCACCGGGAATTTGGAATCGACGGGCAGCCACAGAGGTTCGCCGGATTCCCTTTGCCCCGGCAGACGGATGGCAAATTCCACCCGGTCATTGCTGCCCGGTTTGGTGGCCACATTACAGTCATATTGCTCGGGGGTAAGGATCATCTCCAGAATATTGCCCAGCTGGATTTCTCCCCATGTACCCCGGGTCTTCACATTGGTCATGACCTTTTTTAGGTCTCCCACTCCGGCTGCCAGTACCTGCATCTCCCCCAAACCCTGGTGGACCTGTTCCAGTCTTTCACTGACCTGCTGGAAGGATTCACCCAGCCTTTTTTCCAGTGTGGCATGGAGTTTTTCATCAACAGTGGCCCGCATCTGTTCCAGCTTTTTGCTGTTATCCTCCTGCAGGAACTTCAGCCTGTCTTCCAGTGTCTGTCTCACTGTTTCAATTTTTTGTTCATTGCTCTGGGTAAGATTCCCCAACTGACGGGAAAAATCCGCCAATTGTTCATTGATGGTGTGCCGCACTGTTTCCAGGCGCTGTTCATTAGCATGGGTAAGCTCCCCCAGTCGTTTGGAGAAACTGCCCAGCTGATCGTTTTGCAATTCGGCATTTTGATGAATGCGGTTTAAAAGGGATTCATTCAGCTTCTGCAAAGAGGCCGCCTGTTCTTCCCGGCCCTTTTGCGCGGTCAAACTGCTTTCTTCCCGATTGCTCCTTATTTCTTGCCGGATGGTGTTTTCCAGGCGTTCATTGTTTTTTTGCAATGCCTGCAGATCCTGCTGCAGCTGCTGATTTTTCTTATTGCTGCCGGTCCGGACCAGGACCGCCGCCAGTAAAATTATTACCACCAGGGAAAGGATTAGATTGATCAGCAAATAATTATCCATTCAGATTCATCCCCCCATAAAACTCGGCCCGGTCATGAACAATATTTATTAATCCTGGGCTATACCGTTTTTGGTCACTCTTATCGGCCCCGGCTTCGGCCCCGGCTTTATTCTAATTGCTTCTCCAGAACCAGGCCCTGGTCCCTTTTTAGCGGGCAGGACTGCTCCCTTATACTCCTCTTCGGCTCGAAGGTTTTTAAAAGCCACCGCCAGCATCAGCTTGATCCGGTTAAGCTGGTTTACTTCACTGGCCCCGGGGTCATAGTCAACCGCTGTGATATTGGCCTGGGGATAATGTTTCTTAATAGCCCTCATCATGCCCTTGCCGGTTACATGGTTGGGCAGACAGGCAAAGGGCTGCACACAGATTATGTTGGGTGTGCCGCTTTTGATCAATTCGATCATTTCCGCTGTCAAAAACCAGCCTTCACCGGTATGATGCCCCAGCTGCAGGATGGGTTTGGCCAGTTCCGCCATTTCTTCAATGGGGATGGGGGCACTGAAACGCTGGCTGTTTTGTAATGCTTCCACCATATTGCGGCGGGATTTCTCCAGCAGGTGGATATACAGCTGGGCCAGTATCTTTTTACTGCGGGTGCCGGCCAGTGTTTCATAATGATAGATGGGATCGGCCAGTGAATACAGGAAGAAATCCAGCATATCCGGCACCACTGCTTCCGCCCCTTCAGACTCGATAACTCCCACCACATTATTATTGGCGGTGGGATGATATTTGACCAGTATTTCTCCCACCACGCCCACCCGGGGTTTTCTTCCTTCATTGATTTCCAGACAGTCAAAGTCCCGGATGATCTCTCTTATATACTGATCAAAGACTTTACTATCCCCGGTTACGATCTGGGCCGCAGCTTTTTCCGTCCATTTGCGATGGAGCAGATTGGCGGAGCCGGGAATCTTTTCATAGGGCCTGACCCGGTAAAGGACCCGCATCAATAAATCTCCATATATCAGTGCCATAACGGCTTTTTTAATCAGTCCCCAGGACAATGTAAAACCGGGGTTCTTTTCCATTCCGGCGATATTGGCCGATATGACCGGTATATTTTCAAACCCCGCCTCCGCCATGGCCTTGCGCAGTAAACCAATATAATTGGTAGCCCGGCATCCTCCTCCGGTCTGGGACATGACCACCGAAGTGTTATTCAGGTCATACTGGCCGGATTTTAAGGCTTCAATAAGCTGACCCACCACAATGATAGTGGGATAACAGGCATCATTGTTTATATAGCGCAAGCCTTCGTCAATGGCAGCAGGCCGGGCCTCTTCCAGCAGTTTGACCTGATAGCCCTCACTTCTGAAAGCCGGTTCCAAAAATTCAAAATGCAGCGGCGCCATTTGCGGGCAGAGAATGGTATGCTGTTTTTTCATTTCCCGGGTAAAAAGCCGCCGCTGAAGCGGTTCTATGATCCGATGCGGCTTGAAGCCGTCTTCCTCCCGCTCCTCAATGGCCGCCTGCAAGGAACGTATCCTTATGCGGGCTGCCCCCAGATTGCTGCCTTCGTCAATTTTTAAAACCGTATAGATTTTCCCCTGCTGGTGCAGGATCTCCTCCACCTGATCAGTGGTGACCGCATCCAGCCCGCAGCCAAAAGAATTAAGCTGAATCAATTCCAGATCTTCTCTTTCCGCTACAAAACTGGCTGCCGCGTACAGCCGGGAATGATACATCCATTGGTCAACCACCCGCAGCGGCCTTTCCACCTCTCCCATCCAGGCGACGGAATCCTCGGTCAAAACCGCCATCCCATACTGATTGATGAGCTCCGGTATGCCGTGATGGATCTCCGGGTCGATATGATAGGGCCGTCCCGCCAGGACAATGCCCTTTTGCCCGGTTTCCTCCAGATAACGCAGGGTTTCCTCACCTTTAGCCCGGATGTCGGCTTTAAACTTCTCATCCTCGGCCCAGGCAGCAGCCAGAGCCTTTTTGATCTCCCGGCGGGAAAGGCCCAGAGGAGCCAGTTCTTCATAAAGCCTTTGCCCCAGACGTTTCCTGTTGTCATAGGGCAGGAAGGGATTCATATAATTTATCTCCGGATCGGCCAGCACGTCCATATTGTTTTTAAGTACATCCGGATAGGAGATGACCATGGGACAGTTAAAATGATTGGCCGCCCCTTCCTGTTCCTGCCGTTCAAAGATGATGGAAGGATAAAAAATGGTTTTCACCCCGGCTTTGATCAGGGCAGCGATGTGCCCATGGACAATCTTGGCCGGATAGCAGGCCGATTCAGAGGGGATGGTCTCATGCCCCAATTCGTAAAGCTCTTTGTTGGAAGTTGGTGACAGGATAACCTGAAAACCCAGCTGGTCAAAAAAAGTAAACCAGAAGGGATAATTTTCATACATATTTAATACTCGGGGTATACCGATGGCCCCCCGGGGAGCATCTTCCCGCTCGCGGGGCACATAGCCGAAAAGCCGCTGGAATTTATAGTCAAACAGATTGGGCAGTTCCTGCTCTTTTTTAGTGCCCCCCCAGGCTTTCTCACAGCGGTTGCCGGAAACAAAACGCCGTCCATCCTGGAATCTGCTGATGGTCAGCAGGCAATTGTTGGTACAGGCGCCGCATCTTCTCATACTATTGGTAATAGTAAAATCCTTGAGTCCGACACTGTCCAGCATGGTAGTTATTTTCCCCGGCCGGTATTTATTGCGGGCTATGAGCGCCGCACCAAAGGCCCCCATCAAACCGGCAATATCAGGTCTGGTCACTTCCCGCCCCGACAGGTTCTCAAAAGCCCTGAGGATGGAATCATTATTAAAGGTGCCCCCCTGGACAACCAGTTTTTCCCCCAGCTGTTCGGGGTCCCTGATCTTTATCACCTTGTACAGAGCGTTTTTTATCACTGAATAAGACAGTCCGGCAGAAATATCACCGACAGTTGCTCCTTCTTTCTGGGCCTGCTTGACCTTGGAGTTCATAAAAACTGTACAGCGGGAACCCAGATCCGAGGGCTCGCTGGCTCCCAGAGCCTCCCGGGCAAAATCTTCCACCGACATATTAAGGGAATAAGCAAAAGTTTCGATGAATGACCCGCAGCCGGAAGAGCAGGCCTCATTGAGCATGATGCGGTCAATGACTCCATCCCTTATCAGCATGCATTTCATGTCCTGTCCGCCGATATCCAGTATGAAATCCACCCCGGGGAGGAAATGTTTGGCCCCCGTGTAATGAGCAACGGTTTCGATCTCACCGATATCAATGCCCAGGGCCGCTTTGATCAGCCCCTCCCCATAACCGGTAACAGCCGAATAGACGATTCTGGCTTCCGGATTCAGCTGGGAATATAAATCTTTTAAAATTTTAACTGCCGAATGGACGGGACTGCCTTCATTGCTTCCATACCAGGAATAGAGCAGACGCCCCTCTCCATCGATCAAGGCCGCCTTGCTGGTAGTCGAACCAGCATCGATCCCCAGATAACATTCACCGGTGAAAGTTTTCATATCAGCCCGCTGGACCTTCTCCAGACTGTGGCGGGCCTGAAAGTCATGGTATTCTTCCTCACTGGCAAACAAAGGCTCTAATTTGCGGATCTCATCACCGGTATTCAGCCTGAAAGCAGGCAGCCGCTTGATAATGGATCTATAATGGACTGGCTTGAGTTCAGCAGAAGCCAGAGCTGCTCCCATGGCCACAAAAAACTGGGCATCTGGCGGAAACAGAGCCTCTTCATCATTTAAATTTAAAGTTTCTTTGAATCTTACCTGCAGCTGGGGCAAAAAGAACAAAGGTCCTCCCAGGAAAGCCACCTTCCCTTTGATAGGCTTGCCGCAGGCCAGACCGCTGATGGTCTGGTTGACCACGGATTGAAAAACTGAGGCAGCAATATCTTCCCGGGCGGCGCCTTCATTCAATAAAGGCTGGATATCACTTTTGGCAAAAACCCCGCAGCGGGCTGCAATGGGATAAATGGTCTTATGCCGGGCAGCCAGCTCATCAAGTCCCTGGGCATCAGTATGCAACAAAGATGCCATCTGATCGATGAAAGCACCGGTGCCCCCGGCGCAGGTACCATTCATGCGCTGTTCCAGACCGTCATAATAATAGGTGATTTTGGCATCCTCACCCCCCAGTTCAATGGCTACATCCGTCTGGGGCAGGTAATATTCGATGGCATGGCTTAAGGCAATCACTTCCTGGATAAAATCCACCTCCAGCCATTTGGAAACAGAAAGACCCGCCGAACCAGTAACCAGGACTGTTACCTTCTGGCGGGGGAAAAATTCGTATGCTTCCTCCAGCAGATCAGCAATGGTATTTTTAACATCGGCAAAATGACGTCGGTATTTACTGTAAACCATCTGGCCTTCATCATTTAAAACCGCCATTTTAACTGTTGTAGAACCAATATCTAAACCCATCTGCAAATATTTTTTCATATGTAATAACACAAAATGCCTTTGTGTTTACCCTCCTTTCCGGAGCAGGACCAAGGCAAACAAAGAACACTGGTAAGTATAGTTAACATGTTGACATCATCCTAGCTTATCCACGCCTTAATCTCAAGAATTTTATCGGGGCGGAAAATAGAAAAAAACAAGGTTTTTTAATCATAAAGACAGTTCAATCGATATTTCTCTTTAAAAATCTGCCCAGAACCTCCCCCAGCGGATTTATACTGCGGAAAAATCAAACCAGGACTAACATCAATCGGCAGCTTTCTTCAGAACCAATTTCGCTTTTTCCCCTATTTTCAAAGGATTATCCTCCTTAAAGCGGACTTTGATCTTTACTGTGTCCTGGTTTTTGTTGGCTGCTGTCTGCATTTCTTTCGGTGTATACTGAGCCTTGCTGTCTATATAACTTATTATGCCTTCATACTCTTCATTACCATTTTTTATTAATACCTCCTGCCCATAGCCGATATCCGGCAAATATTTCTCCGGCAGATAAGCCAGCAGATATTTATCACTCTTAGACGCAATATCGGCAATATTATATCCGGCCGCCACCATATTCCCCAGCAGATAATTGCGGCTTATCACAGTTCCATCCGCCAGGGCAGTAATTTCATATTTTTCCAGGTTCTCTTTGATCTGCTTTATCTGACTGCTAGTCAGGTCGATCTCCGCCTGCAGAGCCTCGATTTGAACCTTTTTAGCACCCCTGTACAGGATCGCCAGCTGCTGCCGGGCATTATCCAGCTGGGCCTGTTTGATATTTATATCGATAGTCGATTGCTCTGATTTATACCGGGCTTCCTCCCAGGCCGACTCCGCCAGGCCCCCGGCCGCAAATAATTCCTCAGCCCTTTGATAAGCCCTTTGCACCAGATCATTATTCAGCTGTGCACTCTCCAGGGCTTTTTCCGCCAGCAGGACATTGTTTTCTCCCTGCCTGATCAGTTCCGTATCTGCCCCTTCCAGAGCTTCCTCCAGCAAGGCTTGTTTTTTGGCGGCAACGGCTTCCAGCTGCTCCAGGGAATATTTTCCCCCGCTGTCATCAATTACGGCTATAATATCCCCGGCTTTGACCTCCTGCCCCAGTTCCAGAGGCATTGCGATGATTTTACCCGCCACCTCGCTGTAATGGGAAATGATTGAAGTTTCCACTATCCCCATAATTTCCAGGTCCTTGCCGCCGGAACATCCACTGCTTAGAACCAATAATAAAAATGCCAGACCTATAGCCAGAATCGATTTTTTCATCGACAATTCCCCCATTTAAGTTTTTTTCCCATCTGTGACCCCTATATACTGCGGTACCGCTTGAGCAATCTGATATTGACCAGGACAAAGACCAGGGCAAACCCTGATATTACTGCCACATCAGGAATAATGGCTTTTAATCCCTGCCCTTTTATCATCACCAGGGTCAGGGCATCGGTAACATAGTACAATGGCACCAGTTTTTCCACCAGGTTCCAGGGATGGGGCAGGTTGAACAAGCCGCAGAAAAAGACCTGGGGGATAACTACCACCGGAATGAACTGTATCATTTGAAATTCATTGTTGGCCGCTGTTGAGGCCAGTATCCCCAGCGTCAGGGCCACCATGGAATTTATCAGAACAATGAGCAGGACCAGGGGGAAAGAACCAGCCATCACCATGTTCAAAACATAAATACAGAACCAGGAGATGACAAAAGCCTGCAATACCGTCACTACCCCAAAGCCCAGAACATAACCCAGTACGATTTCCCAGCGTTTGATGGGGGTAGAAAGCAGTTTTTCCAGAGTCCCTCCGTTTCTTTCCTGCAAAAATGAAATCCCCGCCACCAGGAACACAAAAAAGAAAATGATGAACCCGATTAAAAGTGCGCCGTAGATATCAAAGGTGGGCACATCCTCATATCCATACAGGTAGAATACTTCGGAACGCAAATCGTTACGAACCTGGCCCATCGGTTTCTGAGCCAATTCTATGGCCATCAGAGCCTTATTAACATCCAGCGGTTTACTGCCATCGATTTCGATATAGGCTTTGCCGCTGGTAATATCAACAGATGCCACAGCCTCCCCGGTCTCCAGAGCCCGCCGGGCCTCTGCCGCATCATAACGCAGGACGAAAACATTATTGCTTTCCAGATTGCTGATATAACTCTCCGGGGCATTAACCACCGCTATTGTCACCGAACTGCCCATGGCATTAAAAACGAAGTACAGCAAGGTAAGCATCAAGAGCGGAGCCATAACCATCAAAGCCAGTGTCCGCTTATCATGGCGCAATTGAGTCAGGATCCGCAAAGTTAAAGCTTTAACCCTCATTCGGTCCCCCCCCATAATGAATAAAAGCTTCTTCCAGGGTCCGGGCCCCGATCCGCTCCTGCAATTCCCGGGAGGAACCCCGGGCAATGATACTTCCCTCCCGCATCAGAGCTATTTGGTCACATTTCTCGGCCTCATCCATTACATGGGTGGTGACGATCATGGTGGCACCCAGCGCCGCTAAATCATGGAGTTCCCGCCAGATATCCTGACGCAGCAGAGGGTCGATCCCCACTGTAGGTTCATCCAGGAGCAGCAAGGGAGGCTCATGTAAAATAGCTGCCGCCAGAGACAGGCGGCGCTTCATCCCCCCCGAATAGGCCTGCACTTCCTTGTCCAGATCCTGATATAAGCTGAGCCTTTGCATTACTGCATCGATCCTGGCTTTAAGTGCCTCTTTTTTCATGCTGTAAAGCGAGCCGAAGAAATGCAGGTTCTCCCGGCCGGAAAGATTCATATACAAAGCATCTGTTTGAGCCATGTAACCGATTTTATCCAGCACTTCCAATTGGGGCATCTTATGACCCAAAACGCTGACCTCTCCAGCCTCCAGTTTTAAAATCCCCGCTATGATTCTGACTAAAGTGGTTTTCCCGCAGCCCGAGGGTCCCAGCAGCCCGAATATCTGCCCGTAAGGAATCCGCAGGTTTATATCCTTTAAAACCTGTTTATCATCAAAATATTTATTGATGCCCGTCAGGACGATGCAATCCTTATCGGTTTCCGTCCACTCCACATCAGACCGGGAGCTTTTCCAGATATTTAAAAACAGTGCAAACACAACCTTGTATAAATTCTATTTGGTTTGATTAAAATGCACATTGTGTTGATTATCTTTCTAAGTGTTATTATAATTATGTTCACCAAGACTTGCAATGAACATGATGGATAGAAATGACCTTTTATCAACAAAAGCAGTTCCGGTGTCCATAAGGCCGGATATTTTTATCAATCATCAAGAAAGGGATCATTATGAAAGACCGTAAAGAAGACCGCCGCGTAATCCGCACCAAACAGGTCATACTCGAGGCATTGGTAACCCTGATCGAAGAAAAAGGCATTGACGCCGTAACAGTAAAGGATATAACCAGGAAAGCCAATATCAATCGCGGGACCTTTTACCTTCATTATCAGGATAAAACCGATTTATTGGAAAAAACCGTCGGGGATATCATGGAAGAATGCCAGGCTCTGCTCCTCCAATCGAATTCGCTGGTTATTAAAGAATATGTCAATTCAAATAATCCCCCCCTTTTCATGGTTTCCTTATTCGAATATTTCGATCAAAACGCCTCATTGATAAGGGCCTTTTTAAGCATGAAAGGTGATTTATCATTTCAGGAGCAGTTCAAAAATATTATTTGGAGCAATTTGTTTGAAAAAGAACTCTCCGTACATATCAAAAAAGATAATTTATTAGTCCCCGGTGATTACCTGGTCATTTATCTGATATCTGCCCATTTGGGAGTCATTCAGCATTGGCTGGAAAAGGAGCAGCGGGAAACTCCCCGGGAAATGGCCTCTATTCTATATCATTTGAGCTTCCGCGGCCCCTTGTATGCCGCCGGTGTCAATACCCTCTCTTAAGAGAGCAGTTGAAAGCAGAAAGGGGCCGGGGGAGACAGGGGGACGTTTCACTTGTCTCCTTTTCGTTGGCCGCTGAGCTCGCCATAGGGACAGACCCTTTGTCTCCCCTGCGGCTCCGCTTGGGGAGACAGGGGGACGTTTCACTTGTCTCCTTTTCGTTGGCCGCTGAGCTCGCCATAGGGACAGACCCTTTGTCTCCCCTGCGGCTCCGCTTCGCTGCGGACAAACGGTCAGTCCCCAAGGCTACTGTTTCCCTTGAACTCCGCAGGCCGATAGAGGCGTCGACCCTACAACCGCGCGACAGCGCGGCTTCTCCTCACTCCTCACTCCTTCCGCCTCACGAAGAGACAGGGGGACGTTTTACTTGTCTCCTTTTCGTTGGTTGGTTGGGTAGGTGGAAAGCAGAAAGTGGAAAGCAGAAAGTGGAAAGTGGAAAGGGGCCGGAGGCTGGGGGGCTGGGGCGGGAGAAGAATGGCCGGGCAATCGGTTCAGTTAGGGCACAGGTCTACAAATGGTTCAGGACATAGGTTACACTCCCTTGTTCCTGCGCACAGTCCCTCCGTGTATTCTGAGAAAAGCGAACATTGATCGTGTTCCTGGAACAATAATCAGGGTTCAATATATCTGGCTTGGATCAATTCTGCCAGTTCCTCCAGTTCTTCGAAACCGAAAATTGGGACCCCGCCTTCTGTTTCGAGATCAGACACAATAGCCAGAGTCTCCGGGGTCAAAGGAAGCTGCCCAGATGAATGACCCTCCCGATATACCTGTATTTTGGGGCCGGGATGGCTTTTAAAACCTTCCACCAGGATAATATCAGCATCAGTGATAACCTGAAGGAGTTCCTCCAGTCCCAGTTCTTCTTCCACCCGGCGATGGACAGAATAAGACTGAGGGCCTGATACCACCACTTCCTGGGCACCATTATTGAAAAAATTCCAGGAATCCTTTCCCGGGGTGTCCACTTCATAGCCATGGTGGGCATGTTTTATAGTTGCCACCCGGCAGCCCTTCCCGGTAAGGAGTTCGATCAATTTACTGGTGACAAAGGTTTTTCCCGAGTTGGAATAACCTGTTATCATTATATAAGGGGTCATCTCACCATCTCTTTCCGCGGGTCTTTATAAATGTTCCGCCGTTTTGGCCCATTATCCTTCCACTGCCTTCCTGACAACATCACCTGTTTTTGTTACCCCGGGGGATAAAGCGGGGATGGCGCGCCCGGGGATCCGGATCATTTCTTTTAATACTGCGCAGGTAATAGATAAAAATGATGAAACTTATCCCCAGACCAATCTGCCCGTATAATGTCAATCCGTTTACCAGCAGGTAAGCCGATGTAAACAGGACCACCCCCAGAAGCAGGACCAGACTGATGCTGTTTAAAGCTCTCCGGGTCTGCCATTGGGCTTCCAGGAGAGGTTTCATGTCCACTTTCACCATCAGGCGCCCTTCCTCCAGGCGGCGCAGGACCCGGGTGCTCTGCAGCGGCAGCTGCAAAAACCCATTTATATACTCCGTTGCTTCTTCTTTTATCCGGTCAAATATCCCTTTTTTGCCGCCGATAAATATTTCCAGGTAGGGTTTGATCTCATCCAGAAAATTGATAGTGGGGTACAGTCCTATACACAGGCCGTATAGAGTTCCCGCCGCTTTGCCCAGAAATGTATAATTACCGGGAATATGAAAAGGATGCTCATAAAAAAGCACTTCCAGATCGGCCAGAAAATCCATTACCTCATTATCTGGAAGGGAGAGTCCGGAGCCAATTATCCCCTCCAAAATCACACCTATGGCCCGGGCCAACAGTTCGTCTTCGGCTCCTTCATCCAGAAAACCCATTTTCTTAAGCCAGTGCACCACTTCCAGATGATCCCGCTTAACAGCAGCTGCCGCCAACTCCGTAAGCTGCAGGCGCAATTCATCACTAATGGATCCGGTCATGCCGAAGTCGATCATGGCTATCTCGCCCTTTTCCGTAACAAACAAATTACCGGGATGGGGATCAGCGTGAAAAAAGCCGTCAACAAAAATCTGCTGACAGTAGATTTTGATCAATAGCTGGGCTACCTTCTCCTTATCGATTCCGGCCTGGTCCAGTTGATCATAATTACTGATTTTTATACCCGGCATATGCTCCATGGTCAGGACCCGTCTGGTAGTATATTCCCAGTGGATTTTAGGGATCAAAAGCTGCTCAAAAGCCCGGCTGTTAATAGCGATCCTTTCAGCATTGCGGCCTTCCTGCAAATAATCCAGTTCTTCGTAAACCGCCTCCGTGAATTCCTCAAATATGAGCTTTAAATCCATCCAGTCACCCCAGTCGGTAAAACGAAGGACCAGATTGATTACCTGTTGCACCGCACTGAGATCGATTTTGACCAGTCTTTCTATCCCCGGGCGCAGAATTTTGACCGCCAGCTCCTCCCCGTCAGGTAAAACTGCCCGGTGGACCTGCCCCAGAGATGCTGCCGCAATAGCTTTCTCATCGAAATGGGCAAATATTTCTTCCAGGGGGCGGCCAAATTCAGCCTGGACAGCCTCCTTTATAGCGGGAAAAGGCACCTC
>Ga0209723_1000894_pt1 | contig 51015 bp, 58 predicted proteins | sample BiotimSIPDNA_2_FD_185750 | JGI IMG/M metagenome (GOLD analysis project Ga0209723, IMG submission 185750) | Anaerobic biogas reactor microbial communites from Washington, USA - Biogas_R2 time_0 SIP DNA (SPAdes) (version 2) | ecosystem: Engineered > Bioreactor > Anaerobic > Unclassified | place... | reverse complement strand
TTAAGCTGGTAATTCAGGGCGAATTGAACTGAGTATATTCAAGACGGTGTTACTTGGCCTGCTCTTTCGTCAATTTTTGGACATTTAACACCGTCTACCGCCGGACATTTTAGATTGGCTGTAACAACATGCAGTTCTTACATTGCTTACATAAATCAGCAGTACCACCATCACCAAACAGTTCACCATCATGTTGATCAATCCATGTTACCAAGCAAATCAACCCCCCCATTAAATACTATAAAATTGCATCATCTGGTGGATTGAAATTTAAAAGATCTTCCCATGTCACACCCTGCTTTATACATTCCCTATAAACTGCAACAACACCGCCCGTTTCTTCAACACCAGATGGATAACCAAAGGGAATAAACAAACCAATTGGTTCACCACCAACTTTTTCATTGTATTCAAGATATGCTTTCCCTTCTTCATCCATTTGTAGCAGTAGTTCAATTTGTTCTGGTCTAAGATCAACTTTAGCCATAATGATCCCCCCACCCTTTGAAGTAGAATAGTTACCTTCAGGATATTCAGAAGCACCCGGTTTTAAAAGTAAAGTTTTCCGGGGTATAAATACACCTGAATAATTTTATCGTGTCTTATATCGCAAATTAGAACCCGGAATATATGACTTTTTTAATGAGATGGTGGAATTATGAAATAAACCGCTTAATGCATTCTGAAATCTTTCACCAGAACGACAATTTTAAGGTGTGGTGGAAGTTTTTAAATTTGATAATGAATTCCACTTCTTGTAAAACTTCAGCTTAAATTTCGGCAATTATTCCGGCTGCTTATCTTGTGGATCTGGAATGTATTCCATAATATCACCCGGTTGACAATTTAAAGCTTTGCATATCTTATTAATAATATCAGTCTGAATAATTTTATCCTGTCTTAATTTTGCCATTGTAGGGGCTGATATGCCTGCTGCTTTTCTCAATTCAACATCCTTCTTATTCATATTCACCAGTAAATGAAAAAGCTTTTTATAAGATATAGACATTATTTAATCACCTTCCTTCAATACAATAATATAAGTGGTAACTAAAAAATACAAGCAAACGCTTATATTTTATGTTGACACTGCATAATTTAAGCGGTATATTAAATGCATACTTAATATTTAAGCGAACGCTTAATAAATAAAGGAGGATTTTATAATGTTTATTATTTTTAATCATGAGAAGTTGGAAGCAAGAATCAATCAAATGTACGGTAACAAGGAAACTTTTGGGAAGGAATTGGGATTGAGTAAACAAAAAATTAATTCCAGGCTAAAAAGTGTCACTGAATTTACCAAATTGGAAATTGAAAAGGCTGCTGAACTTATACATATTCAGCCGGAAGAAATACCGCAATACTTCTTTGATGTTGAAGTTTGTAGGGTATGAAAATTAGAACTGATCCTATTTAAAGAACTCAGCACTTGCAGGAATGCAGGTGCTTTTTTCATTATGTAAAAAAGGGAAATATGGAATGATCGTGGAATTATATACCAAAGGTTGTTGTCGCTTATTAGTATTTTTGAATCAATTTCAAAGAATAGAGGGGAGTCAACAGAAATTGAATCAACAAAAACCGATTAGTCAGAAAGATGATTTCGAGCATTTTGAACGTGAAGAACTAATTGAGATAATAAAGAAAATGTTGGATGGAGGGGTGACCCTATCATTCCATGGGAAACGGACAGCCCAAGAAATACAACGTAAGGTAAGACCTAGGGCAACAAGGGTTGTAAAAAATTTGTGTGTAGGTGAACCCGGTGAGTGGGGGAGAAACCTCATTATTGAGGGTGAGAATCTTCAAGCAATGGTTACCCTTTTCAAATATAGAGGGCAGATTGATCTTATCATTACAGACCCACCTTATAATACCGGCCAACAGTTCCGATATAATGATCGGTGGGATGAGGACCCGAATGATCCGGAATTAGGAAATATTGTCGCTTTTGAGGATGGTTCACGTCATACTAAATGGATTAAGGCAATGCTGCCAAGACTTCAAATGATGAGAGCAATGTTGAAACCAAGTGGTGTTTTGGCAATTTGCATTGACGATAATGAACTTTACCATCTGGGAATGATGCTGGATGAGGTATTTGGTGAATCAAATCGAATAGCTATAATCAATTGGCAAAAAACATATTCACCCAAAAATGATAGCAATCATGTTTCTATATCAACGGAGTATGTATTAGTTTATGCAAAGGATCAAGGTATTGCCAAAACAGGATTATTACCCCGTGATGAGAAAATGAATGCGCGGTTTGAGAATCCTGATAATGACCCTAAAGGAAAATGGGCTGGTAAAGATCCAACTGCAAAGGAATTTCGCAAAAATACCGTATATGCTATACAGTCACCTTTTAGTGGTTATTTACATTATCCTGATGCAGAATATTTTTTTATTGGCACTGTACCTGAGCCCAATAAACATTGGACAGGAATTAGCAAACCAGAAATGAAGAAACAACTTGAAGCTTGGGGAAGCAAATATATTGAAAAAGATTTGGGTGATGGTAGGGGAAAAGCATTAGTAATTGCAGATACTAAAATAAAGCTTAATGGGTATGATCCGGAATCTGACCCCAGGTTTCTTGAAGCCAAGAACAAAGCTCTGGCTAAAAGAATGAAATCAACATGGCCACATTTAATATTTCTTGATAGCAAATCAGGGGGGGTAGGTTGCGGAAGACCAAGGATGAAAAATTACCTGAACGATGTTAAAAAAGGCAAGGTGCCAATGACATATTGGGCCAGTGAGGATTACGATTCCCCTATTGTTTTGGGATCCCAATCATGGGATCATAATGAATCGGGGCATAGTCAGGCAGGTATTAACGAATTAGACTCCATCATGGGTAAAGGCCATGGTTTCCAAACTGTTAAACCTCTTAAACTAATAAAGAAGATAATTCACCTTTGGTGTCCTAATAATGGTATAATTCTTGACCCATATGCTGGTTCTGGTACAACCGGGCACGCCGTTCTAGAACTTAATCACGAAAGTGATGCGCAACGAAGTTTTATTTTAATTGAACAAGGAAGCCCCGAAAAAGGCGATAAATATGCAAGAACATTAACACGCGAAAGAATCAGACGTGTAATTTCAGGGGAACGTCCCCAACCTGATGGGAATCTGCATATTGCTGCCAAACCGCTTTCGGGTAGTTTTGAATTTAGGCAATTGCTAAATCAAATTGATGCAAAAGCAGTTCTTTCAATGAAACGCGAAGATTTAATAGATGTTGTTTTAACTTCTCATTGGGATGAAGGAAAGCGTTCAGAAATACCACCAACCAGGTTAGAAGGATTCAATTATCTGATTGGAAAGAACCAAGAAAAAGAAGGCTACTTCATTATTTGGGGTGGTTCAGATTCAGTTGGACAACTAGACATAGATACCTATAACCGGATTTTAAAAGAAGCTAAGAAAGCGAATGTAAACCCACCTTATCATATTTATGCACGATATGAACTTTATCAGTCAAATACCGTCTATTTTTATAAGATCCCAGACAAAATTCTAGCACACCTAGGATTAAATGAATTTAGCGAGAGATATAACGAGGATGAGGGAGGGGCAATTTAAATTGAATCTTCTACCGTTTCAAATTAATGCATCAACACAGATTGCTGATAGATTTATTTCATATATGTCCGAACCTTTAATGGTGACAAAAACTCGTATAGTTCCTTTTTATCAAAACCTTATATCTATAACCGGCAGTGGCAAAACTGCGATACTTGCTGACGTTATTGAACAAATTCGGCTTAGATTACCGGTAGAGCCAGTAGTTCTTTGGTTATCAAAAGGCAAAGTTGTTGTTTGGCAAACATATTCAAACTTATCAATTGGTAAATACAGCAACTTACTTTATGGTTATCAAGTAAAGCCTTTACATGAAGCTACTTCCATTGATTTGGAAGATTCATCAAAAGGGTTAATTCTTATTGCCACTGTTGGTAAATTCAATCAAAAAGACATGGAAAAGGGAGACCGGCGCATATTCCAAATTGATTTAGATTATGCAGATCAATCGCTTTGGGACTTACTTAAAATAAGACGGAACAGAGTAAATCAAAAAAGAAATCTCATTATAATCTATGACGAAGGACACAATCTTTCTAACCAACAGACTAAGTTGCTAATAGACTTGGAGCCAGACGCATTAATTGCAGCCAGCGCAACAATGAAGATCCCCAGTGCTTTATCGAAAGTTATAGATAGGCTTAAAACGGACAAGGAATGGGCAGATAAAGATTTTGTGACATTAGTAAAGAGTTCCGATGTAGTGAAGTCTGGACTAGTGAAAAGGAACCTTCTCTTGGGCGGGTATGTTACACCTATGGAAGTTGCAATTGATGAAATGTTATTAGACCTAGAAAAAGTAGAGAAATCTTCTGAATCGTTGGGATTAACCATTAAGCCTAAAGCCATATATGTGACCCCTACTAACATAGTTGGTAGAGAACAAGACAACATACATATTTCATTTGAAAATCGATTGGCTAGACCTATTGTTATTTGGAAGTACCTTGTGTCAAAAGGAATTAACCCCAATGAAATTGCAGTGTATTGTAATCTAAAATTTGATAAAAAATACCCCGCCCCACCGGAATTTATATTATTCAGTGGTGGAGATGCCGATTATGATAACTTCATAGAAGGGAATTATAGGCATATTATTTTCAATCTTAGTTTACAAGAAGGTTGGGATGATCCGGAGTGCTATTTTGCTTACATAGATAAAGACATGGGGTCAAAAGATCAAATTACACAGGTTGTAGGACGTGTACTAAGGCAACCTGGCATTCTACATTACCCCTTAAACGAATTAAACACAGCTCACTTTTATATTCGAACCGATCAGAAGCAAGCATTTAAAGAGTTACTTGATGATGTGAGTTTAAAAATTACTTCGGAGTTACCGGATGTGACTATCAGCTTTTATGAAAAAGTTTCGGAAAAAACCAAACGACCACTGATTTCGCCAAGAAAATATCGTAAACTACCAGAAGTTGCTGTTGATGCTTCTGAAGCCAAGGAACCAATAAGAAAAATCATTGCTATGATTCCTGATAGCCGAGAAGATAAGACTAATACGGTTGGCCCAGGTGGGAGGATTCAAGTTTTGCAAATGATTGGGTCTGGTAAAGTGTCCAAAGAAGAATGGGTTGATACCGAACATAGTAACCGCATAATGGCTAGATTGATTTTTAGTAGACAAATTCAGAAGTATTATCCTAAGGCAATTAACTTATGTGATATTGAGGAACCTAAGTTTGACGCAATGATTGAATATAATAGCATTGTTGCACAGAATATACGAGAATCAGCTGAAAAAGTAGTCGATGCCTATATAGAATACTCAACTATAGTGCAGAACCCGGCAAGTGGTTTTATAGTAGGAGAAGTACCAGTGGATTATGCTAATATGTATAATTTCAAAACATCATTACACGAAGGTTATAGTGGACTTAACAGCCTTGAAAGAAAGTTTGCTGAAGCTTTAGATGACAATAAACAAATATGGTTTAGAAACCCTTCAAGGGGCTTGTTCCAAATACCCCTATTAGATAAAGGGGGGACAAATACTTTTAATCCTGATTTTGTTGTGTGGAGCCAAGATGGTATATTTGCAATAGATACTAAGGGAGATCATTTGATTACTGAAGATTCTGCAAGGAAGTTGTTTTTTATAAAAAAGATCGGAACAGGACCAGACCTTTATGTAAGATTGATAACAGAAGGTGAATGGGATAATAATGTTAAGAAAATAGGCCCATCTGGATTTACTGTTTGGAAGCTTAAACTCGGTAAGGTTGTGCAATTCCATGCAGCAACAGTAACAGATTCCGTTCGAATTTGCTTACAGAAGTAAGGGGAAAAGAAACTGCCCTCCCTGCTTAAAGCAAGGGTGCTTTTTAATTTATGCTGCCCGGTCAATTATTATTCCGAATACATTTTCAGTGATAAATAGGGTATATAATAACTACATCTTTTGAAAAAGAATTGGTAGATTGACCCGGTCTTATACATTCTGTTATCGAAATTCTATTTATAACCCTCGACGCTGTTTCTAACGCTCAACTATAAAAGCTGTTATCCCAGACCGAGTAAGAAAACCTAAGAATAAGACTAATGCCGAATGATCTGTCGGTATTATCTCTACTTGGATTATCGCTGCTTTGCGTAATCTAGGGACAAGAACAATTAGCCGTTATACGGAGACTGTGCCAGTAACAAAAAGAAATGTATAGTGTCCGTTAACATGCCTTTCATGTGAATATAATACATTATCTGAGTAGGTGAAAAGCCTGCTTTTTTTATACACAAAAGGAGGGATGGCCTTGGGCGACTTATTTAAAGATATGGTAAAGAATAAGGCAGTAAATTATGTTTGGAAAGCTATTATATTGCCTAATCTTCCTATAATACTGGGATTATTGGCGGCAATGATCATAATTCTTACTATCTACGGGGCTATTTTCTCCGGTAGTCCGGTTGCGGGTGGAGATACGAACCTAGATAATATCGTAGATGAAGTTGATAAAAAAGTTATAGAAAACTACGAGAACTTCGCAAATAACTGGAATATTTATGATACATGGCTGACAGAAGGCAATGTAGTACCGCTCAATCATTTTCTTGATTCAAACAACATAAATACGCAAAATATTCCCGAATCTATATGGATGAACATTGATGAAATCAAAAAAAAGAATAAAGATTACCAATCTTACAATGGCATGACAAATGTTCATCAGCTGATAGATCGTGATGGAAAAGATAAAGCTTTGGTCAATAATTGGGGGACAATACAATCCTACATATCCTGGTGGATGCTCCAGCATTCAGACACAACAATGGAAATACCAGAAAAGTTATTTGAAAATTTTATTAAGGAAATGCACCCGAAGTTTGAGTATCGGACCTCTACTCGTACAGACTGTTATTGGGTTGAGGATGAAGAAGGGAACGGGTCATGCGAATGTATCTACACTACTGAATATCTATTAGTTGAAGCAGACACTATGCGTGGACATTTTTCTTATGATTATGAGTGGTATACATCCCATGACAGTAACGGTTGCGAAACTACTTATGAAGTATTAAGTAATACAAATACTTTATCGCCAAACGGAAACCGCTGGCATAAGTTAGAACAATGGCTTGTGGAGTATTTGGAAGTACCGCAAAGCGATGCCCAGGATGTAAGGTTAGCCTTTATAAACGCTGAAACTGCATTTTATGAAGAATCTGAAGTAATTGCATGGATGCTGGAAAGACAACCGTATATGCTCATTAATCAAGTCCCTGTCGGGTCGGTTCCTTTGAACATTCAGGAACTCTGCAGACAAGCAGCTGAACACTACGGCATACCGCATGAAATACTGATGGCAATTGCTTATCGGGAAACAGGTGGGTCTTTTGATCCCACTGCATTTAACGGGACAACGGGTGCTACAGGCTTAATGCAGTTTTTACCTTCGACATGGGAGGCATATAAAGTTGACGGTGATGGAGATGGCGATATTAATATTTTAAACGCAGCTGATGCGATTTTCTCTGCAGCTAATTATCTGAGAGACTTGGCCGGAAAAGCCCTCGATCTCCAGGATGATAAATCGATTCTTCTTGAAATATTGGCTCAATATGGGGGAAATCCTCTTACTCAGGAAGCACAAAGTTATGCTGTAGGGGTATATAATATTGCAATTCGTTTTTGTGTATTAGATGCGCTAGGGGTGTCGGGTTATGTATTCCCTTTGCAGGGCACAACTTTAGCGAATATTACCAGTGGATATGAGATGCGGTTCCATCCCACTAAAGGAGTATATAAAATGCACACCGGTGTAGATTTGGCTGCTGAATTAGGAGATCCGGTTCAGGCGGTATGTGCCGGCACGGTTTATTCGGCTGGAAGTTACGGGGATTATGGAATTACTGTACAAATATTGGGTCAAGACCAGCTTTTGCATATGTATTGCCATCTTTCCAGTGTAGCTGTAAAAAAGAATAAAAATGTTTCCGCTGGAGAAACTATTGGTTTCGCAGGAAGCACCGGACAAAGCACAGGGCCGCATTTACATTACGAAGTTCGGCGGCAGCCGTATAATTACGGTGATGATATAAACCCTATATCGATTCTACAACAAGCAAAATTGTACTAAAACTATTTGAAATATCAATCAATTTTTATCCAATAACCTATTGACAATTAAGAATAGTAAGAATATACTCTATATAATCAAACAGACTATAAGGAGGTAAGTGAATGAAAACAAAAAGATTATACCGCTTGTAAAAGCAAAGGCAAATGATTAAAATGTACCGGGCAGAAATGCCGGTAAAACCGAGATTTAACCGCATAATTGCACCAACGAGAAATTCAAATAGGGTGGGGGTCAAAAATTTGAATTTACCGTGAGGGGCGAGGTGCGTTCACAGATAAGTTGTGGTTCTTCTTAAATTTCCAGATGATATATGAAAATATAAAACCCTGACTATATTATGGTTGGGGTTTTTTTATGGGATAAAACGTAAAGGTATGCGCGTACCTTTGGGGAGTGGTAGTAGTGTTAAAAATGATTCTTGCCACAGGAGAGGAAAGCATTGATGAATACGTTAAAGCCAATGTGTTTAATTATGAGATCATAACGGTTCCGTTTAAAAAACCCTTGTTACAGAAGGTCCAAGAATTTCAGCCTGACTTGGTATTGCTTTCAGCATTACTTCCGGGGGACATCGATATTAGGGATATTATATTTGAAACACAGAAGGCCAGTAATTGCCGAATAATTCTACTTAGTGGAAACGCGGCTCCAAAGTCCGAATTAATAATTGATGCTTTTTTTCTTGGAATCAGAGATTTTTTGTTCGATCCGATTGACCCTAAGCTCTTTTTAGAAAAGATCAATCATCCAACATCATATCAGCAGGCGACAATGGACTTTAATAAAGTACCTCTTAAATCGCCTGGGTTAATGAACCGGATAATAACACTTAATAAAAAGAACCCTGTTTTACAGTCTCCTCAATCCGAAGTTTCTACTGAAGCAAAGCAGCTTACAGCTGGCATATTAAGTGTACTAGGATTGGCACCGGGCAGGACTTTAGAGGAATCATTAATTCGGATCGAAGAAGGGATAAGCGAATTACTTAAAAGATCGAAGTAGACTCATTCTATAAAAAATTATTGGAGGTATTATATTGAACAAGACACAACTCATTGAAATTGTTTCAGGAAAAACAGAAACAGATATTATAAAGGTGAAACATATTATAGATACCTTTTGCGAAACGATAACTTCTGAGGTCAAACAGGGAAGCAAGGTACAATTAAGCGGTTTTGGTACGTTTGAGCCAAGGGTCCGTAAACCGAAAAAAGGCAGAAATCCGCAAACCGGCGAAAGTATTATTATCCCAGAACGCACAGTTGCATTTTTTAAACCAAGCAAAGAGTTTAAAAAATAATGTCTGGTAGTTAATACTCGTCGTTAAATAAGAAGGATAGACTTCATTTTGCATGAACAGTTTATCCTTCTTTTTTTATATCTAAAAATAGAAAGGAGGCTGACAAAATGAGTATATACGTATCCAAACACGCTATAGAAAAATACAAGGCGAGAACCCATGAAGGCAATCCAAGTGATGAGCAGGCATACGATCAATTATTGCTTATTGCTCAAAGAGGCTCCAAAACAAGAAGATGCCCTGGTGATTGCGAAGAAATTACCTACAACGGAGATGCCATTGTTGTTAAGAGGCAAGGGCAAGATATAAATGTCATTACTTTCCTGGGAAATAAAAGATGCCGCAGATGGTTTCAGGATAAAGAAATAAAGCCGCGATATGCCCGGGCGTATTAAGGAGGCAATATGAATAAACAAGCACATATAACAACTGGTGCCCTGGTAGGCACGATTGCCGGTGCTGCGGTAGGCAATCCATATATCGGATTAATTGCCGGGTCCATAGGGGGATATTTGCCGGACATAGACCATCCAGGTTCCATATTAGGATTCTTAGTAGGACACCGAACTATAACACATAAGGTTGAATTTATTCTTGCGGCAAGTCTTCTTTTAGCAGCTGCAGGCTCGATATATGATCTTCATATGGCTGCTGGGTTAGGACTTTTTGTGGGGGGAATTAGCCATCTGTTATTGGATGCCTGTACGAAAAGCGGTATTCAGCCGTTCATGTTTCTGCCCCTCCATCTCAGAGGCCCATTGCGGTCAGGCAATATGTTAGTAGAAATTCCATTATCCATTTTATTACTGTTCTGCACATGCAGGATATTGGGGGTGTTTTAATGTTTTTACTTCTCATAACGGAAAATGAGAGCATCAATACAATTGTATCCAAAATGGCCCATGTTGTATGGGTTAAGGATGCAAGAAAGGCTCTAAGCCTGGCAATCGATGAAAAATACGATGATATTCTTATTGCGGAACCCTTTAATCGTAACAAAAAACTGCTGCAAGAACTGGACAGTAAAGAAATTAAATACGTGATTCTTAATGAGTCAAATGACTTGAAACAGTACATCCTTGATAAAAAAGCCAAAAAAGCTAAGAATAAAGAGCAACTGCCCGAAAGCAAAACTGAAAAAACATATTCTCAAGAAAATGTTTTACTTGTAACCGCTAACCAAAAAACCATACAAGAATTATGCGGTTTTAATATAACTATTGCTACAACCCCATATTCAGCAATTCAACGAATCCAGGATAAAGTGTATCGCGTGATAGTATGGGATCTACCAGTAGAACCTATCAAAACAACTTGTCTGTTGTATGTATGGGAAAGGGACTTAAAGACTCCGGATGAATTAGAATTTGTCTTACAAAACGGGCATTTAAGGATAAGTGAGAAAACCCCGGCAGTAGAACCAACAGCTAAAATAGTAATAAACCAGGAGACAAGTAATGCTGTTGAACAAACAGAGTTATCTGAAATCAATGTTGAACCCATTAAAACAGAGTTAAAGATTATCGAGCGGCTAAAACAGGTATTGCCTGAAAATGAACCGGAAATAACTTCTGTAAAAAACCTAAATTTCCGAGTCTTTTCAAAAATGTTCCCGGTTAAAAAAGAAAAACCTGTTGCTAAAGAGAAACCGAACAAAAAAGAAAAGCCCATTAAAAAGGAAAAACCCATTAAAGTGAGGCCGGTTAAAAAAGAAAAACCAGCAGTAAAAAAACCTACACGCCCGAAAGCAGGCATCTTTACTAAAACAGGTATAATTGCAGAAAATGAATTTATCAAGATCAATTTTACCAATCCCGAAGAAATCAATCTTAAATATGATGCTTTGGTTATTACCGCATCAATGGGGGTCGAGTTGGTAAAAGAGTATTGCCGGAAGAATCCTGAACGGCCTGTAATTGTTTTAAAAGGGGACGCGAATTTTATAAGGGCGGGGGCAGATAAATGTGTCAGCCGCATTAACCAAGAAGTAATAGATGAAATAACCCTGTTAAGCAACAAAATAAAGAAACTGCAAAGAAATACCGAAATAGATCCCATAACTGGTCTTAAAACACGTACATTCGTTGAAGAGTGGAAAACTATTCAGGAGTTACGCAATAAACACTATAGTCTGATACTTTTACGGATTAACGGCTTTAAAAACATCATTGAAACATACGGCGACGAAGCTTCCGATAAAGTTCTTGCTTCCGTTGCAGGATTTCTTAAAGAAGAGTTTGACGATGTAGCAGCTTATTATAATAAAGATAAGTTTATACTCCTTGTACCTGATAATGGACAAGCACTTACCATCAAGGACCGGATATGCCAAGACTGGTTAGAAAAAAGCGTAGTTACTCTTGGAAGTAAAAAAATCAGAATAACTATTCTAGCGGAAGTTGCAGAATGGCAACCGGGGGATATTATAAAGACAATTGATCATATGTTTTACAAAGCACAAGAACAGGTTAAAACGCCGGTAGATCAAACTAAAATTTTATTGTTAGGGCATATTCCAGCCAATGAACTTACCTCAAATGGTTTAAATGTAACATATGATCCCAATGAGGCCAGTATTGCTATAAGTGAAACTAATTCTTGGAATTATGCCCCCTCTGATATACCGCTATATATACTTGGCAAAGAAGGCGTGTCCTCCTGGAATATTAAAAAGTCCCGGCCAGATGCTATTATTCTGCCTACCATCCAAGAGATAGTCAATCATATAAAAGGGAAACCAAAATTACAGGTGCTTCCTGGGGCGCGAAGCAAAAATAATTCACAGACAATTCCGAACCATGGTACATTGTATATTATTTGTCCATCCAGACCTGCAGTTGCAGGAGAAATTGCGGTTAAAATAAGCCGTCAAATCAAAGGAGCAGGGTTTATTTGCGCCTCTGGTTCCAGTTTATCTGCAAAAATAATGGGTATACCCGATAAAACTCTAATAACTGCTGACTGGAGGTTGGTTGGATCGACCGCTCCTATTGATTGGGAAGGTATAAAGGTATGGCCTGTAGATCCTTTTAAACAAATTACGACCAGTTACAATATTCATAAACTGGTTGATGAAATAAAAAACTATTTTTCACTGGTCATTGTAGACTGTGCAGGAAATCTGGATTTATGTCAGCGCATTGCATACGATGAAGGCGTAATCATAATACACCAGGAAGGTGATGCTGCTGATTCAGTAACCGTAAACTGGTTAAAATTATTTGGATCCCAGAGCGTAATGGCTATTAAGCCCAATGAAGAATTTAGTATAATAGAAGCCGAAAATGGTTTCATAATAACTACAGGGATTGTTTCGCAAACAGCCTGGCAATAAGCCAGGCTGTTTTATGGGATTATTTCAAAGGCATAGTTAGTTTCTAATGGCAACTGATTCTGGCTTTAATCATCCCTCCTTTTCCCCATTCACTCCCCTTATTAACCTGCCCTTATAGGGCAGGTTAATTTATGGTTAAAATAACCAAAATGCAAAGGGGCGGTTAAGATAACTTATTTTTTTGATTTTGCTAAAAGCCTAACGAAAAAGAATAATATTGGCATTTTCGTTTATCTGATCTTAAACACATTTTTGGTTGTAACCGTAATAAGCAGTTTCTTCGATGGCATAATCGGGGTATTTATCGGGATTGCGGTTTACATTATTTCATTAATATTAGCGCTTTCTCCTCTTGGGGAATGGATATTAAGATTTTCTACTGGATGCAGAGTAATAGAAAGGCATATTATGAATAGGCTTGGCCCGCTGTTTTCCGAATCGCTTGCAAAAGCCAAATTGATCAATCCTTCTTTGCCAGACGATATTCAGTTATTTATAAGTGATGATAAAGAACCAAATGCGTTTGCTACCGGAAGAAAGACGATATGCTTGACAAAAGAAATTTTTCAGCTTAGTGACGAAGAAATAAAAGCTGTCTTCGCACACGAATTAGCTCATCTTGCCAATAAAGATACAGACTTGATATTAATGATAACTGTAGGGAACTTTCTGGTAACTGCGTTCTTTATTTTCTATAGAATAGCTATATATATCGTGGGTATTTCTGCTGCAATAATTGTACATAGGAATATTATGGATTTATTATTTACTTTATTCCTTGATATGATTCTTGTTGGAGTAATGTGGTTGTGGACAAAAATAGGAATTGTTCTGGTGATGTATTCAAGCAGGAAAAATGAATATCTGGCGGATGAATTTGCGTCCAACTGCGGTTACGGTGAGAATATGATTGCAGCTCTAAAAAAACTTAACTCAAGCGGAGCAAAAGGATTGTGGGCAAATCTGGCATCTAGTCACCCGGCTACAAATGATAGAATCGCCAGACTTCAGGAGCTTAATTCTATATAAGGAAACTCAACCTGTGTCTAAGGACAGGTCTTTTATTGGTATTAGTAATACTTGAGCATATAAGCTATTTATGGTCATCGAGATATCTCTCTGTTAAAATAAAAAGCATAGAATAGGAGATTGATCTTGGGAGGGAGTCAGAATATATAAGAACTTAGCTTTTGAAGCTTTACAACAAGCAAAAAAAGAAAGTCCTAACAATATTACTGAACGTGCCTGGGCGATATATCTTAAAATTACTCGTTATGCTCCAGGATGTACCAAACAAAAATTTATCCAGTGGTTGATAAATAACTCCTGACAGTTCAATTACTGGCAGGAAGAGAATAAAGAGGGGAGGAAAAGCAATTAAACAGATTAAAGGAGGAATGACAATGAAAAGAATGATTACAAAGAAAACAATGATGGCCTTATTAGCGGTGGTTTTATTGGCTGCGTTTTTAATGCCAAATCTTATCCTGGCTGGTCCGGACATCAAAATAGTTATCAACGGGCAGGAGATAAGTTTTCCTGACCAAAAGCCTTATATCGACAGTGCAAACCGTACCATGGTCCCGGTTCGCGCTCCCATGGAAGCTATCGGCTGTACTGTGGAGTGGGATGCGGATAAACAACAGGCAATCATAAGCAAACAAGATACGGTTGCAGTATTTACCATTGGCAGTAAAACCTATACTGTAAACGGTGTAGAAAAAACAATGGATACCAAAGCAGTGATAGCAGGTAATCGGACAGCATTTCCGATCAGATTTGCAGCTGAAGCTATGGGTGCAACCGTAGGCTGGGATGCAGCCACTTATACGGTAATGATTAACACAGAACCGACTCCCACCGGAATTATTATCGCAACCCCTGAACAGGTAGCCGCAATAAAAGAACCTTGGGATGAACAATGGTGGGCAACAAACTACCGTATTGGGCCATCTGTAACAAGATCATTTGATGCGATGACTCAAGAAGAAAAAGACATTGCCTGGGGGTTGTTGGAAACCGGTATTATCAAACCGGGGCAGACCTTTATTGCCAGTAAGGACACCACCTGTGTAATGTTTACTGGTGTTTATGTTGTAAGAGGTTATTTAACCATTGAAAGCGGCAAAACCTATTTGGGCTCAGTATCAGGCGCATACGAAGATGGTGAATACGTCAGGGTAATATTTGATTCTGATGAATTTGTTGGTGAGACTCCTAATGCCGTCCCGGTGCATGAACAAAGACCTTAATTCTACTTTTAATATTTGGTGGAAATAAAGCGGGAGAAATCCCGCTATTTTTTTGACCAAAAACGAGGAGGGTTACTATGAGAAAAATACTTATGTTGATTTTTCTGTTTTGTTTTATGGCTGCAGGGCCGCCGGCTTTTGCTGCTGAATACACTGCTGATACCTATAACCCTAAATACGAAGGGGCAAAAGCATTAAACCCTGTTAGCATGCCACCGCGAGATGTACCTGAAAATGGAGTTTCATATCTATTTGATACTTCGATTCCAAACTTAGATTTAATGATAAAAGGCATCAGAAATGAATACGGCGGGCAGCTTGATACAATGGCACCTATTATTGTCGATGGGGAATGGAAAGGTGTTCAATATTGGGTAGAATCAGTCAAATCCTCCAGCACCAGTAATGCACGATACCGCACCAAGCATTTGACTTTTCAGATAGGCAAATTTAAGGCCATTGATAGTTATGACCGTTACCGTACAGAAGCACCGTCGTATTTGCCGGCTGGTGGTAAATGGTATGACATGGCTTATATCACAGACGACCACATCAAAAAAATGTTTCGGGCTTACTATCCTGACAGGTATAAAAACGAAATAGAACCTTTATTTACGTCCGAAACTTACTTATATACCGGAGCGGTAATCGAAATCGTGCAAGGTTATAACGATGACCATGTAGCTTGGATAGATGCACATTCTCAATGTAAGACCCTCGGCGGTAAATACGTTCCTGATTCTGTAGAATCAATGGAAACCCGGTGGCAGAAGGTGATAATCGGCGGAGAAGCACCCGACTTTTACCCCGCGCCTGAAGGCAGTACAGAGTGGAAAGAGTCTTATAAAGAGTGCGCCGCAATCTACACCGGCGAACCCGGAACTGAAATAACATTTCCGGTAAACTTATATAATATCGGTAAAAAAGAAAAAACCAACTTTAAAGCAGTATGGGAAGGACAAGGTGATGATCCCGTATTCGGATGGGAAGGCAGTAACCCACCCTGGCAAGTAAGTGAAGTTGAAATTGATAAAGGCGGATCGAAATCCTTTAATATAACTGTAACCGTACCCGATAAAGCTGTTAAGTTATTTTTTAAATCCAATACAGATGGTAAAACACCTGTGACGGAAAGTAATACCGACAATAATATCATGGCAATCGTGGTACAGCCAGATGGGATCGATCTGGCAGTCACTACTGAAAACAATTCGTATAGCGAAGTGCCAGGGGTTCCTGTAAAAGTTAAAGTGGAATTTGATTTTTCCCGCCTGGATACACAGACTATGCCGATTGATGCAGTATTCACTTGGACGGGTGCAGCTACAGGCAGTCAAACCTTGACAGTTTACAGCGATGAAGCCCTCGACCTGGCTTTAGCCGATACGACAACAGATGATGAGTGGAATGCAGTATATGATAAAGCCTTCGAGAACTCTTTTTATTATGTTTATTTTACCGGCTATGCGAATAATACTTATACTGTCACCGGCACGATCATGCCCACTGAAGGGACTGACATAGACTTAAGCAATAACACTGCTACTGCAACAATAGTGATATATCCTAATGCAGTCGGAACAGACATTCCAGATATAGAAATCGAACCTGAAATCATTGTAAATTTAACAGGTTAATCCTGAGCTGCCTTAATGGGCAGCTTTTTTATTTGGAGAGAGAGAAGGTATATTCGTGTTCAGAAACCAGCGAGGGCAAGTAATGGTAGAATTTGCCTTGTGTATAATCATTTTTATGCTGTTCATGTACGGACTTATCACAATGCTTTTATGGAGTATTGTGGCATATTGGACTCAGGAAACTGCGCACGAAGTGGCACGTAAATATGCCGTGCAGGATGATAAGGCCGCAGCCATTGAAACAGGTTATAAGAAAGTCAATATATTAGGGGCGGGTTATTTCATTGAGCCGAAATCAACTGTAATAGAAGTCTATGCACCAAAACACCCCGAACATGGCGATGTAGCAACGGCGACTGTGACTACAGTACCTACAATAAAGAAATTATTTGTCTTTTCGATGCCCGAAATCACCCGTGAATCTGAAGCAATGCTTGAAGATCATAGACTGTATTATGACGATAAATATAAAAAATATATTGGTAATTATTAAAGGGGGCGTCTGGGAAATGCTCAAATCACAAAGAGGCAGCGTATTGATCGAGACTGCCCTTTCCTGTTTGATTTTAGTTGTAGTTTTGATGTCTTGCATGGAAATATTCTCGATAATAACAAATACCTTGAGTGTTAATAAAATCGTCAGAGAGTCAACTCGCTCTGCAGCTATTGCGAGTATGCAGATGGAATATCAAGGCCGTGCTAAAGAAAGTCTGGTAGAAATAGCAGAGAATAAATGCAAAAGTATGACCAATATGTATTTACCCGGGAAACCAGTGAATATTCACTGTGAAACAAGTGCTGGCGGGATTACCTGTCAGGCTATGTTGAGTTACCAATACTTGGAGTTCATTCGCAAGGACGGGATAGGAGGAAAATCTATTTATGCAACCGCAACATATCCACTCAAAGATTAAAAAAACTCTATCACAGGAAGGTAATATATTAATTCTCTCTCTATATATAATAATTTTGGTATTAGTCTTGTCCTTCGGCATGATAGAAATAGGTAAAGTGATGGTAACAAAAGAAAAACTTCAAACTGCGGCAGATGCCGCTTCCCTGGAAGCAGGTAGTATGGAAGCATATCGTGAGGTTAAAATAGTTGTACATACGAAACGTGCCGGAAAGTGGATACCAGGTGATGAGGATGATCCGGGATATTGTCTTAGTTGCGGAACAGTAACAAGAGGACCATTTACAGGTAGCGAAAAAAAACTTCTGGAACAAGGTCAATGGAAAACTCGTTGTGCCAGAAAATGTCCGAGTAACTGTGCAGAGTATCGTTGCTGGTATGAAATCAAAGATAGAAAAATGATGTATAACGGCAACAATATGAGTACGGAAATGTCAGAAACCCAGATAAATACTGCTTTAACAGAGAACGCAGAATATCTTCGTCAGGACTTGATTTGGGCTGTAGATGAAAAGGATGAAAAAATTCTTAATGCAATATTTAAAAACAAGCCCACGCCTAAAGATATAAAAAAACTATTAGAGAATAGAACCCAGTTTATAAATGACTATTTAGCGAAAATTGATATGAAACAAAATTGTAATTATAATTGCTCAAAAACCAGAATAAAGTATGGGGACAGTAGCGATGAATATAAGAAATGTAAAGCTGATATTGACAAATGTAAAGGGCAGCAAGAAAAAGCAAGAGCATTTTATGATATGTACCAAGATAAATTACTCAAAATAGTCAACGAACAGATTGAATTGGATCAGCAATTAGTGGATTGGAATAACCAGCTCATTGAACCCTCAAATACCTTAAAAAAATTCTTGGCTTCCCGCAATAGTGAGTTTTTTAACTTAAACAGACCTTTAGAAGGTAATGTTAATCAAGGGAACAGCTATGCAAATTGGGCGGAAATTACTTCTGCAAAAGCCTATGATTATGACAGAAACGCGACTGTCCAATCCCCTTACTATCCATCAGTGGTAGTAGTGGCAACTGCTAAAATATCCAACTGGTTTTACAATGAAAGTAATAAATTACTCTCGGTAGGGCCAAAAGAATGGGTGATAAAAGTTTGTTCCCAAAGTTCAACATCATATAGAGATGCTTCAGAATTAGCCGGACAGGAATATGATAATCCAAGCCAACATAAAGGAATTGGTAGTTGGCTTAGAGTTCCTAAAGATGCCTGTAAATACTGGGAAGAAAATGGCGTTTTGCCATAATTATAACCCCCGATAATCGGGGGTTTTTTTATGCCATGAAAGGAGGAGAACAAATCAATATATACGTGGGAGAAACTCTATTAGCCTCAAACGTCCGTGTAGCTGATACGTTTTTTGCACGACTCAAGGGATTATTGGGGAGTACCCAAACAGAAGGGTTGTTAATCAAGCCATGTAACCAGGTTCATTGTTTTGGCATGAAGTACAACATCGATGTTATCTTTATCTCCCAGGATAGTATTGTTTGCCACATTCAGCCGGATATGAAGCCTGGCGGTATATCTCCAATTATAAAGAAAGCAAAAAGCGTATTGGAATTGCCCTCCGGTCGGGCAAAAGAAATCAATGTGGGAGATAAGTTGATATTTAAGGAGGGATGATTCTGGATATTGCACTTGTTAGCTCCGTACTGATAGGAAGCGCTATCGCTGGTGTAGGAATTGCCCGTGCTGCACCACAGATAGACCAGAAGGCAGTATTGACCAGTACAGGGGTCAAAACATTGACAGAGGAGGATAAAAGCCTTCTCCAGTTAAAAATCACCAGAGCGGGACTTTCGATAGCCCCGGAATACTTTCAAGGTATACGGGTTGGAATGACAGCCCTTATTGCAGTGGTAATTATATTTCTTGCCCTATTAACCTCAACTATCACAATGTACTTACTTCTGCCATTAGCAGCAATAGGTTATTTAGTGCCTAGTGCAATCCTTAACGGCAAGATTGATAAACGTAAATTGGAATTTAGAAATCGGTTAGATGACTTCGTATTATATCTTTCTACTGCTTTAAGATCCTCTCCTGAATTAATTGTGGCATTACAGGAAGCTGGGCGGTCAACGGGCGGAGTATATGAAGAAGAAGTCTCCAGGGTTGTTCAGGAAAACTCTTTGGGCAGGAATCTGACTGATGCTTTGTTAGATATGGCATATCGGGTGGATGACGAAGAAGTAGCCTCGTTATTGACCTTAATCAGTCAGTCCAGTATTCATGGTGGCTCTGTGTCGGATAAAATGCAAGACTATGCCGACAAATTACGAGAAGGCAAACGTTATGACATTATGGATCAGGCCGCTAAAATCAACACGAAATTAATCTTTGTCGTGTTGGTGTTTATGTTGATTCCAACACTAATGGCAATTGGATTCCCGGCATTTTGGGCACTCAATAATAATTTTTAAGGAGGAAAGCACAGATGAAAAGGTTCAAACAAATTATGGTAAGCGAAAGAGGACAGGGAATGGCCGAGTACGGTTTGATTATTGCGCTGATCGCCGTTGTATGTATCGCCGCAGTTGCATTTATCGGTAAAGGCGTCAATAAGAACTTCGAAGAAGTAGGAGAAGCACTTGGCGGATAAAATGAAAGAGGGCATTTTATATGCCCTTTTTTATCTCATTGCGATTGGGTTGTTGCTTTATAACACTTTTGGGGTATTGACCATCCCGGGTCTGATAATGGCGATTTTAGCGATTGTATTAGTGTTTTGTAAAAAGCATTATTTAGTTGCCATGATCGGGATATTCACTGCTGCCGGAAGTTTTACAGCCCAATATATGACCTATTTTTGTCCCTATTGTACTGCGGCGGCGTTTTGCTTCTTAATTGGCGGTTTAATTAATCTACGCGGGCGATATCAACAAAGAATTTCTATAAGTATTCTGTCAACAGTTTGCATTACTGCTGCCCTTACTTTGTTTATTTTCTCACCAGCACCGTACTATAGTACGGAAACTCAAGCAAATGAAATAATATCTGATAAACCTTTGGTATATATTTCTATTGAATGCCGTGCCTGCGAAGAAGTCATAAAATTTCTTATCGAGTATGATTCAGCAGGAATCGACTGGCAGCCAGTCTTATTGGGCGATTTTGAAAAAGGAAAACAATATTTAATTGATAAAGGCTACACCGGGGAAGTATTATCTGCTATGCAACCACCGGGAACAGTGATCCCTGCATTAGTCTCACGTGGAGAAATATATGAAGGGTCAAAAACTATCGAAGAATATTTTAAGGAGGAAAACCATGGAGATTATTAAAAAGAACTTTTCAGTCATCATTGCGCTTGTCATAGCCATTGTTGCAGGGATATTGATATATTATGCAGTAAGCACTCAGACTTTAACCACTCCTATCGTTGTAGCAAAGAACACCATTATGGTCGGAGAAGAAATTAAATCGGAAGACGTAATGGTTGTGCAATATCCCGCATCAATCGCTCCTGGTACCAGTTTCAGCAGTGTCGGCAGTATTTTGGGTGCAACCGTAATAAACGGACCTATAATTGCCGGAAATGTTGTTCGCAGCGAAAATATATCGGATGAAGGAGCTTTAAGGGCCACCCTGAATACTTATGCAACAGAACCGGGATGGACAGCTATTGAATTACCACCTGGCGGGGCTGCCGGAATGTCTGCCTTAAGACAGGGAGATAAAGTAGATATATATAGCGAAATAGGCGATCCCGAACAAGGAACAGTCATAGGATTGGTGTGCCAGAATGCAATTATATTGGATAAACCAGCTACAGATGAATCTGAACAGTTTATCGTTGCTGTTCCCATAGGTAATGCGCCAGCAGTTGCGGAACTGATTATTCGTGGTAAACCTATGACACTTGCTCTAAATAATTCAGAAGTAATTGTGCAGCAACCAGCGCCGGCTGAACCAGTTGCAGAATAAACAGGAGGGTTTGTTATGGAATTTAATTTTCCTACCACGCCGCGAGAAGCCGGCAGCGGTAGATTGGTAACATTCCTGCCGTTAAGGATTGGTGCAGGGGCTTCTACATTAGCCTGCATGACAGCTTATACCGCTGCCCCTATTATTCCAACGTCTTTGATTGATTTTACTGCTGAAAGCAAAATTAGAAGCTATCTGGGCTATCACGGAGACATTAGTCCGGCTTCTATTTTAGATATAAACAGTATCACCAATTATGGTGCCGTTTTTACTGCGAGTGAAGAACACCATAAAGACATTAAGGTATTCCCCGGTATTCCAGCAGGTCAAATACTCGCGGGAGGGCAAATCGATACTCATTTGGTGTTGAAAGCAGTCAAGGCATTGAAAAATACAAGTCCTTTGACGGTGGCTGTATCCGGCCCGTTGTTTCGCTCTGGCTGGTTATTGGCTATGCTTTCAGATGTGATTTGTGTAGTAGGGAAACCAAGCCGGACTGATATGGACGCTTATCAGCCAGTAATGGATTTTCTTAGCCGATTCGATTGTTCAGATAGGATTAAAGTTATCCTTAACCAAAATAAGTATCCTGGCAGTATGTCAGCCAAAGCAGCAGAGAGCTTTTACCGGCCTGATATTATTATTGACTACAACGAGAAAATTGCCCTCAGTGCGAACAAACGGGAAGTATATGTCGATTCCAAAATATCAAGAGTGCTGATGCCACTGATTAAGGGGGAATAAGATTGCTCGATATACGCCTTATGGGTACTTTGGCTGTGCGTGACGGGCTAATGGAAGAAACCGTTGTCATAGCTGATTTACCCAAATTACAAAAAAGAGAAGTAATCTCCAAAGAATTATATAAGGAAATAAGGGACCAGGTGCAAGGGGCTGTCAGAAGACAATTTACGATGGAAGAAACTGATCCTATTACGACCAGAAACCCCATTACAAAGAATAAATTTGCGACCTTAGTTGATTATCTTGTTCAGCATAATTTCCCAGGTGTTCCTGAATCATATATCACTGTTCTAACTGAGAAATTGTTTTCTGATATATTGGGTTACGGGCCTATTGAGCAGTATTTTAACGACCCGAATGTTACTGAAATAATAGTAAATGGAACAGAAATCCGCATTGAAAAAAACGGGCAAGAAATGTTAGTCCCGGAAAGATTCGATTCTATCGACCAGGGGCAGGATTTAGTCCGTCGTATGATAATTAAAACTGGTAAGCGGATAGATTATGCAGAACCTCGGGTAGATGCAAGGCTGCACGATGGCTCCCGCTTGAAGGCTCAAATTGATCCCATTGCACCTGACAAACTGTTGATTGCAATTCGCAAGTTCCGACAGGACGTGGATGTGCAAAAACTTATTGAATCAAAATCTGTATCACCGGGTGTTATAGCTTTCTTGAAAACTGCCATTAAACTGAGATTAAATATCATGATTACCGGAGGAACCAGCTCTGGTAAAACTACATGGCTCAACTCTTTAGCAGGGTTTATTGATAAAGATTTATCCATCATTACTATTGAAGATCCTGCGGAATTACAGTTACAACATCCAAATGTACGACGGTTGGAAGCGCGCGGACCTAACCTGGAAGGAAAAGGTGAATACACACTATCTGATGCGGTAAAAGACGCTTTGCGAATGGCACCGAAAATAATCGTATTAGGTGAATGTCGCGGAAAGGAAGCCTTTGACTTGCTACAGGCTATGGGAACTGGACATGAAGGCTCCATGGGGACAGCCCACGCAAACAGTGCGGAGCATTTCTTGAATCATCGGCTTCCAAATATGATCCTGATGGCAGAAACAGGTCTTCCATTGGATGCGATTAAAAACCAAATCGCTGACATATTGGATTTAGTTATCCATATCAATAAAGAAGCTGGAGGAAGAAGAAAGTTAGACCATATTGTTGAAGTTACAGGAGTTAATAAAGTCAACGGAATCGTTGAAGATGTGGTTAGCCAGAGATTGTGGCAATATGACCGTTCCACGGATTCCTGGAAATGGGTGGCGAAAGACTTCCGTTACCGTACTTTGTTTGAGGAGGCGGGTTGGAAATGTTATTAATGCCCTCTATGCCCTCAGTCTATCTTGTGTTTGGCGTTGTATTGGCTGTGGTAGCAATATTTCTTATCGTTCTTGACCTTTTTCCGAAGGATAAAGGCGTACAATTACATGATGAATGGGCAGAAACCAGAATGAATATTAATAAGTCCCATACCAAGAAAAACTTCATTATTGGCGTTCTTATTTGTTTTGGGTTGGGGTATTTAGTCACGGGACGGTTGCTATTCGCTGTCATTGCCTTGCTGGGAGCTGTCCCCGTTGCAAGATATCTTAATAAGAAGATTATCGATAAAAAGAAGTCATTAATGGAAGATCAGTACACACAGGTATTAAACATCATTGTTACCTCTCTGCAAGGGTCTTCGAGTAATGTATATAAAGTTCTTGAAGAAACGGTTGCTTCGCTTAAGAGTCCTGCTAAAGAGGTCTTTGTGGAGATATTGCATCGCAGCCGGACAGGAACCAAGCACTACGAAGCCATAGGTGCGGTTGCCGAAGAAACCCAATGGGAAGATTTAAAGCAACTGGAAATGGCTTTTAGGCTTTATGATACAACTGGCAGTAATCTGCAACAGGTATGTACTCATCTGTTAAAAAATGCCTATGATCGTAAAGGCAACAAGAAGTATGTGGAAGCTACAACAGCCCAGATACGTCTGACAGGAATTATATTAAGCATCATACCGTTTTTCTTGATTGTCTTTATGAGGCTCTCGGCACCGGAATTTATTGAGCCATTGTTTTATACATTGCCAGGTGGTATCGTGTTTGGTTTGATAGTATTACTGGTGTTTACGGGTAATCAGATTATCAAAGGTATGATGAAAACTTTATCTGCTTAAAGCTCATTCTCATTCCTACTTTTTCTTTTGGCCTGTTTTTGAAACAGGCTTTTTTTATGTCAAAAATTATATGACCGGAGGGAAATAAGTGAAAATATTAATGGATTTAGACAAGGAAACGCTGCAGAAGTATTCTGAACGTTCGGGGATCCCTTTTGATACAATTCAGCCACTCGAACAAGCAGTTGTTGTATTATTGCCGGATTCCCCAAAATTAGAAGAAGTATTTAATCTGAATATGCCAACCGCAGTTATCGCAGGAGATATTACCAGTAAAACCAAAGAAGCAGCGCACGAAATCGGATACCCCGATGAAGCTATTATTGTAAAAGACAACGATACTTTCAGAACATTGTCAGGAACACCATTATTCCGGGGTAAGAATATACCACTGAGCAAAATCGTTACTATCGCCAATTATATTTACGAAAATGATATATTGCCAGAAATCATTGTTTGGAGTCCCGGAAAAGAAACTACTGCTGCCAATGTTCCAAAAGAAGATATGAAAGACCCGGGGGAAAAAGTCATATATAAAGAACCTGTTCGGATGGCCCCCACGGATAGAAAACCAAATATAATCAATGTGCCAATATCGGTTATTGCTGATAAAGCAAAAACAAATATCTATCTCATAAAAACCATTTCCGAAGCACAATCCGGGGATATTGCTTATGCGATCAGCCGTAAACTGGGAGGATTGCATATCGACATAACTGGCTGCTTGCCGAATATCAATTACGGACCGGATAAAATTTCAGCTTTATCCACTGAAAAGTATGGGTATAGTTCCGATGGCATTAAGGTTGAAGTGGCAGAAGCCCAAATAGACACAGTTGTTTATGAAATCGACGCTGATTTTATAGACAGTAATCTTCTGCAAAAACTTTATGACAAAGCCAATAAGGTATATCAGATACCATCATCATTCATCCGCAGCGTTGATTCTATTCAAGCATGGATAAGCGCACAGTTTCGGCTTGATGGAATTATCGTCACTGAAGACGATGAAGAATTTAGACGGGAATGGCCTAATTTAACTTTTACTTTAGACCAGGTATTAGTTTAAAAGAGGGGGGAAGTGTTGGTATTTGCTAACACGAAAAAATGAGGATATTAAACCTTAGCAATCATGACATCACAATAGAATTACGGAATCAAGGGCATATTATTATTTCGGACCCATCTGAAGAAGTTGATGCTGTAGTTTGCAATATTGATACTTATAAACTTGCTCCAGAAGGCGTACCTATGTTTGTTCTGCTGGCAGGCGGTAATAAAATGCTGATTTGGAGAGTACAGAAGGACTATCCAGAAGCACATTGTTACATGGATGCGAAAGAGTTGGTAAACGATATTACGGCTAAAGTCTATGAAGTAGATACGTCAGTTTTGCCGGTCAATAAACAAAAGAGCCTTATCGTAACATCATATGCCAACAAAGGCGGTGTTGGAAAAACCACTACGGCATTATCAATCGCAACAATAATAGCAGAGCAAGGAGCCAAAACGGTTATTGTGGATATGGATTATGCCGGAGCCAATCTTGCAACTTTTTATAATATAAACCGGGAGTTTATGAATTATATCGCAAATCCTGAACTTCTAGACAGGGCACTTTTTAAAGTACAGGGGAATTTATATTTGCTTCCTGCACCATCAGATATTATACCGAACACAATACAGCCCAACGATGTTTATAAGATATTGATGGCCCTGAAAAGTAAATTTCAAGTTGTCGTATGTGATACGCCCCCATCGCCATGGGACAAGAAATACATTCATCCTGTATATGCCAATTCTGATCTGGTTTATGCCGTTGTACGGCAGGAAAAATTCTCGGTGGCAGAAGTTAAAACATACTCCCCTCAGCTTATGGCAATGGGAACAGACCGGGAAAGAATGAGGATAATACTTAATGCGTATAATCCAAAACTTATGTCCCTTCAACAAATTGAGGCAGCTTTCAATACAAATGCGAAACTGCCCAAAGTCAGGATTGTGGCTACCGTTCCTGATAGCAGGGAGGATCATGTTAAAGCCTTGCAATATGGGGAAGTCTTGAATAAAGACATTTGGAAGCAAGTAACAGCGGAGATACTTCAAAGTCTGTCCGATGAGGTTATACCTCCGGAACCAGTACATGAAGGACTCCTGTCAAAAATCCGAAGGAGGTGGAGACAATAGAATATTTAATATGTCTTGTTCCCGCAACTTTTTCTGCTTATACCGATATGACCAGGAGAACTTTGTATAACGCAGTGACAATACCAATATTTATAACCGGAGTTATTTATTCTATTTGCAGTCATACATTTTTAAATAACTTTTTTACTGCCTTGGTCACTTTTATCATATTATTTGCATTTGCCTGGAAGGGTGGAATAAGCGGCGGTGATGTAAAATTTACAACTGCATTAGCTATGTGGTTTGGCTATCCACACACTCTCTACCTTGTATTAATTGGTTGTGTGCTTGCATTTTTATTTGGGATCGCAAATTGGGCAAGGTTAGGGATATTGAAAAAAAGATTAGTAGACTTTATCAAAGAAATTTTCTTTCGGATCATATTCAGAACGAAAACAACGGAATTTCAAAAATTACCTAAAAATGACGAAATCTCCCCTGAAGGAATACCTTTTGGGACATTTCTTGCTTTAGGCGCCTGGGCAGTATATTTACATCATATAAGTGGGTTTGTTTGGCCGATTTAAGGGGGCTATGGTTTTGCTTAAATGCGTGATCTGCGGTAGGGAGTTGCCCTACCAGCAGATGAAGTGTAAGGTGCGCGTAGTTGGGTTAAAGGCAATTGTTGATAATTACTGCCCGAATTGTGTGCTTTATATGCAGGATCAAAATATAAAATTACCTAAAGTCCCAGTCAGCAATAAAAAGACCGAAAAAACGGTTGAAGAGCAACCTGAAAAATGTTCTGTATGCGGGGGAATATTTCCAAGCCAGGAGATACGAATAAGAGTTAATGTGGCTGGTATAAGAGCATATGTAGAACACTTTTGCCTAAGCTGTTATAGCGAATTAAAGGAGCATGAAGCCCAACAAAACGAAAAAAGCGACATCAAAATAACAACATAGATTTTTTAATAAAGCCCCGTCAGGGGCTTTATTTATGTAGTTATTAACAGTCCCCTAAAAGTAACTAATATACTTCGGTTTTGAAAAATTAGGGGCTTACGAGTTGGTGCATGGTGTAAATGGCAAGCATAATGGTCTCCAAAACCATAGATCTAGGTCCTAATCCTAGTGTCAACGCCAAAGTAAATCGACTTCGAAAGACTGGATTATACCAAATAAGAAAACAAAGGAGATATATTATGAAACTTTTATTTAACCCTATGGCGATGTATAGCCTGCCCCGTATGAAAACCTGGGCGATTTTATTTATTACAGGGATTATTATTGGAATCGTTGCTTATGACTTTATAACCCCTATATTAACACCTATTTTTAAAGCCACATTTAAAACGGTTGGAGGTACGTCTTTAGCTGAAATGAACCCAGGGATTGCGATATTGGTTATATTCGCCAGAAATGCTTTTATCGCGTTGCTTTGTATTCTTACCGCCAGACTTACCTTTGGAATATATCCTGGGTTTGTTGTTATATTCAACGGACTGATAATTGGTTACGTAGGAACATTACTGGTATCTAGCAATACAATGTCTGCTTTACAGGTATTCGGAGGAATAGCACCCCACGGTGTTTTTGAACTCTTTGGAATATTCTTGGCTTGTGCGATAGGCTTTCAAAAAGTGCCGTTAAAAGAAAAACTTAAATACTCTTCTCTGGTTTGGGTAACTCTGCTTATCGCAGCAATCACAGAATCCACAATTACTATGATGATCGTAGCTTCGTATTAGCTTATTTATAACAATATCCTTATTCCTATTAAAAGATGGAAAGGAGGCGCAATAATGAGCATAGTAAATAGAATTCGGGCTATGATAACTGATTATACCGCACAAGAAATAGCAACTTCACTTAGAATGCCTTTGGAATTAGTAGAAGGCATTATAAATGGAACGATAGATGAATCAGCACTGGAAGACTATGATCCGGCCTCAAAAGTCACCGTGGTAGATAAACATATCATCACTCGGGGACACATATTAGCTGTTTTGGAAAATCCAAAGCTGGCAGCAGAAATAGCTTTACGATTATCAAACATACAGTCTACGGCAGTAATTGATCTGGAGAAATATGCTACGTTGCCAATTCACTTAGGCTTGGACATTAAGAGTATTCCGAAAACGACAAATTACCTATGGGACAATAATATAACGCCAACGGCATATAAGAAGAATCTTTATCTTTATGCTATGCCGCAGCAGACTGAAACCGGATTAAATCAGTTGTTTCGGTCACATCCTTGTGTAGTTATAAATTGTTCTGTAGAACAAATGGCCAACATATATCCGGTAGCTGATATTTTCTATATTCCAGTGAAACAAGATGACGCAGGGATATATTTTTTATATCAGATACTCAAGCAGTACAAGCAATATGAAACCTATACCCATGTCGTATGGCTTTGTAAAAACAATAATGAAAAATACTTATCACAATTAAGATGTTTTACTTCTGCTCCTGTAGCAGGCTGTTTGCATAATAGCAATTACGGCAAACAGTTAGAAAAGATATTAGAGCCTATACTTCCGGCAAAGAAAAAGCGGGGGTGGTTCTAATTATAAAAATAAAATCTTAACAAAAGGCATTCTTAAGGAATGTTCTTTTGTTATTGGAAAAATCTACAAATGAAGGGGAAATTAATGTGCAAAAAAGATTAATTATAGGATTAGCCTTAATTGTTGGGATAGGCGTAGCCATCTTTTCTTATACGACGATCAATCAAAGGGTTGAGTTAGCAACAAAAACAGTACAAGTTGTTGTTTTAAAAACAGATGTTGATGCCTATTCGGCTATAAGTGCTAAAAACATTGAAACCAAAGCTGTTCCTCCATATTTGGTGGATGATTACACAGCAATCAAACCAGAACAAGTATCTGATCGGGTTACATCGGCACCAATCTATGCCGGGAAACCTATTGATATGAGAAATATTGTTGACCCAAAGGAAGATATGCAGGACAAGCAAGTGGTGGGGATATATGTTGATGCAGCTCGCTTTGCCGGTGTTACAGAAGGTGATATTGTTGATGTTTACCGCGTGTCAGTTGCAGCTGGGAATCCTTCTCCGTGCATTGCTTCTAACAGCAGGGTATTAAAAATAACCGATGAAAAAGGTGTAGCCCTAAAAAACTTGGAAGGTCAAAAACAAGGACAGCCACATATCGTGTATTTATTGGTTAAACCGTCAGAAGTACCCCAGGTTGTACAAGGTTCAGTTGTTCAGGAAAAAACCTATTTGGCATTGTCCAAAAAAAGTAAAGAATCAACTCCAATACCTGTGGCAGAGGTGGTGGAAGATTAAATGTTCAAACGCAATAGAGAGCCTGATGAAATAAGGCCATCCACCTTATCAATAATGGAAGCCAACCAGATCATAGTCCAATATCTGATTGATAACTCCACTGACGAATCAGTGGATATTTTTGAAAAAGCAAAATCAGGCGTGCCAGGTTCAATGCAGGCTTGTCTCGAGCGTATTGTTGATGCTTTTAAGGAACTTAAAATCACAGTAACAGATATGGGACTCGATGAAGCGGCATTGACTATCTTCAATAAAAACTACGGTATGGGAGAATTGACACCCCTGTATGAAGATCCGGAAATTGATGAAATCAGAGTTACGCCAAATGGAAGAGTCTATGTAGTTAGACGAGGGAAACTCCAGTACGTCAATATACGATTCACCAATGAAGAAACCGGAAACTTGATAAACAGGTTAAAACCTATTTCCGATGTTGGCTCACCGCTGGATGAAAGTCACCCGACAATGGAACTGGTAAGGCCAGACGGTTCCCGTTTGACGGCATTATGCCGTCCGGTTACGGAAGGTTATTGTTTTGCTTTAAGAAAACCTGGGAACTTGTCTGCACAAGACCTTATTAAATTAAAAACAATGGATGAACGAGTAAGCAAGATATTAAAAATCTTCACTACCGGCAGAAGAAATATTCTTGTATGCGGGGGCGTGAACTCCGGTAAAACCACATTATTAAGGTTGCTTGCCAGCCAGCTTGATCCGCGATTATCTATCAGGGTGTTGGATATTGATAATGAATTGAAATTGGAGAAAATCCATCCTGATAGAGAGATATGGGAATTAGAAGCCCATCCGGAAGTAGGAGCAGATATGAGAATACTGTTCACAAAAATACTGCGCTTAACCCCCGATGTCATTATTGTTCCTGAATTTCGCGGTATGGGTGAAGTGTTAACGACCATAGAAGCCTGTACTCGTGGTCATGATGGTTCAATGGCGACAGCTCACTTTTCGTCATTTACCTCTGTGGAAGAAGCTGTTAGAAATACTGCCATGTTGGCTATCCAGGAAGGGGTAAATCTTCCGTTGCACTTAGTAATAGAGCGTGTAGCACAGGCGTTTCAGGTAATCATTCAAACCTTTACTGATGCACGTAAAGGCATAAAGAAAATAACAACAATCACAGAAGTATCTATCCAAAATGGAAAAATCGAATATAACCCAATCATTGAATGGACGCCTTATACGGACGATTATACAGGGGAAGGGGAATGGAAAATAATTAATCCACCTACCCAGGCTTGTATCAATGCTATGCGTGTATATGGAGTGAAGATGTCCGATATACAAGAAGTATTTGGGGGGGGTTGGTGATTATTAATACCTATATATACACCATAATTTTAGGTCTTGCTATCGGAACAGTTATAACGATAGTTTCTTATGTCACGGTAGGGATACTGGCAAAATTTGCACCCGAGTTTGCAAGACGCGCGAAAGAAAGCATAACGCTCCCATATGTTTTATCATTTAGTGCCTTGGTCATTGTTTATGCAATAGTAAAAAGCGTAGTACCTGCCATAATCGCTGCAGGAATTGCAATGTATGCTCCCAACCAAATAATTTATGCACAACAGCGCAGGCGAAAATCATTAGCCTTGGAACAATTGTCTGCAGCAGTGGGTTTGTTTTCAAATACATTTCTTATAACCAAGAGTATTCCTCGTGGTTTGGAAGCAGTAGCGAAACACGTTCCTGCACCAGTAGGAGAGGCGTTCCAGACAGCTTATTCTGAATTAACCTTCGGAGTGAGCATTAATCAAGTAGCCGATCAGCTTGCAGAAACTCTAGGAATATCATATGCGTATGTCTTTGCCAGTTTGCTTAAGAGTGCAGATAAACAAGGTGATGTAATGGCGCCTTTGTTCCGTGATTTAGGATATAAGATCGCTGCTGCACGAGATAAAGCAAATTTTCAACATACCGAAGTCAGCACTGTAAGATATACAAATGTGATGCTTCTGGCTCTACCAGTACCGGCTTATCTTGTTTTGTTAAACAAACTTCCTGAAGCCACAGAAACCTTCTTACAAACTACCGCAGGGAATGTATTGGTAACTATGTGGCTGGTAGCTATTATTGCGTGGGTATTTCTCGACAGATTGATAGTCGAAGAATAGGAGGAGATCATGCTGATATTATTTGCATTTGGCGCAGGCGTGGTTGTCTTCGCTATTTTTTATCACACGCTTGATTTAAGTGTCAAAAAATTTCAGGAGAACGCATTCTCCCGTCAGATTAAACCGGACCTCAATAATAGAAAAACACTTACTTACATTGGTGCCTTTGCCGGCTTACTTTTGGGTATTTATTTTACCGCCGGCACTTCATATATATTGCTTGGCACAATTTTATGTACTGGGCTAGGCGCAGGTGCAGTACGAGGAGCTTACTATGCGCTAGATAAAAGAAAGGAGGAGATAAAGCGGCAAGAATGTTTTCTGCTGTTTACGACGATTGAGTTGTTTTTACAAAGCGGGCTGTCAATTCCACAATCTTTAATCAATGCCCGGCAGTTTACACCATCGTTAGCAGAGGACATTAATAAAACGCTTGCTGCGTGGCCAACTGGAGTTGTAAATGCTTTAGAGATATTTCAAGATTCTCTAAATTTGCCGGAAGGGAAACAGCTTGTTTCTTTATTGCTACAGGTGTCCCAATCCGGTAGCCAAAACCTCAGCGGCATATTGCAGGCCGAATCAAAACAAATGAATGAAAAGCAAGTTGCTGCTGAAAAAGCCCGCATAACCCGAAAACCGCTATTTATAGTTGGTTTCCGATTTGTCCCGCTTATACTGTTGCTAGGATTGGTCGGTGGGGTTATGATCACCCGGGTATTTGCACAGTTACAAACTGTAATGTAAATCTATTAATTTATAGGAGGAAAAAACATTGAAAAATTTCATGAACATTTTGAAAGACGAAAAAGGACAAGGCATGATCGAGTACATCGTTGCTCTTGGCGGTGTTGTTGTAATCGCTGTAGCGATTATGGCCGTACTTAACACTGGTCTGGGGGGTACTGACGGAACTGCTTCTGATGTAGTCACCAGCGTTAACGATGCTGTAAACGGCCAATTCGAATAATCCGATCATCAATAAAAAACCACCGGAGTCATTTAAGGCTACTGGTGGTTTTTTATTTATGTAAAAATAAAACCTTATTAAAGGAAGGAGGATATTATGCAGAAATTCATGAGGATATTAAAAAGTGAAAAAGGACAAAGCACTATTGAAATCCTGATTGCTATTGCCGGTGTTGTTGTAATCGCTGTAGCAATTACTGAGGCATTGACGCCCCCGGTGGAAACATTACACACTCATACCGTAGATGGCATAACTAGAATTACGGGCAGCGGACTTTAAGCAGGAGAGTACCTGCTTTTTTTGAGGGAGGTGGTCAGGATAAAAAACCAAAAAGGACAGGCAACGATTGAATTTCTTGTGATTTCAACGTTGGTTTTTGTAATTATTTTTGGCGCAGTAGATTACTGGATTGCAACCATGAGAATACAACAAGGAGAACATATTAAAAACTTCTATCTGGATAGGGCAAGAATTACAGGATATTTGTCCGAAGACGACAGGGCAGATTTGGTAAATGAAATGAAAGCTATAGGGTTTAAAGATATCGTTATAACTGCTCCGGAAACTCCGGTTGCTCGAGATATTAATAATCACCCTGTTATTGACTTAGTTATTGTTGTGAATTTTGCTGAAAATCCTTTTATGCTTTCGTATGTACTTGGGACTTCCGAAAATACGCAGATTACTTTTCAGGGACGCACATTCAGCGAATATTATGAGTCCACATGATGTATAAAATCGAAGAATATAAAGGAAGGGGGTGAATGCGACATGTTCTCCTGTATAAGGGTTTGTCGCTAACGATAATGTTAAAAAGAATTTTATCCAATGAAAAAGGAAATGCCATAACAATCTTGTTTTTACTGTTAGTTCCATTGCTGCTTACTTTTATGATTGCAACTTTAGATCACTCCCGTTCTGTTTATGGTACAGATTTAGATTTGCAGCAAGCTTTAAACGATGGTTGTCGGGCAGCGGCGATGCAAGTAGAACCATATTCCCAGGCAATAGGAGATCCAGTAATAGTACCGGAAAAAGCCTATATTGCATTTAAAGATGTTGTAAGCAGCAACCTTGCACTGCAAGATATGACAGTCACCGAAGACAGTCCAATAAGCAGTATAGATTATTATTTCTTGGTTCCGGTAAATGATGTTGAAATGCTATTGTATTCCGATGAGTATCCCGACGGTACTCTTGTCGCTGGTGATGTAGATTTTAACGGATTAACTATTACTTATGACGATAAACTTTACATTGAAGCAGGCGAAAAAACTTTTACGGTCAATGTAATTAATCCTTCAGTAATCGCTGTTGCTCGTGCAAACTTAAGACCAATCTTAGGGAATCCAGAATCTATAGCAGTAAGATATTCCTCGGCACGGGTAGTGTCTAATTTTCCAGCTATTAATTAAAAACAGGAGGTATATATTTTATGAAAAAGTTCTTTTTGGTATTGGCGATATTAGCTGTATGTGTGTTTGGTTTCTGTGGTATTGCAACTGCTGCTGACCCTGAATCATATTTTACTGTGGATTCAACCGGAGCCATAACAGCATATAGCGGTCCTGGGGGTTTAGTAAATATCCCTGAAACGGTAAACGGGGTAACGGTCACTCAAATAAAAGTAGCCATGTCTACTGCAACAGAAGTATTTATTCCCAAAACAGTTACCCGGGTGGAAAAAAATACTTTATATAACACAAAAATTGTATGGTTCGATAGTAAAACAGCAACCATTGACACAAATGCCTTCGTATTTCTTGGTAGTTCTAAACTCGAAAAAATTATAGGTCATGCCGGTTCAACAGCAGAAACTTTTGCTGCTTCTAAAAGCAAACCATTTATCAGCTTTGAGAGTATGTTTGCTTACAGTAATGGAGAGGTAACGGGGTACATTGGGACGGAACCCTTGGTTTTTGTTCCTTCAGAATTAGGCGATATTCCAGTAACCGCCATAGGGAATAGTGCGTTTGCAGGAACGAATGTAACACGGGTGGTATTATCTTCAAGCGTACAATATATAAATAATAATGCTTTTGAAAACTGTTTCACCCTTACAACTGTTGATATGACAAAGGATATGGCGTCAGTTTCAAGCATGGGAACCGGTGTATTTTCTGGCAGTGCTTTGGCAAATATAACTTTCAATACCCTTATTACAACGATTCCCGACACAACATTTTTATCTACACAATTATCCAGCATAAAAATACCTGATAACATAACCACTATAGGTTTGGGAGCTTTTGCAAATAATGCAAATTTAACCAAAGTTATTATTCCAGATAGCGTTACCACATTAGGGCCTTATGCTTTTTATGCGTGTCCAAATTTGAGTGATGTCAAGTTAAATAATAATTTACAAGTGCTAGACACTGGTACATTCCAATATACCGGGATTACTTCTATTGATATACCTAAAGGAGTATCGGAAATTAAAAATGATGTTTTTGCTGATTGTAACGGATTAACCGATATCTATATATATAATTACGATCTAATTATACAAGATGATACGAGTATCCCAGAACAAACAGAGATTCACGGTTTTACTGGTTCCACTTCAGAAGCATATGCTAATCAATATAACAGGGTTTTCGTGCCATTTACCTCACCGGGCCAATTAAGTGATTATTACAACTATACTGAATATGAATTAGACCCTACGTCGTTAAATTATAGTGGCACTTTTACAGCGAGTGGCACAAGGAGTTATTCTGTAACTTGTTCAAGCTCCGACCCTATTATTATTAAAGCGTATCCGGACCGGTTCGTATTTCCTGGCACTGAACTTATTTTTAGCGGAAGTAGCGGCGTAACTCTTGATACCTATTACTTGGGAACACGAATCCAAAACAGTGTATATGATAGATTACCCGCCTTTATAGAAGGCGACCGAATTATCATTCCGGAGGTAACGATTTTTCCGTCCGCAGACGCAGATCACTATTCGTTCGGAAAGCAAGTGGAATTTGGGCAAGTAATAAAAGTAGCATATAATAGTACAAAGGAAAGTCAGACTGTGAATATATATCCTCTTACAATGTACTTACCACCATATAATAACCAAATCAACATCACTACTTTGGGTCAGACATCTGTTATGTTAAAAGTTGATTTTCATGGTATGCCCACAAAAGATGCAGAATACAATGACCCATTGGCAAAGTTACAACGAAGCACTGATTTAATAAACTGGGTTGATATATGCGACTTTGTATTTGTTGAAGGTCCGGAGACATTCACCGATCACGGACTGCTTCCTGACACTACTTATTACTATCGTGCGTTATATGCTTATAGTAAGTTAAAACAAACTGCAGGCACTTATCAAGGTGGCAAAGATTATGTAACTGTTCATACTTCTGAAGATTTTGCAGTTATATATGCCCAGCAAGCTCTAGCCGCAGCCGAGGCTGCAGCCGCTAATGCTGAAAATACTTCTCAACTCACAGAAATAACAGCAGAGAGAACCAGTGAAGTAAAGACTATCGTACAACAAATGCAAGAAGATTTAAGTGACTATGAATCATCCTTGACGCCAACTATTATATCGTTGCAAGCCAATAACAATGCGACTGCTACTAAAAATAGTACAATACAGATAACTGCTAATGCTACTAATGCGAGGTATTATCGGATTGGCAAAGGCTCAACATTCAATGAATGGCAGACATCGCCAACTTTAACATCCCCTACGCTATCGATGGGACCAAATACGCTGATTGTTGAAGCTAAACGGACAGCAAGTGGCGCAGTGACCAGAGCCACAATTGTAATATTCCGTATATAAGAATATAAGATTTAAAGCACTCTCTTTAAAGAGAGTGCTTTTTTATATTCAAAATCAAAGGAGGAATCCGTAGTGATTGATAAAGTAGAATTTGAACCTAAAAAAAGTTGGAATAATGGTATCCCCATGTACACACCCGGAGGAAATACGGAAGATAACGCAGTAACACCGGAAAATACCAACAGTGAATTTCAGCCTTCTATTTCCCGGATAGAATCTCCCGTCCTGGAAGTAACTAAAGCTGAAGAAAATCAGGTTGCTACTGTGGAAAACAAAACCACCCATATTTCTGTAGTTGAGGATGTTTTAAGTCAAATGCAAACAAAGCTAAATGAAATAAAATTGACTCAGCTGCGCCAGAGTGAATTGTCTTCCAAGGTCGAAAAATTGTCTATTGAATTGGCTGAAGCCCAGGCTGATGAAATTAAGGAAGCTGAAAAATTAGTAGAGCTGAAAATTGAATGGCGGGAATTAAACCAAAAACTTAATACTTTTGGCGATTTCGATGTTAGCAAATAATCCTTCAAAAACTTCCATTATGGTGGAACACCCTGCATGCCATTCACAGGGAGAACTCCTGTATTATATCGGCAAAAACAATATTAAAGAAGTGTTTGTTGATAAAGACTTGCCTGGGAACTTATCACATAATGCCTTTATCCAGGTGATTAAAACTAAATACCCGGATGTGAAGATATCAGTTATTGAACCGTATATAGAAACAGAATCGAAGCTGATCTCTGTCACAACAACTCGCCCGGGGAACAATCCTCTTAAAATTGCTCTGTTAGTAGCAATAATTCAAACGCTATTCAGTATCGCCATCCAGTACAATACACTAACGCCGAGAAACTTGGTTTATGCGATTATTGCAGGAGTAACGACATTAATTTTCTTTTATGGAGGATATAAATGGCTAAATTTAAGTCAATCGCAATCATGATATTCTCTCTGGCAGTAATACTTTCAGTTGTTGCTTTGACTGTTCCAGATCCTCGTATCACGACTACCAGCCAAAATTTTATAAAGGCATTGATTACTGCGGGAGAACCTGAGAAATATTGCTGTGGAGAAGTATTATTTCAAGTCAAGAACAGCCAGTTAAAACCTGCTGAGAGCATAGATATAAAAACGATGGTAACGGAAAATACTCGTAATTACGCCAAAGTCTATATTGTGGCAGAAATGAAATTAAAAGATGGTGTGGATGTAGGGTTTTATGAAGCTGAACTTCTTAAACAAGATCAATGGAAAGTATATTCCCTTAAAGAAACAATTCCCCAGATAATGTCTTTTGATTTACCCGTTACTGTTAACGTGGACTACACCTTTAAAAAGTGCGTTGAGAACTTATCAGTAGGCAATACCGAGTTGTTAGCCGGCCCTGCAAAAACTGCATATAAAGTACAGACTGGCGTTAAAGGAGAAATAACAGACCTGCAAACAAAAATACTTTATAATAATAAACTTGTAATTGCAGAACATTCATATAAGTACGACGGGCGGCCGGTAAAAGTATTAGCCCGTTACTTCAAAACCACGGAAGGCTATAAGATTGTTACGATTCAAGCCCTCTAAAATAAGAGGGTTTTTTATTTTGGAAAATTATAAGGGGGTGATTCATATTAAACGGGTGCTTTTGTTAACGATGCTTCTTGTTGGTTATTTGGCTACTGCTGCATCAGCAACAGAAATACGGTACGGAATAGACACTTACGATCACATTTCAAGCAGTACAGCTGATGTTGATATTGTCAATAGGGAAATAAGATTACCAAAACACGCTCCAAATGTTGCAGATTTCTTAGATGGGTTCGAATATATATACCTGTCACCTGAAGGGATACAAAAGGTCAATACTGACGGTACAACGACACCAGTTGCTACCGACATACCTGATCCCAATAATATAACAGCAATTGCAGGCTCGGGTAATTATCCGGATTTTATAGTGGCTCAGGGAAATTCAATTACACATTATTCATTTACTGGCAGTCAATATATTCCTAATCCTGCATTGTCATCTGCGGGATATACAGGAATAGTCAGTATCGGAACAAAAGAACTTGACCATGCTGTTCTTTCTGATGGGATAAAGTATATGGGTTATACAGATGCGGGAAGCGTGGCTTTGGTACCTGATATATCGACAAGTGGATTTGATAATCCTATTGCTATGGCAGTATTTCAAGATCATTATGGTACGGTTGTTATAGATGGCAATACAGTGAAGTATTTTAAAGAAGGAAACACTGTCACTGCGACAATTACCGGACTATCAAATGTTGTAAGCATATCTGCTTCTGATGGCGGAAATATAGCTGTAGTTGCAGATGGGCAAATCAAACATTACAATCTTATCGACAATGAGTTTCAATATAATTCAGTTTTATCAATTACAACCGGACTGACAAAACCAACCTGCGTTGCAACCCGTCCTGGCAGCTATGACAAGCTGATTGTTGATGGTGATGAAATTAAATACTATATGTGGACAGGAACATCACTTGAATTAAATCCTGTGCTATCGAGAACTGTAGTTGGATTGCAGTCTATGGGTAAATATGTAACAACAGCATTTGCGGAGTCAATCATCTATTCGGTGGAGGACCCAAATTATCTGAAACTGTATATAGACCCTGAATTGCAACCCCAGGAACCCGGAACAAGCATACAATGGTATATCACGGTTGAAGCAGGTGATACGCCAACATGGACTCCAATAACGCCTAATACATGGGTGCAAGTATCTGCTGAACAGATACGCTGGAAAGCAGTATTAAACACCATGGATCCGAATTATACGCCGAGAATTAATCCGGATATTGTGATATTGGTCAATAGTAAACCTAAGCCACCAACTACAGATATACCGCCTATGACCGGAGAAGATAAGTGTTATTACAACACTTCGCCTGTCATTAGATGGGTTTTCAATGATTCGCCAGAAGACTCTCAGGGAGGATTTCAGGTTATAATCAGCGGCGGCAGTATGACAGAAGATTCAGGTATTATTGAATCCTCCGCTACGGAATACACGGTTGACGCCAATGCAACTGGTAAGCTTTTTAACTCTGGTGTTGATACATTTACTGTCACCATAAGGGTATGGGATGAATTAGGTATAGCTATGGGGGCAAAAGAATCCGATTCAGCTGTAACAACTGCACAATTTTGTGTTACGGCCTTTGAGAATCCCAGAGTATCACTTAGAATGCCGGCTGAAGGAAGTTTAGCGGTAGGAGATATCCCAAAAAATTCGACTTCAGATGAATTACTGAAAACCCGGGCGGGGGGATTGATTACATTTGAGGTCCGGAGTATTGGAATAGATACCGCGCAATTTAATTTCCCCTATGCGGAACAGCAATCAACTATCGCAAATACATGGAACACTGCTGGAACTAACAAAGTATGGGGCGTGGAATTTTATACTGATGCAAATACAGATAAATGCCCAGACGGAACTATTGTTTATGGAAGTGTAAGTGGTAATGGGATACCTGATTTAATGTATCTTAATGAAACGATTCCCGGTGAAATGCCACCAAGCAGTTGGTGGCAATGGGATGGATATCGTAAATGGGCCGATGGAGTAGTGAGCGTAGGCGGATCAATATTTGAAGATTGGTCGGTTGTTATTCAAGGGCGGGAGTAATCCCGCCTTTTTTATATAAAAAAATAGGAGGATGGGCGGTTGACAAATTTATTAAGAAAAATACCTGTTATCGGCAGCACTCGTAATATTAAACACCATAATGAAACAACTTTTACACATGGCATAAAAGTTGCGCAGTTATCAGTATATATTGGAAAAAAACACTGTCTAACATCTTTTGAATTGAATAGCTTGTACTTCGCAGCGCTGCTTCATGACATTGGCAAAACAATTATACCGCCTTCTGTAATATTTAAACCTGGAAGCCTAACCAACTTCGAGTGGGACATTATTAAGAAGCACCCTTCAGAAGGAAAAAGGATTCTTGAGACTGCATTATGCGTGCAAAATACCGATATTTTACATAGTGTTTTGAGACATCATGAAAAATATAACGGAAAAGGATACCCGGATGGACTGTTAGGAGAACAAATAATATATCAAGCCAGGATTATTAGCGTAGCAGATGCGCTTGATGCGATGGTATCCCATAGAATATATAAAAGTGCATTCCCATTAAATAAAGCCATACGCGAGTTAATTAATTGTTCTGGAGAGCAATTTGATCCGTATATTGTTGAAAAAGCAGATAAATGGAACAAAAATAGTCTGAGGAAAATATTGATGATTTAAGTAAAGCCTCCTGTTTTTAAAATAGGAGGCTATTTTTATCCAAAGAGCAAAGGAGGATAGCGGAATAAAGGTTTAGACGGAAATAAAATATCCTGCAAAGGAGGAAAAAATCTTATGAAATTATCTATTGGAGAAACCATCTCAGGAGTGGTTACAGAAATCAAACAAGTAAATGGAATCCCGGAGGAAATAATCTTAAGTGTGGGCGGCAAGAAAAAGGCTGCTATACCTCTGACTGAGTTGCCAGAAAAAATAAATGGTGATGGTCAAAAGGCTGTACGCCATTTAGCACGCAAGTATATGAACCGTAAACTGATAGGAACCATTGTCAAAACGGACCCTTTAACACTGTCTTATAATAATGCAGTTAAAAACATCACAACCGGCGTAAAATTAAAGGTTGGCGATGAAGTGAAGGCGACCGTTGTATGGACTTCCAAAAACAAGGCAGAACTCGAATACCATAATATGCCGTTATACCTCAACGCCAGTGAATTTGGTTGGTTGAAATACGTGGATTTGAGATCCGCTCTGAATCGCGGCCAGAAAATTCAGGTAAAGGTAATCAATATAACAGAAGATGGCAAAGTTGAAGTGAGCCATAAAATGTTTGCTCCAAATCCATGGCCCAGATATCTTGCAAAATATCAAACAAGGAACCAGTATCTTGCCAGGGTTAAGAGCCTCAATAAAGTAGGTATAGTAGTATCCCTGGAACCGGGGCTTGATATTTTATGTGCCCCATATCCCTTCTTTGATGTGAGAGTCAACGACGATGTAGCTGTCGAGATAGTTGACATTGATCCCGAACATGGCAAGATGAAAGGGTTTGTTACTGCTCTTGCTAATCGTGCTTAATAGGAGGGATTGCGTTGTTTAAAATCGGTTTAGACTTAGGCTATGGCAATACCAAAATTGTCACTGAAAAGGGAAGTAAGATTTGCTTTCCGTCCCTGGCCAAAATAGGGGAAAAAATCGAGCTTGATAAAATGCTATCAGCTACCGGAGATTACGTTGTCACCATCAATGATCAAACTTGGTTTGTCGGTGAAATGGCTGCGAAAGAACATCGTCTTGCAATAAGGGCATTTGATGATACCCAGCGGTTTACTAATCCTGCATTTCAAGCTATGTTAGCAACAGCCCTGGCTGTAGCAACAGAAGATGAAAAGAATATACTGCTGGTCACAGGACTGCCTTTATCTTCGTATTCAAAATCAGAAAAGGAATTTAAAAATTTCCTGTCAAACTTTACTGCAAAGGTAGAACTTGATGGTACGGTTAAACATATAACAGTTAAACAGGCTCATGTGTTCCCTCAAGCAGCTGGTATATTTTTAAACCCTAATTGCGAAAAAGTAAAAGAAGAAATTAAGCCGGGTGATCTAGTTACGGTCATAGATATTGGATATCGAACAACTGATGTAGCAACTTTCAAGTACACCCAATTGCATGAATTTGAGTTTGTCATGGAAAATTCTTTCACCTTGGATATTGGAATGGTATCTGTATTTCGTGATTTAGCGAATCGGATAGCCGAGGAAATAGGTACGTTTGATGTTTCTCTGGAAGTTGCAGAGCGAACATTCTTAACGGGTGTAAGACGAGTAAATGGTGATGAAATTGACTACGGAGATATAAATAAACAGATCGCACAAAAGACTATTGAGGCTATAGCAGACGATTATCGTCAAAGAGGACCGGGCAAAGAAAGTTACAGTCATGTCATAATGGCTGGTGGTGGAAGTATTGCCCTTAAAGAACAGCTGACTGGTGTATTCCCTGAAGCAGTATTTATGGAAGACGCACAGTTTGCAAATGCTATTGGCTTTTTAGACGTTGCTAGAAAACTTGATATTGTATTGTTTGATTAATTTGCAAAGAGGCTGTCAAAAAAGATGGCCTCTTTCTTAATTTTTATATATCGAGTGTTTTAGCAACAAAATGATACCGGTCTGAATCCTTGAGAATACCTGCGCCACGTTATAACTCAACACAGACCGGAGGTTGACAAGGATACCAATAGGGAGATTGGCGCAGCTTATCCAATATATGCTGCGCCATCCATGATACTTAGGGAAATCGGTACTACAAGGCAAAATGGATAGTGAAGTTGGCGCAGATGAAAAATGTAAATGAGAATACCTGCGCCACGAAGGAGGCATAAAACATGAGTAAACCCTTGCCGCGCCTGCATTTGCGTGTGGCGCAGGACAATCCAATTTACAGCGTTCCTGCAGGACAAAGAAATCAAAAAGCAGATGAATGGCTCCGGATCGGAGCGACTACAGAAAAACTCGAAATGGCAGCAGCGAAAATTGAAAAATTATTAAGACAAATTGGCACCAACGGTTCAATTTCCATTGATGAAGACCCAAACATAGACCCCAAACAAGATCCCAATTTTGAACGCGATATGAAATTAATCAAAAGTATTATGAGTCTAGGAGGGTAAAAATGAGACCGTTAACCAAGGAAGATGCTCTGAATATCAAAAAATTGAGTATTGAACAACTTGAAGAAGCCGAACATAACGCATATGAGTGGTTTCATTTCATTGGTGAGACCCGGGTAGAGAAATATATCAGTCAAGAATACCCGAACAAATATCTCTTAGACGATAATAATAGAAAGTCCTGGGGGGAAGTTATAAGCAACCCAAAAGGCGTGAGGATATTTGTCAAAGAGTATCCGCCCAGACTTAAACAATTCGGAAAGACCAAGTTTTCAAAAAAACTAGGTTACGGTGATGTTCGGGAAACATGGCGATGGCTTTTAAGACACGCTGTAGAGGACATCAAAAAAGTGGGATATACCCGAAATAAAAGCGGAACAGATATATTGGTATATCGGTTTCACTATAAGAAACTGGCAGACCCCGACCAGTTCAATATCATCCTGATTAATGATGTAATTAAGGATTATTGGCTTATCAGCGATGATAATTTGGAAAAAATACAGGTTCATATGTGTGGAGTTATTGATCCTGAAAACCCTGGTACAGAAATTTATATAATACCTTTTGAAGAATTTTTTAAATATCCTGGATTAATAAAGCCAAAACAATGGTTATAAAAAAAATGATGAAAAGTTATGTAATGAATTGCGCCATATAATATAGTAGAAATAGAACACATAATTTCTCCAGTAGAAAAAACAGCAAATGGAGAAAAAAGAGTTGAAGAATCAAGACAAAAAACACAAAAACAGGAGCATCCTAAAAATTCCAAACCGTAAATGGCCTTCGTCCTTAGAGTAATGGGCGTTTGAAGTATATTTTCAGGGGTATTTTCTCGTAAGAGGGTAAATAATAGCGAAAAACGGGGTTTACTGGATAAAAAATAGCAATATAAAAAACCGTGAGAAGCGGCACTCTGCCTTTGGTTGGAGGCCGCTATTTTTGTTTTTCTCCAGAAGAAACCCTCACCCCTTACATGTCGGCTTTATGCTATATGTTTTCAGCAAGAAAAAAGAATCAGTTTTTAGTTGTCAGGATGAAAAAATTTTCAGGAGGTTAATTATGGGTGCGCATTGGCAGAGACAGGAGATGGATTTATGGTTAATGAAAATGCTATATGATTATGGACCGTTGATGGGTAGTATGTTGGCAAAAAAGTATTCTACGATAGCGGGTTGCAAGGAGCAGAAGGTATATGACAGGTTAAAAGAATTGCGGCGGATGAAAATGGTTGGTAGTGAACAATATACAGGAGTAAAATGGGAAGACAAACTCTCACGAAGGCCAAAAAGACCAAAAAACCTGGGTAAAGTTTTCTATTTAACCGGCTATGGAGTTGAGCAAACCAAAATACTTGTTTACGATGTGAGTTTAACAGGCAAAGAGCGATCACAAAAGCCAGAAGAAAAAGAATTAGAAGTTCATTGGCAGGTATCGGACATAATAATAAAGACCGGCTTAAATTTCACGCCAGGAAAGGTATTCAAGTATGCCAAAGAGATACCGATGAACTTTACCATTGATCTGGGATATGGTGACTGGCAGATACTATTCGCCCGCAACAGTAAAGAATCCTTTAAGAACCTAGTCAATTTACAGGGCAGGATACTATACCAGCGTGGATTCAAAAAACGTATTCTGTTATGCGGTTCTAAAAGGCAACAGCAAGACTACATCAAATATCTTTTTCTCAGCCATGCAAATCAGGTTCATGTCATTAACTACCAGGAACATACAATGCTCACCCGTTTATTGACAGGAGATATAATACAGGATGCTGTAAATACTCTGCAGGCAGAAAAACTTGACACCCCGAAAGGCGGATATCAATATCTGGTAAACGGCAAACCAGCTAACATATTCTCACTGGTAACGTACCCGGTAGAAACTATATTCAGACTGGAAAAAACCATAACCTTGCCCTCATATATAGGCTTTAATGACGAATCACAGCAGAGATGGTATGAAAAACACTATCCAAAAATATTTGAACGGCATACACCATTCATAATCAAAGAACACGACCATCCCCTGGCAGAACCGGTTGAAGAAAAGGGGGTGTATAGAGATTGGGCAGCAGATATCGAGAACGAATACGAGCAACCGTCCTTCGCAACCTTGTGGGAATAATCACAGTAAGCCTCGGTGTGTTGGTATGGCTATTCCCACAGTTAGCCGGAATTAAAATACTCCTTATGATTCTTCTGTTGCTGGCAGCAATAGACTTTTTTATGAGCAGGCGCATAATAGTATTTGGCATAACCCTGATTATAATAAGCAGTGCTTATTTATTGCAGGCACTGCCAAAACTATATACAAGCATCGATCCGGAATTGTCCACAATGGGAAACGGCCTGACACCATTAATCAGATTAACCGCTCTGATAGCGGCAGTAATATTCATAGTCTTTGCCAACCGGACCCGTCAGACAGTTGGGAATAATTTAGGCAGTCTCAGAATACCTGTTTTAAGCAACACCAGCGAAGAACCACAGGAAATAACCCACCCTGATGTTTACTTATGCAGGACAATTGGAAACCGGCCTATAAATATCAAAGGCATGGACAGGTATTTACACACCCTTTTGATTGGCGTGACAGGCTCAGGTAAAACATCGGCAGTGCTGGAACCAATGATCTGGCAGGACTTACAGAATTACCGTAATGGACATCAGCTGGGAATAACCATTGTAGCACCAGACAGTGAATTTCCCAATAAAGTGCGCAATTGGTGTCAGCGGCTGGGGATACCCTATTATGCGGTAGACTTGGACGATCCCAATTCCAACCGCTTTAACCCTTTGGAAGGCGACCCCACCACCGTATCAGAAATCATGCGCACAGTATTAAGAGTCACATTTGGAGAGCAGGAAGCCTTTTTTGCCCAGGCCCAGGAGTTACATGCAAAGAACACCATGCTGCTATTAAAGCACCTAAGAGGCGACAATATAAACCTCCTCGATGTTTACCAGGCATTGATGGATGTTGAAGGGATGCAGACCTTGGTAGACGACTACGAAGAACAGTATGGAGAAGATGTCATAACCGAATACTTCAAGAAAGAAGCCTTTGGCAGGAACCGTGACAAACTGCATCAATTTGCTATGGGGTTGCGCTTGCAGATATCCGACTTGTTGACCAACCAGACCATACGCAACGTATTGGTAGGCAGATCCGATATAAGTTTGGATCATGTCATGTCAGAAGGCGGCGTATTATTGTTTAATACCTCGCTGGGGAAAATGGGATATATGAGTAAAGTATTCGGGCAATTCCTTATAATGCACATTCAAAATGCAGTTTTTAGAAGGCCCGGAACCGAGTTTACAAGAATACCCCACTACTTGTATATTGACGAATTGCCCGTCTATTACAATCCTGAACTGGAATCACTGCTCAATATCGGCAGAAAATATCGTTGCGCCTGCACCTTTACAATCCAGGGACCATCACAGTTGGAAGTAGGTCGGCAGGGACAGGCCACCCGGGAAAAGATCATGAATGGCTGCCGGAACAAAATCATCCTCGGTACAGAATCCTCACGGGATGCAAAATTATTGGCAGAGATATTTGGAGAAGAAGAAAATACCGAAGTCAGAAGGCGGCGCAAGCGGTTTTCCGTATTCCCCGAATCCTATACTGAAACCGAAACACTAAAAGCACGGTTTGACTATACCAAGATATTAGAACTCAAACGCTGGCACGGGATCATCAAAGTCGTCAATATGGGCAGTAATCAGGAACCTGTGGAAGGAATATTTGAACCTCCATGGGAGTTTCAGTCCAGGATAAACAAAGAATTAAATAAACAAAAACGGATAACATTGGCCCAATAGGGAAGGTTGACAACACCTTCCCTTTTTTAATGCAATTTATTAGAAAACTAATTTTGGTTTTTAAAACAGGAGGCATATATGTTACATACAGTACAAATCAGTAAAATAAAATCATTGCCAGCCGGTACCCAGGTTATAGACATAACCATTAAGAGCAGTGAACCGCCATGGAATATCTTTGCGCCGACCTGGGAAATGGTCAATGACTTTAAAGCCGGTAAAATAAGCGAAAACGCATATACTAAGCAGTATATGGAATTAATGCGGACCCGGTACCCGAGGAATAAATCAATATTCCGGCAGCTGATCCAAAAGGCATTGCAAAATAATGTGGCACTTGCCTGTTACTGTGAACCGGGGGAGATTTGTCACCGGCATATATTAAAAGACATATTCTTAACCATTGACCCCCGTCTTGAATATGTACCGGAACCAGTCCCTCCGCGCATTGAACAATTTGTTTTGTTCTGATGCAGGCATTCTTATTTAAAACGACAATTTAGGTATTGCCTTAATATTGAATATACTTAAAAATAGAAGGAGGAAGAAAAATGGAAATAAAGCAAGAAACCAGATTACATTGTTGGGTCCAAAGCGAAAACGACACCAGATTACATTGTCAGAATTGCGGATTATATGAAGATTACGGACACCTGCCCTGTGAACCCTGGTTTGAAGCAGAGTTCTGTAGTTTAAGTCCTGTAAGAGTCAAAATAGATAACGATACCCATGCTTTACGAAATTTGCTTGAATAATTTAGGATAAACCGCCAGAATCTTCCCCATTTCAATGGGGAGAGTATGTCACAATAATTAAAATTGTGAAAATAATGCTTGTAAAAAAAAGAATATATATTGTAATATATTTACAGGAGCTACCATTATATATAGAAAATTTCAAATTTGAATATTGAAAATAAATGACAATTGAAAAAATTCCCCTATCAGGGGTGAAAAAAGGCTGATCAAAACGACAGCCTTTTCATTTTGAAAGATATATCGGCAGACGGCCTGAAAAACCGTTTATTGTGTTATATTTTATCATGTGTTATCATTATTTATCATATATTATCAAATAATACAAAAGGATAAAGTTTATGGAAAGATATGAAAAGTGGATGACAATAAACGAACTGGCTCAGTATCTAAAAATGAGCCGGACCAAGCTTTATGGAATGGCTCAACGCGGTGAAATACCCGTTTCCAAAATAGGCAACCAGTGGCGGTTTGACCGGGAAGAAGTTGACCAGTGGATGAAATCACAGACCAGGAAAGGGGGAAAGGAAGCATGAACACCGATAAGGAACTGTCAATGAATACCAAAGAAATTATTGACCGCATATTTAAAGACCCCGGCACAAAATACGAATTAACTTAATTTGAGAACCTGGGTAAGCCGATTGAGGATATTCTGACAATTTATCCAAAAACCATGACCACCGGACGCGATGCCGGAAAAACAAAGTATTACATAAAAAGTTTTATCCCGTTTTCATCCGGCAATGAAGAAATTCAGGTATATGTTGAAGACGGCAAAGCCAATCCTGAAGAAATTGTTCGGCAGTTATGGGTTTATAAATTGATTCATTAATATGGTTATAAAGAAGATGAGATTGATCTGGAAGCCAGCGTCCAATTTGGCACCGAGGTTGGCACTAAGGCTGCAGATATTATCGTATATACCGATAACAGTAAAGAAACGCCAAAAATCATTGTTGAGTGCAAGAAACCAAAGCGAAAAGATGGTATCGAGCAGCTCAACGCCGAGCTTACTGTTGTTGATGTAATATTTCGCGCTATCGTACTGAAAGCCGCTTGCCTTGAAGATGACACGCAGACCAGTGCCGGATGGACTAATCTCGATGTAGCAGCCTGTAAATATTGCTACGATGGATTGCCCGATAGCGGTCAGAGTACCATCTGTATTTACACAGTGATCAACGTCCACTGCACTGAAACCACGGAAAATACCAAGCCCCAGACCGTCGTAATGACTTACTACTGCGACTGCGTCGGAGTAGTTTGAAAAGGTATATTCATTGTTTGATTGCGCCCGCTTGCCGCTGATTTGATATGGCACCTTACCCGGTTTTGTCTTTCCTTTACGCGGTTCATATTTCCACACACAGAATTTTCCGTTGTCGCGCAGTTCCTTTGGCAGATTGTCGTATTGCACTCTTTCACTTCCTTCTGGGGTTTGTATTTTTGTTGACTCTCGCTATGCGGATAAAAACAGGTTGTTTGATGGAGAGTTTTGCATATTCCTTATGTGCTATAGTAATTTTCTGCTTCTCGCTATACGGAGATTTAAACGCTGTTTTATACACCCCATATTTGAAAATCTTTTTTCTCCAGCGGGAAAGGATGGTTTCTGTGCACCGTTCTCCAGATAACAAGGTAAAAAGTGCACCCACCGTAGTCTCATAATCCGAAAAGAGACAAAAAAATACGGCGCCCGCTGTTTTGCGGATGCCGTAGTGATATATAACCAAGCGAATCAAGCATAATTTGAAAATTATTTTCGAATTCACATGTTATTTGTTGTAAACTTGAAGATTTCCTGCTATAATGAGTGCAATATAATTGTGAGGTGGCAACAATGCTGGTTGTAAGCTATAAAAAGCTATGGAAATTATTGATAGACCGCGATATGAATAAACAGGATTTGCAGGTGCTGGCAAAAATCAGCCCGTCCTCCGTGGCGAAACTGTCTAAACACCAGAATGTCAGCATGGATGTACTTCTTAAAATATGTTCAGCACTACGAGTCAATGTAGAAGATATAATGGAATTCGTCTCTGGTGAGGATAAACGAGAGGAAGGTACTACGAAATGACAGATAATCAAAAGAAGTTAATGAATATACTCCGTGAGATGTTTCAATTTGATCAAGCAGATCTCGATTTTGGTATTTATCGCATTATGCGCATGAAACGCGATGAAATCAATAGATTCATTGAAGAAGAACTGCCCGCTCAAATTACAGAGGGTTTACGCGAACTTGCGGAATTAGATATATCTGCCGAGGTTGCTGCAATTGACAAACAAATTGCAGATACAAAAGCCGCGCCCCTAGTATAATAAAGTCAGTAATAATAGTTGAATCATTACTCCGGTTTTGAGATGATTTTCTCGATAGAGTGGAGTTCGCCGCCGCGCCCCTTGAGGTTTTATCCTCGTGTTGTAGACTGGTGCCTCCGCTTTACGGGATTTTACGAATGAGCTGGATGTTGACTGGTTTTTTAGCCTTTTCTCCGTATATCGCGCTAGGTTGTAAGCTCGTAAAGTTAGGAGAACACTCTCAAACATAACCGGAGGTGTTTACATTGATAATAGGTATTGACATTGCCAAACGCAACCATGAAGCTACCGCAATTGATAACGCAGGTCAGATCCTAGGCAGAATCACTTTTGCCAATTCCAATGCCGGTGGAGCAAGACTTCTTGATTTCATTGCCAGGCTAAAGTCCGAAGATGAAAAAGTCGTGTTTGGCATGGAAGCCACCGGTCATTACTGGCTTGCCATCTACTCCTATCTGGTTGAAAGAGACTTTGATGTCTGTGTCATCAAT
>Ga0209723_1000890_pt1 | contig 51128 bp, 40 predicted proteins | sample BiotimSIPDNA_2_FD_185750 | JGI IMG/M metagenome (GOLD analysis project Ga0209723, IMG submission 185750) | Anaerobic biogas reactor microbial communites from Washington, USA - Biogas_R2 time_0 SIP DNA (SPAdes) (version 2) | ecosystem: Engineered > Bioreactor > Anaerobic > Unclassified | place... | reverse complement strand
TTTCAAGTGGGTCACCCATTTTACTGAGCCTGTCAAGGCGATTATCTTCGGCAAAAAAATTTATCTGTTTCATAGGTATATTATATCATATTTGGGCGAATATTGCATGAGGTTTTTAGAGATGCCCTTAACCTTTCGTCGCGGGCTGAACCTGAAGGCGGCTGTGATTCCGGCCTGTCAGGTTCAGCGTTTTATAGTTCAGATATGCATTTATATACGGGTTTAAGCGCGTCGTGGATTTGTCTATACACCGTGAAGTGTTTTTCATATACCTCATGGCGTTCGGGATTGGGAGTCACCTCGGCAACGATGCGGACGCATTTCGCCGCGGCGTCGGCGTGGGATGAGAACACCCCCGCGCCTATGCCCGCCAGCATGGCCGAGGCATATGAGGAATCGGAGCGCTCGGGTACGGTGAGCGGAATTCCTAAGATATCGGCGGTTATCTGTCGCCAGAGGGGGCTTGAAGCGCCTCCGCCGATAATGGCGGCGCGGGTCAGGTCAATTCCCTCTCCCGTAAGCACATCCAGCCCGTCGCGGAGGCTGAATGCCACACCCTCCAGCACAGCTCTAGTGAAGTGGGCTTTGGTGTGCTTCATGGTCGCGCCGACGAATGAGGCGCGGAGGGTGTCGTCATTGTAGGGTGACAGCTCGCCCATGAGATAGGGATTGAAGAAGAGTCCCTCGCAGCCGGGTGCTATCTCAGCGGCGCCCTCGTCCAGTATCTTATACTTTTCACAGCCTATGGTGTCCCGGTACCAGCGGAAGGCGGAGGCGGCGGAACGGGTGGCGGTGCCGGGATACCACAGCCCCTCCACCACATGGGGATAGCAGACGAGGTAGGGGTTTGGATGGGGTCCCTCGGTGACAACGCAGACCCTGCCGGCGGTCGCCAGCTTGACGGTCGCGTCACCGGGAGCAATAGCGCCGGCTCCGAAGACCTCAAGGGCGGTGTCGGTGGTGCCTGTCAGCACCGGGGTGCCTGCCACAAGCCCCAGGTCGGCGGCGGCTGAGGGAGTGAGCCCTCCCGCCATGTCCAGAGGACGGAAGATCGGAGGCATGACCGAGGTGTCAAGACCGCAGAGAGAGCATAACTCCTCATCCCATACGCCCCGGGTGGTGTCGTAGAGCATTGAGCCCACGGCTTCGATATAGTCGGTCGCCAGTTTTCCCGTCATCAGATAGCGCACATAGTCTTTTTCGAAAAGGACATGGGCTATTTTCGCATGGATATCCGGCTGATTGCGCCACACCCAGAGCAGCTGGGGCAGCGTCCAGATAGTAGAAGGCTTGTGCAGGCTCTTGCGCCATATGGTGTCAAAGTGTTCGGCGGCAAGCTCTGCGGCCTCGGCGGAACAGCGCAGGTCGGTCCAGAATATGGCGTTCTGAAGAGGGCGGCAGTCCTTATCCAGCAGCACGGCGGTGTGGGTAGCCGAATCCACCGAAATCGCCTCAAGTTCAGAGGGGATAAGTGCCCCGCTGTCAACGGCGTCCTTTACGGCGCGGCGCAGGGTCGACCACCAAACGGCGGGATCCTGCTCGGCGTAGCCAAGCGCCGGATATATGGTTGGATATTCGCTGGAGGATTCGCCGCGGACGGCGCCGTCCTTCGCCATAACGGTCAGCTTGACGCCGCCGCTGCCGAAATCAATTCCTAAAAGCATGTTATATACCGTTTAATAATCAGCCGATATCCTCGCCGTAGGAGCGCAGGAAGGCGGTGACCTCGTCATAGGTGGGGATGCCCGCCCTGCCCCCCGGCTTGGTGCATTTCATGGATGACACGCCCGACGAGAAGCGGCAGGCGGCGGGATAATCGAAGCCCCGCAGCATGGCGGCGACAAAAGCGCCGTGGAACACATCGCCGCAGCCGGTTGAGTCCACCACCGGAACGTCGTAGATGGGGTATTCGCCGTATTCCTTTCCGTCGTACCACATCCCCCCGCGCTTGCCGCAGGTTATGACAACAATCTCGGGGCTGTTCTCATCATACATGAGCTTTGCGGCGGCGCGCAGGTCGTCTGTGCCGGAATATTCAAAAGCGAACGACTCGGCGGCGACGAACCAGTCGACGTATTTGACCAGCTCCCGGACACCGTCGTAGAGCTTGCCCGCGTCGATAGACACCTTCACGCCCTTTTCACGGGCGAATTTCGCGGCTGCCAGAGCCGCGTCGATGTGGTTGCCGTCAAGGTGGAGCACCTTCGCCTTTTCGATAAGCCCGTAGGGCACTTCCTCCGGCTGAGTGGTTTTAAGAGTGCCCCGATTCCAGACTATGGTTCGGGTGCCCTTGTCGGCGGCGGTCAGAATCACCGAGAAGGGCGATTTCGCTCCCTTCCGCACGACAAGAGACGAACAGTCGACGCCGAATTCGGCGAATTCCGCTCTCATGGCGGCGGCATAACCGTCGTCGGCTATGGCGCCCGTATATGCAGCCGATACGCCCAATTTTGCCATGGCGGCAAGAGCGGTGGCGCAGGGACCTCCGCAGCGGTAGGTCACGCTGTCCACGCGAACTTTAGTATCTTCTTCGGGATAGGTTTCGGCGCCGAATATAATGTCATACAGCGAGGCGCCGATGCCGATTACATCAATGTTTTTCATATATTTTATTATATCTGAGTTTGACTGCCGGCAGTCTTATGCGCGGTATCGCGCACATTGCCGCCGCCTTTCACGCATTATGCTCTGCCCGCACAGCCGCAGAGGTTCATGCGGTCGATTATGAACTCCTTTGCCGACTTTATCGGCTCGATGACGAAGTTGTCGGGAGCCATCACCCATATGGGATCGTCATAGGCTTTGCCCCTGAAGGGTTCATAGTAGGCGCTTATAACGTCGGTGGCGTAGTTTATCTTGCGTATGCCGGCTTTTATGGCGAGTTTAATCTGGTCGTCCGGGATGCCCGAGCCGCCGTGGAGCACTAAGGGAACGCCTGCCGCCTCCTTGATTTCCGCTATGCGGCCGATGTTTAACTTCGGGGGCAGCTTGTAGCGACCGTGAGCCGAACCCACCATGACCGCCAGAGCATATACGCCGGTGAGGCGGACGAATTCCGCAGCCTCCTCGGGAACGGTGAGCGCTCCGGTAGCCTCGTCGCCCGAACGCGCCGAGCCAACGTGCCCCAGCTCGCCCTCCACGGGCAGACCGCCGGCAGTATTGCACATGGACACCACCTGTTTCGTCAGAGCCACATTGCCCTCAAAGTCCAGGGTCGAGCCGTCTATCATCGCCGAGGTGTAGCCCCAGCGTATGGCGCGGAGAATCGTGTCTGTGCCTGTGCCGTGGTCGACATGCAGCGCCACCGGCAGGTCGGTATCGGCGGCAAGTTCTCGGGTTATGGCTGCCACCGCGCGGGCGTTGTGAAGCACTCCGTATTCCTTATCGGAATCAAAGAGGCGGTCATAAGCCTGCACTATTATCGGCGAACGCGCCTCCCGCGCCGCCTCCAGCATGGCTATAACCGTGTCGGCGTTGTAGGCGTTGACTGCGGGCACGGCATATCCGCCCCGGTCGGCAGCGTCGAGTATTTCGTTCAGTTTTACAAGTGACATTTTTGTCCTTTCGCTTCGCACCGCACCCCGATATCCTTGTCATGTATGAAGGGGTGTGATGTTTATTATAATGAAGGTTTTGCTGTTTTTATGCCAGGTCTATGCGGATATTCGGCTCGAAGCGGGTGAATTCCTCGAGAGCGGCGACATAATCGCCCTCGATTTCAGCCATATGGTGGATGTAGGGGCCGTAGATGAGCTTCTTCTCCCACTTGGCGTAGGAATCGAATTCCGCCCAGATGTATGTGCCTATGACCTTGGGACCGTCGCAGGTCTTGAGCTTGCCGGCAAGCAGCTGATAATCGCCCGCCAGAGAGTCGAGGCGGCATATCGTGTATTTGCCGTCCTTAAGCCGGAAGTTGGGGCGGTTGTTGGGAAGGTTGGCGGGATAGCCCGGCTTCTTGAGCGAATAGGGGAAGGGACCGCAGTGCCAGAGCAGCTCGGAGTTGGTGTTCTGGGGATTGCGGACGGTGAACTCGCCGAAGAAGGGACGGGATTTGCCTCTCGACGCGCAGGAGAGAAGAGCCATTGAAATGGCGCCCATAATGTCGGTCTCGCAGGTGACGATAAGTCCCTCGTCCGCCAGAAGCGACATTGCGGTGCAGGGCATGGCGTTGACGGCTATGAGCATTGAAGTCCAGCACTCGGTGGCTATGAGGCTGAGATTATACTGCTCCGCCAGGCTCTTATACATATACTTGAAGGTCATCATGCGCTCAAGCATATCCTGCTCGATGCCCTCGGTGTCGAACTTGGATTTAAGATCCTCAATGTCTCCCGCAAGCCTGTCATGATATTCCTTGAAGCAGCGGTTGAACTCCTGGGTGACAATCGCCATGTTGATCGGAACTATCTCGATGCCGAACTTCTCGATAAGCTCGCCCTCGTTGCAGATGACCGAGTTGAAGGGCTTGGGACGGGTGCCAATCTGACCGATGCGCAGGCTGCGGAAATTTTTGAGCATTGTGACAACCGACAGGAACTTCCTGAAGTCGGTGTCGAATACATCCGCCTCGATGTCGCAGTTCTCAATGTATGAGAAGGGGATGCCGAAGCGCTGCAGACCCTTGGAGATGGCGAAAAGACCGCACTGAGCATCGGTGTAGCGGGTGCCGTCCACCTCGAATATGTCGTCACGGGGACCCCAGAGCAGAGTGGGTTTGTTCACCAGCTTTGCCACCTTGCAGGCGACCTCCTCGCTGCCGAAGTTGCAGTTGATTATAAAGAGGGCGTCAACCTTCTCGGCGGCAAAGCGGTCAGCTATCTCCTGCGCCTGATTGATGTCAAACATCATCCCTTCCTCGTTGAGGAAGTCAAGGTTGACAAACTCTACGTCCTCGGCGGCGTAGTTGGCGTCAAGGAAGGCAAGCACCTTTGTTTTGTTCATCCTGGCGTACTCGGGATTGAATATGCCGGTGCGCTTGCCGGGCAGCCAGCGGCGGCAGGGTGCAAGCCCGATTTTGATCTTGTAGTTGAGCATATTGGGCAACCTCCTTTTGAAAATAATTTTCACCTGTATTTTAGCATCCCGAACAACCGTTGTCAAGGGTTTTTGACTTATTATATAGCCGCCGCTCCGCCGCGCGGCAATTATTGTCTATTAACACAATAGCGCGGTGTAAAATTCACAAAAACTTAACATACGGCGTAAAGGGGGGCGTTATAATGCGAATGAAGGTTTCACAATGTGACGGAGGGTGTAAAAGCTGCAATCGAGCGTTAAAGGCGTTATACGGCGACTTGCTGTAAAATAATACCACATAATACAGGTGTTACGGAAGCACATATGAATAACGTGTGAAGCATATTCGGGTAACATGAATCAACACACCGGCCGAGTACCGGGTTATTTAAGATTTATACAATAAATCAGGGAGATAGTTTATGAATATGAAAAAGATATTAACGATTATTCTGATTCTTGCGATGATTCTGCCTGCCGTTATATCATGCGTTGATGGAAGCAAATCGTCCGGCACCTCTGAAACGAACACCGGCAGTGTTGTACAATCTAACGGCCCGGCTGATGACTCAAGCCTGACAAACGACCAAATGCTCATGAAAATATCCTCCGAATTGCCGGCACGCGATTTCGAAGGTTATGAGTATATCGTGTTGACACGAGATGAGGCGGCAAGCCCATATTGGTTTACACGGGATGTTTTCAGCGAAGGTCTTAACGGCGAGCCTATAAACGACGCTGTTTACGACCGAAACCGTATACTCGAAGAAAAATTTAATATCAAGGTACTTGCCAGGCAGTCTACCGCGACACCGGCGACTCCCGCGAAAGCGGCGATTTTGGCAGGAGAGGATTCTTTTGCCGCCTTCACCGACGGGCTTAACGCTCTTTCCGCTCTCGCGACCGCAAATTTACTCCTTGATTATAACGAGCTTCCCGGAATAAAGCTTGAAAACAATTGGTGGGATCAAGCCATGAACAGCGGAATGTCGATTCAAAACAGGTTGTATTTTGTTACGGGCGACATTTCCATAATGGATAATGAAGGAACATGGCATGTATTGTTCAACAAGGACATTGCCGAAGGACTGAACTTCGGTAATCTCTATGATGTGGTAAACGATGGCAAATGGACACTCGATACCATGTATGATATAGCTAAAAAATCTGTGGCCGACCTTGACGGCGACGGTGTTATGACACCGTGGAATGACCGTTTCGGACTTGCGTCAGAGCCTTATAATACCTATTCGCTTTGGGTAGGCAGCGGCATGAAGATAGCAACCAAGAACAGCGACGACCTGCCCGAGCTTACCATGTACAGTGACAGAAGCGTTCAGGTTATTGATAAAGCTCTGAAGTTACAGCTTGATAAGGAAATTTTTATAGACCACAATACCAACATGGACATATTTATGTCCTCGACTGTCATGTTCCAGCTTGTGGGAATGCGCGTTCTGCCCGTATATCGTCAATCGGACATAAACTTCGGAATATTACCCATACCGAAATTTGACGAAATTCAAGAAAATCATTACACGTCGTTCAGCACTTACAACCTTACCGCGTATTCGGTGCCGATAACAACAAGCGATCCGGAGCGTACCGGCATACTTCTTGAGGCGACGGCAGCTCTGTCAAAATATACGCTGACCCCGGCATATTACGAGATAAGCCTTAAAGGCAAAGCTCTCCGCGATAACGAGTCGGAAACTATGATTGATATCATCCTCGAAAACCGTTTGTATGATATCGGTGTCGTTTTTAACTGGGGAGGACTGCTCGGAATATTTACGGCGATGACCACCGGCGGCACAAACGACTTCGCATCCCGCTATTCATCGCTCGAAAGCAAAGCCGAGGCCGATATGCAGAAATTCATTGATTCTCTTGAATAATAAGGTAAATACAGGGTCTGCTGAAAAAGATGTAAATCGGAATGTTATACTATAAGCACAGCCGACAAACACCCTGAAACATGATATGATAAACGGAATCAGAAAGAATGGAAAAATGTCGACTTACAGTAAAGAATCTAAATAGTAAGCAATCAGGCTGTCGGACGAGACAGGCAACAGGATAGCACAGGGAGCGTTATAATGCGGATAAAGATTATTTACAATATGACGGAGGATTTTCAGATGAAAAAGCGGATTCTTGCGCTGACGCTGGCGCTGATGTTGATCCTGCTTTCTGCGGGCATCATGTCGGCATGCGGCGGCGAGAGCAGGGGCACGGATGACGACGGCGGAGGTAAGCCGGCGGTCGATACCACAGAAGCCCTGACTTCCGCGGAGACGACCGATTATCTCGCAAGCCTGCCAAATACCGACCTGGGCGGCATGGAGCTGCGGATTCTGGGCGTGGACTACGACACCCGGCGCAACTTCCCGCTGGAAAGCGAGAACGGCGAGCTGGTGAACGACGCTCTTTACGCCCGCAACCGGGCGGTGGAGGAGCGGCACAATGTGACTATATCCTGCACATCGGAGGCCTCGGACGGGCCGGTGAACACCAAGGTCAAAGCCTCCGTGTCGGCGGGCGACGATGCGTATGACATAATAATCTCAACCATCTCCGGCTCCATGGCTGACCTGGGCACCGGAAAATGCCTCTATAACCTGCTTGACGTGCCCTATATAGCCCTTGAAGAGGGCTGGTGGAGCCGTGAGTTCGCCGCTAACCTGACCTTGGGCGGCAAACTCTACTACACCCTCAGCGACTTCGCCCCGATGAAGTTCTACGCCCCCTATGTCATGTGTTTCAACTCAAAGCTTGCCGCCGACCGCAATTCAGGCGACATCTACGGCATGGTTATCGACGGCAAGTGGACAAACGACGTGCTGTCTAAGATGACGAAGGACGTCGCGTATGACCTTGACGGCGACGGCGAGATGACCTCCGCCGACTTCTGGGCATACGCTCATGTGAAGACCGCTATCACCACATATGCCCACTACACCGGCTCGGGCATGCAGTTAAACACCCTGGACGGCGGTCTGCCCGTGGTGGAGCTTGACACCGACAAGTCGGTTAAGGTTATCGAAGCCATCTCCCAATATCTCGGCTCCGACTGCATCGCCTATAAAGACATGGCGGAGACCTACAATATGTTCGTCGAGGGACGCGCCCTCTTCTTCGGCAACTCCACCTCCAACGTCATCGCCTACTTCCGCAGCATGGAGGACGATTTCGGCATCATACCGGTTCCGAAATACGACGAATCCCAGGATAAATATTACAGCTACATAAACACCTGGGTGCGCGGCGGCGTGGGCGTGCCGGCAACCTGCACGAAGATCGAGGAAGTGGGGCTGCTGCTGGAGGTGCTGTCCTACATGTCCTACGGCGAGGTGCGCGACGCCCTGTTCGAGACCACCATGAAGCAGAAGGTGGCGCGGGACGATACCGCCGGCGTTATCCTGGACATGGTTTTCGACAACAGCTATATCGACCTTAACGGCGTATACGACTTTGGCGGCTCGGCGAGCACCATATACAAGGCAGTCATGGAGGGCGCCGAGTTCATGTCGGGCTATGCCGCGGCTAAGGATAAGATTTCCGCAGCGGTGGACAAGCTGATTGAGCAGATGAGCTGATACCGATACACTCACACATAGCAGCACAACAAGGGCAGCCCGCGGAATCCGCGGGCTACCCTTGAATTATATGTCTTATTGTCAAATCCGGAAAAATGCCGTCAGCCTTCCTTGTAATATTCGTAGATCTTGGGAATGGAGGTGGCGAGGGCGGTCTCCTTGTTGGCGTACTCGGAGGCGATGTCCAGCTTCTTGCCGTTGATGCAGTCGCGGAAGATGTAGGGGATGCGCTGCATGTCGGTCTCGCCGAACATGAAGGAGAAGTCCATGTTGGAGCCTTCCATGACAATATCGACCATGGCGGCGGAGTCGGCGTCGGTGGTATACTTGTCCTTCAGCGCAATGTCATAATAGGCGGGGTAAACGTCCTTATAGCTCACCGCGTTGAGACCTTCAAGCATGACGCCTACGAACTCATAAGCATCGTCGCCGTAGACCGTTTTGGGGATAGAGAATACCGAATACTGGTCGTAGATATTGGTGAGGAACATCTCCTGGTTCTCGTCCCACTTGGGATAGGGCAGAACGGCGTAGTTGTCATCCATGTCGCGAATCTTGTCGTAGCAGACCTTGAAGGGCATGGGAGCAATTGCCACCTTGCCGTAGGCGAACTGGTCGAATTCCTTGTACTCGGCGGGGCTGTAGTAGGCGGAGGGATTGTTGTAGGTCAGGTCGTAAATCTTTTCAAGCGCCTGAACCGTCTTCTCGCTCATTACGTTGATTACGATCTCGTCGTTTGAGTCGCGGCTGGTGATATTCTGGTCGAAGGCGGGGAGCCAGGCGTCCAGCGGATGGGTGTTGCCGGTCATATAGCCGTATACATCGTCGATATCCTTCTTGCCGTCGCCGTTGACGTCGGTATATACCGTGGACACTATCTCGAGGAACTTGTCATATACCCACTCGTTGTCGTATACCATGCCGTAGATGTCGGTCACCGGGTAGCCGTGAGCCTCCACAAGGCGCTGGTTGGCAAACATGGCATAAGTGTACTGCATCGCCGAGATGCCGAGTGAACAGGTGGCGGCAAAGAGCTTGCCGTAGAAGGTGGCGGCGTCGTTCGTAATCTGATTGTACCAGGGCTTCTCAAGGTTTATATAGGGCAGGTCGTAGAAGTTTGTCACCACTTTTGCCTGAACCGACTTGTAAACAAGATAAGCCTTGTAGCCGATGATGTCATAGGCGTCGTCGCCGGCAAGCACGGTGGTTACCACATGGTCATGGGCGTTTGTTACTACAACGTTCTTGATGGCGGAGTCAAAGCGCTCGCATATCTCCACATTCCGGTCATAGATTACGTCGTTTGTGACCTCGCCGATAAGCTCTTCAGAGAGAATCTCGTAGGACTTGGCTTCCTCGCAGGCGACGCGGAATTCTCTGCCCGCGAACTTTATCTCGGGCAGTTCGTCGGGAATGCGCCGGCGCTTGTCAAGCTCGGAAAGACCGGCTTCCTCATCAATTGCTGTGGTGTCGGCGGTCTGTTTTTCGGTGACCGTCGCAATATCGTCAGAGGTGCCGCCGCAGCCCGCAAAAAAAGACAGACCGAGACAGAGAAGCAGAAGAGTTGCGGTTATTTTTTTCAACATGTTTACCCCCGTAAAGGAAATTATTTTTAGTGATGAAATTCTTCAAAACCTTTAACATTATACACCTTGTGCATAAAAAGTTCAAGTATATTCCCTGCGCGTTTCGGTATTGTTTACATACTGTTAACTGTATTGCGAGCGCAACTGTTATTTAATTAGCTGTCACACATTCATGCGCCGCACGAAGCGGGTTGCATTCTGACTTATCACACCGGATACCATACGCCGAAAAGACGCCGGAATTTTCGTTGCGCCGGAGGCGGTGATGTGCTATAATGCAGGCGGACGCAAATTAACACCGATGAGACCACGCGCAAATTCACATCGAGGAGTTATTGAAATGAGCAAAACACTCTGCGGAATCGACTGCTCTGACTGTCTGTATGACGGCAGCTGCGGCGGCTGTATCGAAACCGGCGGAAGACCCCTGGGCGGCGACTGTATGCTTTTCCGGGCATGTTCCCGCAAGGGCGCAAACCTGTGCGGCGGTAATGAGAGGTACCTTGACATCATAGCAAAACTCAAGGCAGAGGTCATCGCCGAATTCAACGCCCTCGGCATATCCGGAATGCCCGAGGTGACCGAGCTTTTCCCTCTCGTCGGCGATATCGTGAATTTTGAATACATCCTGCCGGGCGGAGCCAAAGCAAAATTCTTCGACGATACCCGTATATATCTGGCGGCGCAGCTTGAGAAATCCGGGCAGCCGGCGGATGACGTCCCGCCTGCCTGCTTCGGACTTGTCGCCGACGAGGATTATCTCATGGTCTGCGAATACGTCGAGGGTGGCGGCGACCCGAAAATCCTTGCCTTCCTGCGGCGGGATATCGTCAGACGAAAGGAGTGCTTAAAAGACAAGTGAAATTCTATCTTTTCGCGAAATTCTTCACACAGATGAGCGTACCCGAACTGATGGAGTACTGCGCCTCGGCGGGCATCGACGGCCCCACGGCGCTGGTTCGGGAGGGCTATCCTCTGCCGCCCGATATGCTCGCCGAAGGGCTGCCCGGCTATATCGCCGAAGCCGAGGCAAACGGGCTTGAGGTGAAGTACGCCGATACGCCAATCGACTTTAACGATCCCGCCCTCTCCGACCGCATGTTCGGAATCCTGGCGCAGAACGGCATAGAACTAATACGACTGCAATATATAAGCAAAAACTCCCCCGACGGTCCCCGCGCCCTCGCCGGTCTGGGGCGCAGATTCGCCGAGACCGCCGCCGAATACGGCAGACGCCACTCGGTGCGTTCGGTGATACAGCTCCACGGCGGCTTTTATCCCCACAACGCCACTGCCGCCTGGCCGATGGTGAAGGATCTCGACCCGCGCTATGTCGGCATTAAAATCGACCCGGGCAACAACCTGGCGCAGGAGGGTTATGAGCACTGGGATTATCAGGTAGGTCTGCTTGGCGAATATATCGCCGCTCTGGGAGCCAAGGACGCCGCACATCTGCGAAACGGCGACCCCGACTCCCCCTCCAAGGGTTGGAGCCGCCCCTTCGTCCCGGCATATGAGGGCATGGCCGACTATCGCCGGATATATTCTCTGCTTCACGCCGCCGGCTTTGCCTCGGGCGAATCGGCGATTCCTTCGATACTCATGCCCTTCTACCATGAGAAGGAGCCGGAGCTGCTGATGCGGTGCCTTGAAAAAGAGATAAAATATCTGAAAACCTGCGCTTCGGGAGGCAAGAATAATGGCTGAGATTATTGAACGCGGCTTTGTATTTAACTATGACAGACGGCCTACGCCCTCCTGTCACGCTTCAACCGTCTGCGCGGCGGGGGGAGGATATCTCTGCGCCTGGTTCGGCGGAACCCGCGAGAGCGCTCCCGATGTGGGAATATGGCTCTCCCGGTACCGTGACGGCGTATGGAGCGTCCCCCGACTCATGTCGGGGGACGAGGGAGACGCGACCCGTGACATCGCGCACTGGAACCCCGTGCTTTTCGCCGACGGCGGAAAGGTATATCTTTTCTACAAAGTCGGTGTCACTATACCCGGATGGAAGACCTGTTTGCGGACAGCACCCGACTGCCCGTCGCCCGACGGTGAGTTTGACTTCTCCCCCGAGCGGGAGCTTGTGCCCGGCGACAATGACGGCGGACGGGGACCGGTAAAGAACAAGCCCCTGCGGCTGCGTGACGGAACCATACTCTGCCCCGCCTCCCGGGAATACGCGAAGGAGGACGCGGAGGCGACTGCCGGCGGCTCGCCCTGGCGCGTCTTTTTCGACCTCGCTTTACGCGGCGATTTTTCAGCCCTTGAACGTACCGAATTTGTAGCCGCCCCGCCCGATGTGAGGCTGATTCAGCCCTCCCTCTGGGAGGACGGCGGCGGTGTGCACGCTCTCATGCGCAGCGCGAACGGCTGTCTGTACCGCACCGACTCATCAGACGGCGGCAGAAGCTGGTGCACAGCCTATCCCACCGACATGCCCAACAACAACAGCGGCTTTGACCTCTGCGCCCTGCCGGACGGGAGGATTTGTCTTATCTCGAACCCGGTCCGCGGCAACTGGGGCAAGCGAACCCCGCTGACCCTGTCTCTTTCCGCCGACGGAGGAAAGAGCTTTGAGAAACTGCTTGATCTCGAAACCGAGGACGGCGAATTCTCCTATCCGTCGGTCATATATGAGGACGGTCTTCTGCGCATCGTATACACCCACCGACGCGAACGCATAGCCTATGCCTTTGTGCGGGTGTGACCTGTAATTAAAAAATATACCGGCGGAGGATTTCACACCCTCCGCCGGTTATGCTTATGGGGCAGTGTTTTTCATGGCTGATGGCTGCCCGAAACGTTCTGCCAATGCATATGCTAATATTGCCATGTTCAGAGTTCTGCCGTCATGCCGGGGTATGTGACAAGCAGTCTTTCGCCCATGCGCTCATTCAGCAGTTCCAGCGCCGTCTCGCCGGTGCAGTGGCCGGTTACAAGCAGCTTCAAATCCGAGTTCGCAAGCCGCTCAGCTACACGCATCGCTTCCTTCTCGTCCGAGCGGAAGAGGTGCAGACCGCCGACAAAGGCGTATATCCTGCTGCCGCCCAATGCCGCCGACACCAGGCGAAGCACATTGTCCGCGCCGATGTGCGAACAGCTTGAGAATACGACAGGTCCCCGTTCGGTCACGAATATAAGGCTCATCTCGTGGGAGAAGTCGTCGTATATCCTGCCTTCATCGGTCTCGCGGTACATCGCCGCTCCTCTGCCCAGCTCCCCGGCGTCCGGAAGGATATGGGGAAAAAGATATATTCCCTCGCCTGTCGGATATAATTCATTTCCCGGCACCCTTATCAGACGGGGCGCGTATTTTTCCAGCATGCCCGGCTTTATGCCGATATAGTGATATCCGCCCGACGCGCTGTAACAGTCCTCACCGCAGCCGGCGGCGATATAGACCGGCGCGCTGCCGTTCAGCTCGAAAAATCTGTCCATACCGTCCGAGTGGTCGTAATGGGCGTGGGAGAGCGCCGCCGTGTCGACCGACGCAAGATCAATGCCAAGTTTGGCGGCGTTTTCGGCAAAGATGCCCGACGCGCCGAAATCAAGCAGGATTTTCCGCTCCCCGTATTCGATATAAACCGACAGCCCCCATTCCGGGGCAAGTTCATTATCCGAACATGTTTTTCCCGTCGGTATGGCGGTATTGTCGCTGAGTATGGTTATCTTCATTTCACACCTCGATTTCATTTTACACCTCGATTTTGCTGTCATTATTATATCCTGAACCGAAGACGGAGCCCCCGCGACACCGCCGGATAAATGATAAATGATAAATAATGCCGCTGAGATAAATATTCATAGATATTCATTCGCCTTCGAATTCGAAAAAGTTAAGCCGGTCGTTGCACACGGCGTTTCTCTGTGGTATAATCTCCATGTAAGCGGATTTTCCGCCCTGCTGTTTTATCGTATTGAGCGGATTTCCCGCGCACGACACATGACACATAAAGACGAGGTGATTACCATTACTACCAGGGAACTTGCCGCCCTCGCATATGACAGACTCGACCTGCCCGATGAAGCCCGCGAGAAAATAGATTCATATATCAGACTGATTCTCGGCGACGCAGAAGCCTTCGCCGCCTGCCGCCGCGCCGCCGCCCTTGCCTTCGGAAGCGGGGACAATGCCGGCAGTGAGATATCGGCGATATCCGCCCGCACGGGGCTCGGAAAGCTGGAAGTGCAGCTGGCGCTTGTGATTCTCTATATGCCCGAATCTGCCGCCCGCTACCGTGAGCGGGGGATTGACGACTGGATATACATACAGTCAATGACCGATCTGGCAATCTGGGCGAAGTCTACCTTCAAGAACCTGAACGTCTGGGGAAACACCGAATACAGCTGGAACCTGACAGGGCTGCGGGGCGATATCGTCCGCCTCGGACGGCTCCAGTTTCATCAGATAAAATACAGGCATGAGGATGTCACAGTCGGCTCACTGACTGTCAAAAACGGGGACACCGTCATCAATATCCATGTTCCCGAGGACGGTCCTCTCCCCGCCGCCGAGTGCTTCGACGCCTACCGCCGCGCCTACAGATATTTCGGCTGCGGCGGGGAGGCCGCCTTTGTCTGCGACTCCTGGCTTCTCTGGCCGGGACATGAGGATATCCTGCCCGAAACTTCAAACATACTGCGCTTCAAGCGTGATTTCCGGATAGTCTCTTCCGCCGAAAGCACGGGCAACCTCTGGCGCGTATTCGGACGCAAAGCCGATTTCTCAAAGCCCGAGGCGCTGCCCCGGGAGACCGGTCTGCAGCGCGCCTACGCCGACGCCCTCTGCCGCTCGGTCACCCCCGGCACCGGCTATGGGATCTTCGCATACGACGGAGAAGGGGAAGAAACGCGGCGTTAGACACGCGGAATTTGTCCGGATATCGACCCGATTACATGCAAGACAATACAAAAGAGGAGGATTGATTTTTATGTTCATGAAGTACGCCCTTGCCGGATGGCACTATCCCTACCGCACGCTCACCGGAAACATCCGCTTCTTCGGAGCCGCGGGGTTTGATATATTCAGCGCCCTGGGCAACGATTTCCGCGCCGCCATACGCGACGAGAAAACGGCGGAGGATATCGCCCTGGCGCTCAGCGAAAACAGCACCGGGCTCAGCGTTCACTACGGACTGCCCGACCCGAAAAAGCCCGAGGCGGTCGAGGACTTCCGGCGATCGATGGACGACATTCACGCCTGGCAGGAGAAATACGGCCTGCTTGAAATCCTCTCCTTTGACGTCTGGTTCGAGGGCATCTTCCCCGAACTGAAGCGCTCGGTGGAGCTGTTCGCCGACACAAAAGTCAGGCTGGCATTCGAGGATTACGCCCTCGAGGGGTTGAGCGACGAGGCGGCGGCACTGTATGCCGAACACCCGTTCTATCTGCTGGTGGACGCTGGGCATATGAACATACGGCTTATCAAAAAGGGCTGCGGCAACAGCGCCGGGGACTTCGGAGCCGAACTGAGCCGGGTGGGGCTGCCGATTATCGAGAGCCACATACACAACAACAACGGTCTGCGCGACATGCACGCTCCCCTGCTGGAGCCGCGCCTTTTAGCCGAGCGGGTGAACACCTTTGACGCTAAGGAATACCTGACCGCCATTGTAAACGCGGGCATTGAGGACATCGTGATAACGATAGAGACTATCCCCCACCTCTACGGCTTCAAGGAAAGCGACAGCGACTGTTCGATACTGACCGACTTAAAATATGTAAAAGAAATCATAAACATACTTAAAAAGGAGTAAAAAATGGCAGAACTTACCTATTCAACAAAGCTTGACATACGCTATGACGTGGATGTGTTCATAGCGGGCGGCGGACCATCGGGCGTAGCCGCCGCGGTGGCTGCCGCGCGTCAGGGCGCGTCGGTATTCATCGCCGAGAGCTTCGGAGCCTTCGGCGGAGCCGCCACCACAATGCTGGTACCCGCCTACATGACCTTCGGCAACGGTCCCTTCTTAGCCGCCGGCATCGGCAGCGAAATCTACAACTACATCAAGGAAAACGCACCGGGGAGCTATAAGAAATACTGCCCCATGAGCATCCCGGTCGAGACCCTGAAACTCTGCTGCGACAAGCTGGTCACCGACAGCGGCGCGAAATTCCTGTTCCACACCACCCTCATAGACGTGATAGTCGAGGACGGCACCATAAAATACGCCATCTGCGCCTCCAAGGGCTCAAACTTCGCCGTGAAGGCAAAGGTGTTCATCGACTGCACCGGCGACGCCGACATGTCGGCCTTCGCGGGCGCAGAATACGAATTCGGCGACGAACAGGGGAGGGTCATGGCTACCACCCTCTGCGGCATCTGGGCGGGCATCAACTGGGATGAGACCTTCGGTCCCGACTCGAGAGAACTTGACCGCGCCTTTGCAGACGGGGTGTTCACCAACGAGGACCGCCATCTGCCGGGCATCTGGAAGTTAGCCGACGGCGTGGGCGGCTCCAACGCCGGTCACGTCTACGATGTGGACGGAGGTGACGCCGCTTCGCTCACCGAGGGAATAATGAAGGGACGCCGCCAGCTGCTGGAGTACCGCAAGTATTTCCGCGAGTACCTCAACGGCTACGAGAACGCCGAACTTGTCTGGTCGGGCGCATATCTCGGCATCCGGGAAGGGCGGCGGGTCACCTGCGAATACCGGCTGGTGATCGATGACTTCCGCCGTCAGGCGGTCTTTGAGGACGAGATCGGACGCTACTGCTACAATATCGACATCCACTCGCCTACCAACGACAAGGAGGGCTATGAGACCTTCATCAAGGATCATACCACCCTGCGCTATAAGAAGGGCGAGAGCTACGGAATTCCTTACCGCACTCTCACCGCCAAGGGCTTTACAAACCTGCTGGTTGCCGGCCGCGCGATATGCACCGACCGCTACATGCAGTCCTCGGTGCGCGTCATGCCCGGCTGCTACATCACCGGTCAGGCTGCCGGCATAGCCGCCCACCTCGCCGCTTCGGGACGCACCGCCGTCAACGCCATCGACGTTCACGAGCTGCAGGCGAGACTGGTGAAGTTAGGCGCATACCTACCGAATTTCAAGGCGTGACGGGTATGAGGACGAGGCATAAATTGTCTGCCGCGCTTTCGGCTCTGCTTGCCGCGCTGGTAATACTCTCTGCACTTGTCTCCTGCGGAAGGGAGAGCAGACCGACTGCCGAGAGTACCGGCGATAACGCAGGCGACAGCTCCGCTGTTACCGAACCGGTTGAAACAGCGAGACTCACAGCCGATGTGCCTGCGGCTGATTACAACGGTTATACCTTCAAAATACTCACCTGCGGCAACTGGGGCGCCGACTGGACGGAAATCTATGAGTTCACCGCCGATGAGCTGAACGGCGAGGCGCTGAACGATGCCGTCTATGCCCGCAACATGGCGATTGAGGAGCGGTTCAATATTGATATCAATGAACTGCACCACATGGGCACCACAGGCGCCACCGGCAAGGGCAAGGATTTCATACAGCGCAGCGTGGCTGCGGGGGACAATGCCTACGACCTGGTGCTCATGGGCACCTACGACGCGGCGGATCTGGCTGCCGGCGGCTATCTGCTTGAGATGAACACCGAAGTGCCCCACATTGACCTCACAAAGCCCTGGTGGGATCAGAAAGCGCTCGTTGATCTGGCGCTGGGTGGACGCAACTACTACATCACCGGCGACATAACGATGATCGACAACGAATGCACCTTCTGCCTTCTTTTCAACAAACGGCTCATCGAGGATTACGGTCTTGACGATCCCTACAAGCATGTGCTGGAGGGCAGCTGGACAATTGACGAGTTTGTCGGCATGGCGTCGGGCATATCGGTGGATGTAGACGGCGACGGAGAGTTCACCGACGCCGACAAATACGGCTACTGCATCTGGCACGAGGCTATGCGCGGCATGGTCAGCGCCTGCGGAGGCAGGTTCTGCAGCGTGAACAGCGACGGCGAGCTTGAACTCACCTTCAACACCGAGCGCAACATTAACATGCTCACTAAGTTCATGGCGCTTGCCTATGACCGAACAACCTCCTACTCCATCTATCACAGCCCCGACAGCATTGAGAAGATGTTCGCAAACGACCAGGTTCTCTTCTACTCGCGCTATCTCTGCATAATAAAGAAATACCGCAACATGGAGACCGACTTCGGCATACTGCCCTACCCGAAGTATGATGAGATTCAGGACGACTACTATTCGTCGGTATCACCCTATGGCTGTTCCTTCATCTGTATGCCCACCGTGCTTGAGGACGCGGACATGTCGGGTGCGGTGCTGGAGAGCATGGCATGCGAATCTATGTATACCGTGACCGGTGCCTACTATGATATCACTCTGCAGGGCAAGATTCTGCGGGATGAGGAGTCCTCCGAAATGCTGGACATCATACTTGGCAGCCGTATCTTCGATCTCGGCTGGATATACGGTGTCGGCAATTACCACACCGAGCTGCTAAAATTATTCTACAACAGCAGCTATGACTTCGCTTCCATGTATCAGAAAAATGAGGCGGCGGCGCTGGCAAAGATTGCCGAAATCAACGAAACCTTCACCGGCTGAGCTATATTAACCCTCTTCATCCGAAGTAATTCTTCTCGAGGGTGCGCAGCTGGACGGCTTCGGCTACGTGCTGAGCTTCTATGAGCTCCGACCGGCTGAGATCTGCGGCGGTTCGCGCCACCCGAAGGATTCTGTCGTGTCCCCGGGCTGACAGCCCGAGACGTTCGAAGGCGCCCTGCAGCAGCTTTTCGGCGTCGTCGGTCATAACACAATATTTTCGCACCTGAGCGGGTGAGAGGCGGGCATTGCTGAATGCGGGCTCCTTCTCACCCGCCATTCTTTCGGCGGCGAACTCCCTTGCGGCTATGACCCGGGCGCGGATATCGGCCGAACTTTCGCATGCCGAGCCGTCCCGCAGTTCGGAGAAGCTGACCGAGGGCACTTCAAGCTGTATGTCTATGCGGTCAAGGAGAGGACCGCTGATTTTCGAAACATATGCCGCCACATCTCTATCGCTGCAGGTGCAGCGCCCCGAGGGATGACCTCTATACCCGCAGCGGCAGGGATTCATGGCGCACACCAGCATAAAGCTGCTCTGAAAGGTATATTTCCCCGATGCGCGGATTATGGTTATGCTGCCGTCCTCAAGGGGCTGGCGCAGCACTTCGGTGACGTCTCTGCGGAACTCGGGCAGCTCGTCGAGGAAAAGTATGCCGTTGTGGGCGAGGGAGATTTCCCCCGGCTCCACATATTTGCCGCCGCCGCATAGCCCGGCTGACGACACCGAGTGGTGGGGCGAGCGGAAGGGGCGGCGGGATATAAGCTGTTCGTCCGCCGATTGCGTTCCGCCGTCACCGTGGGGAACGCCCGCCACCGAATAGAGCCGGGTAGTCTCCAGCGACTCCTCGAAGGTCAGCGGCGGCATTATGGAGGGCAGGCGCTTTGCCATCATCGATTTGCCAGAACCCGGGGCGCCGATGAGCAGGACGTTGTGTCCACCGGCGGCAGCCACTTCAAGGGCGTGCTTCACATGCTGCTGCCCGCGAACGTCGGCGAAGTCCAGCGGGTAATCATACAGCGCCGACTCGAATCGCTCCCTGTCGAAGCGCACCGGTATTAAGGCTGCCTTGCCGTTCAGGTGGTCGACAATTTCGGTGACCGACGACACGCCGTATATTTTTACGCTGTCGTCATACGCCGAGGCCGCGGACGCCTCGGCTGCGTTCGCGGCGGGCACGAATATCTCACTGAAACCCGCGTCTCTCGCCGCCAGCGCCATTGGAAGCACGCCGCGGATCCCGCGAACGTCGCCCGACAGGGAGAGCTCGCCTAAGAAACACATTCCCCCCAGCTCCACCGGGAAACTGCCTAATCCTCCGTATGTGTCCGCCGAACCTCCGCCCGCGGCGGCCGCGCACTTTATGCGCCCGAAAGCCGCCAGTAATCCCATAACCATGGCAAGGTCGTATGCCGAGCCGTATTTGCGCACGTCCGCCGGAGCCAGATTCACCGTCACCGAGCAGTCGTCAAGCGGGAAGCCCAGGCATGCCGCCGCGGCGCGCACCCGCTCCCTCGCTTCCCGCACCGGTGCGTCGGGCAGACCTACAATATCAAAATGCGACATTCGCATATCGACGGCGCACTCCACCGTCACTATAAACCCGTCCGCTCCCGACGTTCCCGCCGAATATACCCTTGCCGTCATTGCTTCCTCCCGGGGGTGTTGAATTTTCCTGTTTATTATAACCCCGCCGAACGGCTTTTGCAAGGGGCGGTTATTATAATTCGCGGGGAATATACAGGGGAGATGTGTTGGGCTGCGGGAAAAATGGCGACAGGGCTATTTTATATAAGCTATACATAAAAATAAACCTGATAGTTCTCCTGCTTATCCATTTCAATGATTGCTGTAAATCTCCCGGTGTCACGTTAACGACGGTTGATGTAAATATCGAAATCATCCCATTGACATAAAACAAAGAACAGGTATAATAATTGTGAGTACTTTTCTGCGATTTTAAGTACTTTCTTGCGCATAAACACATATATGCCGATAGCAGAGGAGGTTACCGCAATGAAGCACTATAAGAGAATCCTGTCGCTGCTCCTTATCTTCGCCGTTTCAGCAGGCATATTTGCCTGCGGCTCAGGCGGCTGGAATAACGAAGTCAGCACGCCCGGCAGTACCGCAGCAGATGAGGCAACAACCGAATCCGTGACCGGAACACAGCCCGAATACACCAATCCCGGAGTCAACTACAACGGCGAAAGTTACAATTTTTACGCATATCAGCCTTCGTCCAACTGGATCATAGCGCAGTACAACGGCATTGTCTCCACTGCCGGCTCCGAGACGGGCGAGCCGGTAAACGATGCCATATTCCGCAGAACCTCGCAGGTTGAGGAACTGCTTAACATCAAAATTACGGCATCCACAAATGTCAACGGTCAAACCGCTGAATCGGTCAAAACCGCCGTACTTGCGGGGGATGACGCATATGATGCGGCTATTATACGCATCTCCGATATGAAATCGATGGTTGCCGAGCCGGGGATGCTTATCGAGCTGGGCACAATTGAGAATCTGGATCTGTCAAACAGCTGGTGGAACCAAAACGCCAACAAGGAATACTCCATATTCGACAGTCAGTACATCGCCACCGGTGATATCTGCATGTACACCGTTTCCAGCGTCGGAACGCTGTATACAAACCTCAAGATGATAGGCGATTTGTCGCTGGACAATCCCTATCAGCTGGTTTATAATGACAAATGGGTCATTGACAAGTTCGTCTCCATGTGCCGCGAAGCCGCCGCAGACCTGAACGGCAACTCCGAGGTTGATATATCCGACCGCTTCGGACTCGGGTGCTCCAACACCGTTGCACAGCAGCTCATAATCTGCAGTGGCATCCGCGTATCAACGAGAAACGCCGACGGATTGCCGGAAATAACGCTTAACAACGCAAAAACCTCGGATATTATCGACTCGGCGATCAGTGTAATCCGCGACCGGAGCGTCGCCCTGTACCAGCCCGACTATGCAAGCATGTTCACAAACGTCTACAATGAATTGCTGCTGCCCACATTCCTTGAAGACCGGCTGCTCTTCAACTTTAACTGGATCAACATAGCCTTTGAGATGCGGTCGATGGAGGCGGATTTCGCGATTTTGCCCTTCCCGAAATATGATGAGACGCAGGACCAGTACTGGTCTGCTCCCTCCACCGCCTGGACCACGCTGCTCACGATACCCGCCTCCGCATCAAAGACAGATACCCTCGGCAATGTCCTGCAGGCTATGGGATATTACTCGCAGGAGATGGTGACTCCCGCCTTCATTGACAACATCGTCACAACCAAGACTTTGCGTGACGATGATTCGGCGTATATGATGCAGCTTATGTATGACAACATAGTCCTCGACCTCTACGATATCTACCGCTGGGGCAATATCCTGAGCTCGGTCAACAACAGCATCTCAAAGGCAAGCAACACCTTCGCCTCGGATTTCGCTTCCATGCTTGCCGCCGCGGAAACCGATATTGCAAACACCTTCAAGCAGATCGGATAGATTACAGCTTCAGCAGCGGGAGTTGAGTTAAATAAACAACGGGGTTTTATAAAACTACCAACAAAAAAACAGAGCCTTTTGCACTTCTTTCCGTGCTTTCGGCTCTGTTTTTTTCAGGGCTGTTTTGATACAGTCCATTTTTATTTTATCGGCAGTTAAGCAAGAGGTATTTCCGCCGTAGCAGTCAATGACGATGAATTTCGGAGTTAGTATAATACAGCCCAGAAAACCGTGTTCACTGATTACGCCGGTTCTGTTCTTTCGGCAGAAAACAGAATATCATTCTATCTTATCGTCAGTGTCGTCAGAATCTTCAATATCATAAATGTCATCGGCTTCTTCAACATCATCGACATCATCCGCATCATCACCCATATCATATCGCACGATCTCTTCGGCACATGCGCGTGCACTGTCGTATACGAAATACCGTATAGGCTTTTTGCAGACCTGTACGGTGTCGGCAATCAAATCGATGAGGTAAGAGGACACGGACTTAGTCTGAATCCACACAATGTCGGCAGAACTTATGCTGTCCGTTGTAAAGCGAGGTACGATGCCGTGGAAAACGGCGGATGGCAGCAGAGTCTTTAGCTCCCTGCACCAGTCATCGTCGCCGCCGAATATGTACACACGGCGCTTTGTCGTATACGGGAAGGATATCGATTCGTCGGGCGGCGCGTCACCGGAATATTCGTCTGATTTCAGAGCGCTGATCGTATTGCGCAGCGCCTCCAGTTCCTTACGCGCGTATTTGGAGAGCCGCTTAAATTCGCTGAATCTTTTTTTCAGTTCGTCATTTTCGTCTTCAAGCTTCTGTAGCAGCATGCGCAGACGGCTGTCATTTGTTTTCAGACGGCTCAGCTGCTCCTCCGCCGCGGCAAGCTTCTCTTCTGGGGTGCGTCTATCATCTCCGCTGTCCGCAGGAGATGCTTCATCCGACGATGTGTCGTATTTTACGGCATATATGTAATCGCGGTAATCCCTGCCTGTGCTTCTGAAAAACAGCGCGGTGATCTTCGCGACTTCGTTCGCTGTCGATTCGGGGAGCCCCTGTTCCTTCAATTCGTCAACCAGGGCTGGGGATATGCCGAATCTGCGCGGCAGGATAATGCTTACGGCCGTATACAGAATCTGGCTCAGACGCACATTTTCCCGATATTCGTAAGAGATTTCCGGCTCATCTTCGGAATCGCCGGCGCTTTCCGATTCCGCTTCGTCGTCCTCGTCGTCTTCGTCGTCATACGCTTCTTCATCCGGCATTGTCAGCTCGTATACCTCGTCTTTGAAGCGGGAATCATCGGCTATAACGTGCGAATTCAGATAATAATCTTCATTGCCCCAGGGGAGGCATGACAGAGCATAACGCAGAACGGCGGCGGTCAGGCTGTTCATATGGGCAGCCGGACTGTCGTTTTCGCTTAAGAACAGATATCCGGCGCACAGATCGTAAGGATCGCCGCCGCCGAAATCATACATCAGATCCGCCGCGTGCTTGTCGTCAAGGATACCGAGAATCTCATCGTAAGTTCTGCCCGACAGACTTGAACCTCTGTGAAGGAATATCGAAGCCGTGGCTGCTACTTCCGGAAGCTCGGAAGGGTCGATATCTTCGATAGAACATCCCTTTTCATCCAGCATAGCGGCGATATCCACGCGAAGCGCGTCAAGCGACTCCAATTCAATGACCAAACCGCGCGATAAAAAGTCCATCTCCTGCTCTTCAAAGAGGCTGCAGACACGCTTGATTTCATTTTTATTGATAAGCTTGACAAGTTTTTTGAAGGACTCTTTGTACTTGCCGTTCCGCTCCTTTATGAGCCCGATCATCGCCTCTATTTTGTACTGGTCGTGGACGGTGTCACAGAAGAAAATGCCTATGCTGTCGCCCATCTCAGGAGGGTTCGGGGGAAGCAGCGGCATAAGTTTATCGTCGTCGAGGACGTCATACTTTTCGGCAATGCTGTCAAGCAGCCAGATAGCCTGAGCCGCGACAAATTCATCCATGCCGTCAATGCGCCATGATGCCAGTTCGCGGTTCGGCAGACTTAAAGCGTCGAGAAATACAACTTTTGCAACATCCCGGTATCTGCTGTCCGGGAATTTCCTTGCAATCTCCGGCAGATATTCTTTTGCCGCCTTTTTGCATCTGGCAACCGCGTCTTCGTCGACCTTTCCCAACGGCAGAATTCTGACATATTTGCTGAAGCTCGGATCGTCTATACGGCCGAACTGTTCATTTATCATCGCAATGTCGGTCTGCGTGAGCTGACTGCGCGGCGATTTCGGTTTGGATTTTGACATAAGACACCTTCTTTCCCTAAAAGGAAACGGCACTGCCGTGCTGTCCCCATCGGACAGCACGGCAATTGCGTTTTGTTTAAGCTCATAAATGACAGCCCGGTCATTTTGATTTACTCCGTCTGCTCCCGGGTCAGATCTTTCACCCACTTGTAGCGCTTATAGTGAGCCATGACCCAGGGGATCTTGCCCACTTCGTCGAGGCAGGTACAGGCGTAGACAAGCAGCACCGGCCAGTTGAAGACAAAGGTTCCCAGCGCCGCCAGAGGTATGGCTATGCCCCACATGCAGACCGCAAGGCTGTAGACGTCAAAGAGAGTGTCGCCGCCCGCCGAGAATATGCCGTTTATAATAACGGTGTTCACCGAGCGGCCGATCATATAGATAGCCATGATAACCATCATGCCCCACAGCAGCGACTGCGCCCCCTCGGTTAGTTTCACGAATGACAGAATCACCGGAGTCAGCGCCAATACGATAAGCATGGAAGCGAAGCCGCAGATAAAGCCCAGCTTCATAAGCCGCTCGCCGTAGAGTTTTCCCTTTTCCAGATCGCCCGACCCCAGCTCGTTGCCTATAAGTATGCCGCCGCCGTAGCCGAGACCGTTGCAGAGACAGCAGATAAGGTCGCGCACCACCGCCGCCACCGAGTTCGCCGCAGCCGCGTCGGTGCCGAGATGTCCGACGAAGGCGGTGTAGGAGGTGAAGCCCACGCCCCAGAATAGACAGGCGCCCAGCAGGGGCAGCATCACCCGCCGGAAATCCCCGGCAAGCAGCTTTTTATACATAAAGAAGCGCTTTGCCTCGGGGCGGAGGTATCTGCTATGAAAAGACAGCGCCACCGATATAACAAGCTCGATTATGCGCGCAATGAGGGTGGCTGTTGCCGCCCCCTGTACGCCCATCGCCGGAACACCCAGAAGACCGTAGATGAATATCGCGTTGAGAACTATATTCAGCACCACCGCGCCCGAGCTGATATACGCCGCCGAACGGGCATGCTCCGACACCTTCATCAGCGCCAGATAGCACTGTGAGAAGCCGGTGAGCAGATATGACCATCCGGCGATGCGCAGATATTCGCAGCCGATTTCTATAAGCACTTCGGCGTCGGTGAAGAGCAGCATCAGATACCGGGGAAAGAAAACGCAGCCGACAAAGAAGAGGGCTGACAGCACCGTACAGAAACGCAGCGCCATAAAGAACAGGTCGCTTATGCTGTGGGTGTCGCCCTTGCCCCAGTACTGGGCGGCAAGGATTATAAATGCCGACACCGCCGAGGACAGCGCCATGTTCTGGACGAACTGGATCTGCGTCGCCAGCGATACCGCCGCCATGGCGTTCTGCTCCAGACGGCCCAGCATGAGAGCGTCCGACGCCGCCACAGCCGCCAGCATGAGATTCTGCAGCGCTATCGGCAGAGCCAGCGTAAGCAGTTTGTTTATGAATTCACGGTCGCGCAGCATGCGGTCGCGGACAGGTACACCGTTTTTAACCATTACAGATTACTTTGACTGTTAAAAGCCGGTCACCGCGATTCATGCGTTCTCTATCATCGAGATGAGAAGACGGCCGGTCTGTTCCATGAACTTTGAAGCAGCGGGACGGAAATCCCCGGGGAACTTGCCTATGAAGGTATCGGCTTCAAATGTAAACTCGCCCTTGTAGTTTATCTCGGCGAGGGCGGCGGTGATCTCCTTCCAGTCAAGCCTGACGGTAAAGGGGAGGGTGTGCATATCGGTATGCATGTCGTTGTCGTGCACATGCAGAGCGCCCAGCCGGTCATGACCAAGGGCGCGGATCATGGTCGCCGCAGGTATGCCGATAAGCCCCGAGTGTCCGATGTCAAGACAGGCGGTGAAGCAGTCCTTCGGCAGAGCGTCAAGATATTCGCAGAACTGCTCGGGAGTGGAACAGGCTGCGGGGGTTGCATGACCGTCCGCCCAGCCGAACATATTCTCAAGGGCGGCCTTCACCTTCCATTGGCGCAGGGTGGGGATCAGGTCGTTGTAGAACTCCATATTGATACGCTTCTGCTCATCGGGGTCGCCGGGAACGGTAATCGGGTGGACAATGACTATGCCGCCGCCCAGCATGCCGGTGTACTTGATGGCGAGTTTTATCGCCTTGTTCATATGGGCGTTGTATGCATCGTCGCCCAGACGCATGGAGGCAAAGGGAGCGTGGGTCTGGTTGCACTTTATGCCGCAGGCGTCCGCCTTTTTGCGCAGGGATTCGATTATCGCCTCGCCCCCGTCGCCGCAGAGTTCGGCATCCGGGGAGGTCATCTCGAACATGGATAAATCGTAGCAGTCGTAGCCGTTGGCGGCGAGTATCTCCACCGCCTTCTCGCGTCCGAATGTGTCGGCGAGGCTGTGTGTCTGAGTCGATAGCAGCATGTTTGTTTCTCCTGTTTATTAAAGAATTTCGTGTTTTGCGGATTTATCAAAGGATTTCGTATTTTACATAGGCAAGCTCGTTTGTGCCCTGTCTCATCGAATTGACATTAAGCGAACCCTGCCCGCCGAAGAAGGACACAAGACAGCGGTCGTCCGAGCCGTCGGCGTTCATGAGCCGAAGCTGTACATTCCTGTCCGGGGGATGATCGCCCGGCTTCACCTCCGCCGGGTCGTATGAAATATACGCTATTTTCCCGCCGTCGTGCGAGATATGGGGGAACCAGTTGTGTCTGCCGTTGCCGGTGAGCCGGGTCTGATTCGAACCGTCGGCGTCCATGACGAAACACTCCATGTTCCCGCAGCGCACCGAGCAGAAGTATATCTTTTTCCCGTCCGGCGAGTACTCGGGACCGTCGCAGAGCCCGGGGGTACAGGTCAGCCGCGTCTCGGCGCCGCCTTCAACCGGCATGGTGTAGACGTCATATTCGCCGCCGCGGCAGGCGCAGTAGGCTATGGTGCCGCCGTCGGGCGAGACCCCGTGGAGATAACTGGGAGCCAGGGGGGTTATGAGCCGGGGTTCGGCATGACTTCCCACCTCGGTGACGTATATGCGGGAGCATATTCCCTCATCGCCGTTGGAGATGAAGAGATACCGCCCGTCCTTTGAAAAGACGTGGTCGTTGTTGCAGCGGATTTTGCTCCCCGTGGGCAGTATATCCCGCTCTCCGGTCGCAAGGTTCATGCGATGTATCCTGCCGCCTGTGTTATAGCAGAGCTCGTCACGGCTCCGGAAGAAGGGCGCTTCAAGATTGCCCTCGCACCGCATTATCTCCCTCTCTTCTCCGGTTGCCATATCGATAAGACATAAAAGGCTGAATCTGCGCTTTTCCTTCGCGTTCCCCGCCATCAGCTTCACCTCCCGGTTTTGATTGTTGTAATTATTCCGCCTTAATTGTCACGCTTGCGCCCGCCAGACCTTCGCCGTAGACAGTGAAGCGTATGTCGCCGGGACGGGAGGCGCGGATTACCGCCAGAGCCCGTCCTTCAAAGGCGTGGCATTCCTTAGAGCCGTACCGGTCCTCGTTTGCCGGGTCGCCGCTGTATATGCCCATGAGCTCGCCGCCAACGATGCTGGCTTTAAGGGCGTTCTTCGAGTGAGGCACCCGCCTGCCTGCGTTGTCGGTGACGATTACGTCAACATACAGCAGGTCGCGGTTGTCGGCGGCAAGGCTCTTGCGCTCGGGAACGAGTGTGATGCCCGAAGCTTCGTCTACCGTCTCGAGTTTTGATTCTCCCACGCAGACGCCGTTTTTATAAGCCTTCACCGACAGCACGCCCCGCTCGTAGGGGACGGTGAAAGCCGCTATCGCCTTCACCGGCTTGCTTGTGCCGAGGCGGCAGCCGTTGATGAACCACTCTATCTCGTCCGCATCGGTGTATACCTCGCACTTCACCGGTCTGCCGAGGTACCTGTCCTCGAAAGTCCAGCTGTCAAGCACGTCGTACCAGTGCCAGCCGGTGCCGCCGTAGGCTTCGCCGTAATGCTCGGGGTGGGTGGTGAAGATTCGCGGCTCGATGCCGCCAAGCCACACCGCTTCGCGGAAGTAGGACTGGGGACGGCGATATCCGCAGAGGTCAAGGTCGCCCTGCCAGCAGGTGCGCCAGGGCCAGGGCTGGGAAAAGATATGGTCGATATGCTGGTCGCGCTCCCAGGCGCCGGCGCCGCAGCCCGTCTCGCCCATATTGTCGTACGCCGTCCAGGTGTAGTCGCCAAGCACATTGCTGTGAGACATTATCACATTCCAGGAATCCCAGAACTGAACCGCATGGGTCTCGGAGCCCCAGATAACCCGGTCGGGGAACTCCTTCGCGTCGTTTTCGTAGCGCCGCCAGAGGTAGTTGTAGCCCACGATATCCAGCGGCTCCATGAACTTCTCGGTGCGTTTGCCCCAGCTTGACTCCACCGTGCCGTTGCCGATATCGGCGTAGCCATTCATGAAGTCTGCCTGATACTCCTCCGGGTCGTTCTTGTTGGGATAGTCCCAAAGCAGGCAGATGCCCGAGGTGACAAAGCGGGTGGAGTCGTATTTGCGTACCTCGTCCGCCAGCTTTTTCGCCCATATATAGCCGTCCGACCTGCCGCCCCGCTCGCCTATCTCGTTGCCGATGGAATAGCTGAACACACAGGGGTGCTGACGGTCGCGGAGCACCATGGCGGCGATATCCTCAGCCCAGCGATCGCGGAACCACTTGTGATAGTCGTTCTTGGTCTTGCGCATGTTCCACATGTCGAAGGCTTCGGTCATGACTATCATGCCAATCCTGTCGCATACCTCAAGCAGAGCGGTTGAGGGCGGGTTATGGGCGATGCGCACCGAGTTGAAGCCGGCAGCCTTGAGCCTTGACAGCTTGCGGTACTCGGCAGCCGGGAAAGCCGCCGCGCCAAGTACGCCGTGGTCGTGATGTATGCAGCCGCCGCGAAGTTTTATTGGCCTGCCGTTCAGCAGCAGACCGTTCTTCGGGTCGGCGGATATGGTGCGGATGCCGAAGATGTTCTCCGCCTCGTCGGTGACCCTGCCGCCCGAGGTTATGACAGTTTTAAGGGTGTAGAGGTTGGGATTTTCGGTGTCCCAGAGTTTGGGCGCGGGAATTGTCAGTTCCAGCACCGCCCGGGTCTTTGTCCAGGGACAGACCCTGACCTCAAGGGTGCCCGAGGCGGCTTCGGCTCCCGCGTCGTCATACGCCGCGGCAGAGACAACCGCTTTGGTCTCACTGTCGGCGCTGATATCGTAGTTTACCACGACCTTAGCCGAAGTCTCATCGGCTTCGGGGGTGGTTATGAAAACATCACGGGGCTCCACGCGCACCGCTCCGCCCTCCCAGAGAAATACATCGCGGTAAAGTCCCGCGCCGGCGTACCAGCGGGAGGAAGGCATCATGTCGTCGGTGGTTACCGTTATCTTGTTGGGACGGCCGGGACGTATGCGGTCGGAGATGTCCACCAAAAAGGGGGTGTAGCCGTGGACATGGTTTGTTATGAGATCGTCGTTGAAATAGACCTCGGTATACATATACGCGCCGTCGAAGTCGAGAATCATATGTTCCGCATCGGCGGGCGGTGTGATAAAGCGGGTATACCGCCCCTCGCCGCCCACAAAGAAGCCGTTGCTGGTGCCGCCGGGAGCCTGGGGGCTGCGGGGCTGAGTCACAGTGTAGTCGTTTGGCAGATCAACATTGCCGTTAAATCCCGGGGCATTCAGGTTCCAGCCGCGGGAGAGAAGTGTTTTTTTCATTGTTTTCTAAAAAAGCCTCCTTCCGAAATCTCTTCGCTTATATCACACATATCCTCCGGGCGTTTATTCCCGGAGGATATGAAAAACGTATTTTTATTATACGCGATACGGCAGGCTATTTCAAGCCTTTTTCGCGAAAAAACCGTGATATCGGAAAAAGCCGTGCGCACATTTATACGCATGCAGCTATTTGCCGGTGTCGTAGTCCGACCAGTCCACCAGCCAGGGCTTCTCGGTACGGAAAGCCGACTTGAATTTGGTTTTCAGCACACCTCTTTCCTCAAGCCCTATCATGCAGGCGCGCATACAGCCCCGACCGCCGCATATGGCTTCGCCGTGGGTATAGACATTTGCCGGCTTCTGATAGAACGGCGTGTAGGGCGAGGGCTTGAAATCGTCGCGCCCGGCGATATAGTGACCCTTCTCTCCCTCTTTACACTTCTCGGCGCCCCGGAATCCCCATAGGCACTTCTCGGGGTCGTTCACACCCCACTCGACTTCATGTCCGGCAAGGGTGACCTTCACCGATTCGGTGGTGGAAATGGCGTTGCCCGGGCAGTCGTTGGCGCATGCCATGCAGCGGTTGCAGAGGGGCGGGCCGTCGTAAATAGGATCCGGCTCCAGCTCCATTTCGGTAATCACGCAGCCGAAGCGCTGTCTCGGACCGAACTCGGGGGTCAGGAAGACCTTCGACCAGCCTATCTCACCCAGCCCTGCCAGATATGCCGATATGCGCATATGCAGCTGCACATCGGGGCGTGCTCTGCCGGGAGCCACCGCCTTTGAGCGGTGAACCTTGTTCTCGGGCGGGTCGAAACCCTCGTTCAGCGCCCAGTTGTCAATGACATTGCCGAAGGAGCACTGATAGCCCAGCGGCACGCACTCATAGCCCTCGTCCTCGAAGATGCGGGCGAAGCGTATCACGAAGGTGGGCAGGTAGACGGTATTAATCGCTCCGTAGCCCATGGATGCGTAGGTGGAGAAGTGGGTTCCCTCCTCGATGCCGCGAAGGGCGCCCCGGTTTATCCGGTTGGCGAACACCACCACCGATTTCGCCCGGGGCATGATCTGCTTAGGGTCGCACTGGAGAGGAGCGCCCTCATAGCGGTCGATGGAGGCTATGCCGCAGAGGTCGGCACCCCACTCCTTAGCTATTCTTTTTACTTCCTTTGCGTCAAGCATTTTTATTACCTCAAACGAGTGTGTCGGCGCTCATCCGCCTCGGCGTCCCGCCGAGGCGGATTTTTGCCGTCTTACTTGCTTGTATCGTAGTCCGACCAGTCGACAAGCCAGGGCTTTTCGGTGCGGAAGGGGGACTTGAACTTGTTCTTCAGCACACCTCTTTTCTCAAGACCTATCATGCAGGCGCGCATACAGCCCCGGCCGCCGCATATGGCTTCGCCGTGGGTGTAGACGTTTGCCGGCTTCTGATAGAAGGGAGTGTATGGCGAGGGCTTGAAGTCGTCACGCCCGGCGATATAGTGACCCTTCTCTCCCTCTTTGCACTTCTCGGCGCCGCGGAATCCCCAGAGGCATTTCTCGGGGTCGACTTCACCCCACTCGACTTCATGTCCGGCAAGGGTGACCTTAACCGATTTGGTGGTGGATATGGCGTTGCCCGGGCAGTCGTTGGCGCATGCCATGCAGCGGTTGCAGAGGGGCGGGCCGTCGTAGATAGGGTCGGGCTCCAGCTCCATCTCGGTAAAGACCATGCCGAAACGCTGTCTCGGACCGAACTCGGGGGTCAGGAAGACCTTAGACCAGCCGATCTCGCCCAGCCCCGCCAGGTATGCCGCTATGCGGACATGAACCAGCACGTCGGGCAGCGGCTTGCCGGGAGCCACCGCCTTCGAGCGGGGAGTGGGGAACATGGGCGCGTCGTTTGTCTCGTTGAGAGTCCAGGAGTCAACGTTGTTGCCGAACACGCTCTCAAAGCCGAAGGGAACGCACTCATAGCCCTCGTCCTCGAAGATGCGGGCAAAGCGGATGATGAAGTTGGGCAGATAGACGGTATTTATAGCACCGTAGCCCATGGAGGCATAAGTGGAGAAGTGGGTTCCCTCCTCGATGCCGCGGAGGGCGCCCCGGTTTATCCGGTTGGCTATGACTATCATCGACTTGGCGTTTGGCATGATATAGCGGGGGTCCATCTGCTTGGGAGCGCCCTCCCAGCGGCTCATGGGGGCGATCCCCACAAGGTCGGCGCCCATTTCCTTTGCTATGCGTTTTACTTCCTTCGCGTCAAGCATTTCATTCTCTCCTTTCGGATTTTCACCCGCAAAGCGGAGTTGTATTTTCGTGTCAATTATGGTACCGCGTTATTATTATAGTATACCGGCGCGCTTAATGCAACAGTATTTTTTGTTTTTATACGGCATGTAATTATATTCATCCAAACCGGCAGCGTATGCGCACACAAGGCATTATGTTTACAAATTTCGCAATTGACATTGCGTCCCGGAAATGATATAATGCGTAATCGCATTGTAAAATTCATGTGAAATGTATGTGAAATCCTTGTATTGGAGCTAATACTATGAAAAAGCAATTCCGGGGCGGGTTTATGTCTAAATTCTGCCTGCTTTGCTGTCTGGTTTACTTTGCCAGCTATATAACGCGCATAAACTACTCGGCGGTTCTGGTCGAGATGATAACCGATATGAACATCACCCGCGAGCTTGGCAGTATTGCGGTGACCGGCGCCCTTATTACCTACGGTCTGGGGCAGATAACCTCGGGCATGCTGGGCGACCGCTTCCCGCCGAATCTGGTCATCGCGGTCGGACAGATAGGAACAAGCCTGATAAACATCTCGGTGTTTTTCATTCCGAATATATATGTGATAACGGTGGTATGGTGCTTCAACGGCTTCTTCCAGTCCATGCTCTGGCCGCCGCTGGTGCGCATCATGGCGGAACAGCTGGACGAACATAACTTCCTGCGCACCTGCGTTTATGTCTCCGCCGCATCATCCGTCGCAATAATCGCGATATATCTTTTCGCTCCCATGGTGATTATGCTCTCGGGCTGGCGCACGGTATTCATAATCTGCGGCGCCATAGGGCTTGTGACCGTGACGCTCTGGCTGGCGGGTACGGCAAAACTGAAATCACCCGAAACCTCTCAATTCACCTCCGATAAATCAAATCAGCAGAAGGTGCGCTTCCGCGCCATCGCCTCCTCGGGTATCGCCCTCATCATGGTGGCGATTATCCTCCAGGGCATACTGCGGGACGGCATCACCACCTGGATGCCCACCTTCATCAACGATGTGTTCAATCTGGGCACAAGCATTTCGATAGTAACCACAGTTATACTGCCCATATTCAGTATTATCAGCATATCCATCGCTTCGAAGCTGCTGGGCAGAATCAGGCACGAGCTTAAAACCTCCGCTCTGCTCTTCGGCACGGCATTGGCGGCGGCGCTGCTTATGATTCCCGCTTACTCCCTCGGGATAGTTGCGGTGTCGGCGCTGCTTATGGCGGTCATCACCGGCTGCATGCACGGCATCAACCTTATGCTCATCAGCCGTCTGCCCATGAGCTACAAACGTTTCGGCAAGATCTCCACCATTTCCGGCGCGCTGAACGCCTGCACATATATCGGCGCGGCGCTGTCGACATACGGCTTCGCCGTGCTTTCCGAGCGCTTCGGCTGGTATTTTATAATCATCTCATGGGTTGTGGTCTGCGCCGCCGGTACCGCGGTATGTATCGCCGTAGTGCCGCGCTGGACCCGCTTTATCGAAAGCGATCCACACTCCCGGCAGAGTTGATTCATCGTAGCACAACAGAATATTTTGCGTTTGACACCCACCTCCCTCCGATGCCATAATGGTGACATTAACGGTATCGGAGGGATTTTTATATGCTTAACATATACGAAAACGTGCTGTATCCCGTCTTTAACGCCGAGCCGGGAGCCGAGCTGCCGTTATATCAGATGTACTCCTCACCCGAGATCGATGAGGTTTCCGAAAGGCTGACTCTCGGCATGCCCGGCAAATATCCGGCTCTGTTCTTAAGACTTTCAAGTTAAGCGGAGAAACGGACGGCAAACAAAACCGATAAACGATTGACGGCAAAATTAAAGCGCATGCACCGGAATCAACCGATGCATGCGCCTGTTTAATCTGTCTTTTGCTTAAACCGTATTTATTCCCAGTCCTCGGGAGCGTCGCCGTAGTCGGGAACATTTATCGGAACGCCGCCCAGCTTTGCCGACTCGTGGGCAAGCAGTCCCGGAATGGTGCAGCGCGCCGAGAACCAGGCATTGACCCTCGGGAGTTTGTTGTCCCGGACGGCGGTGCAGAAGTCGTCTATCAGGAACTTGTGGGAACCCATATGTCCGCTGCCCAGCTTCTCATATGAGGCGGGGAGACGCTTAACATCCTCCGCCTGGGGCGGGGAGAAGTCGCTGCCCGCCCAGCCGTGGTTTGCGACTCTGCGCTTGAATTCGACATCATTCGTGCGGTTATTCTCCATCGCCATGGGGTTGACCTCGGCGCTCACATCCCGCAGATCAACGCCGGTGGGAGTCAGTGTAGTGAGGATATGCTGTGCGTTGCTGAACTGGTAGCCTCCCTTGGTGCCATAGAAGCTCTGCACCGAGGAGGAGGGCGCCTTGAATCCTATGCGGCGGCACTCGTTGATGCGCGCCACACCGCCGTTTGAGAGCTGCATCAGCGAAAATTCGTTTGAGAAACTGTTGCCGTAGACATTTTCGCCTACGGCGAAAGGCGTATTCGGCTCTTTGTCGACATAGCCGAGGGCGGTTACCCGGGTGACGTAAGCGCCGGTCGCCCATAGCATCATCGCGGTGGAATGGGTGGGGTAGAGGAAGGGGGGCAGTCCCGCCGAATACATGCGGTCGCTGTTATACTGGGCGCCGAAGTGACTGAGATCGTGGTAATACTGCGCCTCGCCATAGACGAATCTGCCGAAGGTGCCCTTCTCATACTCCGCCTTGCAGTACATGGCGCAGGGGTAGTATATGCAGGTCTCGCCCATCATGTATATCTTGCGGGTCTTATTCACCGCCTCGATTATCTGACGGCACTCGTCGGGTTCGCTTGCCATAGGCACCGCCGAATAGACATGCTTTCCGGCGTAAAGCGCCTTGATTACCATGGGACCGTGGAGATGGCGCTGTGTGAAGATGGCAATCGCGTCAACGGACGGGTCGGCAAGGGCGTTCTCGAAGGTATCGATTATCGGCACCTCGAACTTTTCCGAATACTCTTTTGCCCGCTCGGGTATAAGGTCGCAGACCGACACGGTGCCGACCGCCGGATGAGCCTTGAAGAGGGGCACAAAACCGCGGGCAAAACCGCCGCAGCCGATCACCGCCACAGAGAATTTTACTGACATTGTTCTACCTCCGTATTTTGCTATTCTTATATAATTATAATCATATAATGCCGCGGTCAAGCGGCAGACCTCTTTACATAAACCGTGTATATTATACCCATAAAACTCCCTGTGTGTCAAGGTGGAATTCGCCATTTTACGTTATGCGTAAAATATATACGCCCTGCGTAAAATATATGCGATATGCGGGGGAAAATACGGCTGAATACAATTCGCTTAATATATTGTTGACAGCCGCCGGAGCGTAGGGTATAATATATTATAGGTATTTATCGTCTGTAAATACCAACAGATTCTGACAAGGGAGATAATAAAATGCTTGCCGAGACTCCGCCAATGGGCTTCAACACCTGGAACACCTTCGGTGTAAACATCAATGACAAACTGATACGCGAGATTGCCGACGCAATGGCGGACAGCGGGCTGCTTGAAGCCGGATACGAGTACCTGGTGCTCGACGATACCTGGTCCGAGAAGGAGCGCGACCCCGAGACAGACAGGATTATCCCCAACCGCGAAAAATTCCCGAACGGCATGAAAGCCGTCTCCGATTACGTCCATTCAAAGGGTCTGAAGTTCGGTCTTTACTCCTGCGCAGGAGTTCGCACCTGCACCGACCATCCGGGCAGCTTCAACCATGAGTTCAAGGACGCCGAAACCTTCGCCGAGTACGGCTGCGACTTCCTGAAATACGATTTCTGCTACAAACCCGTGATAGCTGACGGTCCGCAGCTCTACTACCGCATGAGCATGGCGCTGAAAGCCTGCGGACGGGAGATTCTCTTCTCCGCCTGCAACTGGGGGGCCGATGAGGTCAACAAATGGATCCGTTCCTCCGGCGCCCACATGTACCGCACCACCGGCGACATTAACGACAGCTTCGAGTCCTTCAAGAGCATAGCCCTCAGCCAGCTTCCGGCATTATGCCACTCGGCTCCCGGCTGCTTCAACGACATCGATATGCTCACCGTCGGCATGTACGGCAAGGGCAACGTGGGCAGCGTAGGCTGCAATGACACCGAATACCGCACCCAGTTCGCCCTCTGGTGCTTCTTCTCCGCTCCGCTGATGATCGGCTGTGACGTCCGTTCCATGACTCCCGAAACCAAGGCTCTGCTCACAAACAAGGCTCTCATCTCCATTAACCAGGACGAGGAGGCGCGTCCCGCCTTCGCAGTGGGACTTTATCCCTGGAACGAAGACACAAAGGTCTTCATGAAGCATCTCTCGGGCGGCGAGTATGCCCTCGGATTCTTCAACCTCTCGGAACGCGACTGCAGCATTCCGGCAGCTTTCTGGCACTTCGGTCTTGACGCCGGCTACGGCATGGTGCTCACCGACTGCTTCACCGGCGAGGAATCGGGTGTAATCAAGGAGTATTACAGCCCCTTCGTGGCAAAGCACGACTGCGCCGTCTACCGCGCCAAGGTTGTCAAGCTGTAAATCCGATACATTACCGCCGCACTTAAACGGAAAATTTCTGCCGCACCGAAATAATGACCTGTAAGAAATGCGGCGCCCCGCTTCATCCCGACGAAGCGGCGCTGCACTGCAAGCTGATAAACCGCGGCTCCGCCGAGTTCTTCTGCCTCGGCTGTCTGTCCGAGTATACGAAGATACCGATACCCCGGCTGCGCGAGCTGATCGATTATTACCGGAAACAGGGCTGTACCCTGTTCAACTGACCCGCCTGTTCATGGCATACATCCCCGCCCGTCTTTCACCCCGCCGTTTTTAACGGCTGTAAAGAATTATTATGAAAATTAAAACTAAAGTCGGTCTTCTGCCGCTCTATCTCAAACTGTACGACGATACCGAACCCGACCGCCGGGTGGGTATTGAAGCCTTTCACGCCCTCATAGCCAACAGCCTGACAAAGCTGGGCATCGAAGTGGTGAATGTGCCGGTCTGCCGCGTGAAAGAGGAGTTTGACGACGCTGTGTCGATCTTCGAGCGCGACGGCGTGGACGCCATATTCATGCTCTGCCTCGCCTATTCGCCATCGCTTGAGTCCTCCTACGCGCTGGCGAGGACCTCTCTGCCGATAATAGTGCTGAATACCACACCCGACTCAAATTTCGACTGGGACACCTCTCCCGTTGAAGCCGATTACAACCACGGCATAACGGGCGTTCAGGACATCTGCAACATGCTGCTGCGGTCGGGCAAGCACTTCGAGATATTCTCGGGGCACCATGAGGGCGGAGTGCTGAACGCCGCCGCCGAGGCATCGGTCGCCGCCCGCATGGCGCGGCTGCTCAAGACCTCCCGTGTGGGTGTTATCGGCGACCCCTTCAAGAATATGGGCGACTTCCAGCTCGGCGGCAACAAGCTGCGGGAGCTGCTGGGCATCGAGACGGTAAAACTCGATCTCTCTAAGCCCTTCGAGGCAGCAAAGGCGGATGATAAGGTAAAAGCAGAATACCGGCGCGACTGCAACCAGTATAACACAAACCGCATAACCGCCGATGATTACGCCCTGGCAGCCCCCGGCGAACTGGCGCTCCGCGCCTGGATACGCGCCGAGCGTCTCAACGCCTTTACGCTGAGCTATATCACCCCGCCAGTGGTGAACGGCGAGGTGTACCGCCTGCCGCCTCCCATCGCCGCGGGCAAGGCCATGCGGGACGGCATCGGATACGCCGGCGAGGGCGACGCCATCACCGCGGCGCTGACCTATACATTGCTCGCCGCCTCGGACGATGTCACCTTCACCGAGGTATACTGCCCCGACTGGCAGGGCGGCACCCTCTTCCTGCGCCGCTTCGGCGAGCTGAACCCCCGCGTCTGTGAGGGGCGCGCCTCAATGGTCATGAGCGGAAGCATCGGAGATATGCCCTCCCAGCCCGCCTTTGCGGGCGTCTACCGTCACGGCGAGGCTCTGCTTGTCTCCCTTTCGCCGCTCACCGACGACCGATTCGGGCTGATTGTCTCCCCCGGCGAGCTGTCGGTGCCCTCGGGTGCCAACCGTCATTCCGATTATGTCTGCGGCCGCTTCAAGCCCTCAGTACCCATCGAGAAATTCCTCTCGGAATATTCCCGTCTGGGCGGCATCCATCACTCGGTGCTTGTCTACGGCCTGCCCGAGAGTCTTTTGAAGCTCTTTGCCGCCTTTGCCGGTTTTGAATATCGTCTTCTGTAAGTAAATCGCTCCGGCGGTATGATTTCATGCATCCGCCGGAGTATTTTATGAGGTAATTTCATATGAAAAGGATTTATATCACCGATTTCGGCGCAATCCCCGGCTCTGAGGAGCTTCAGACCGCCGCGATACAGGCGGCTGTCGACTCGCTTTATCCCAACGGCGGTGAAGTGCGGGTTCCCGCCGGCACCTTACGAACCGCCGGCATCCGTCTGCGCTCAAACACGACTCTTTATCTTGAAGCCGGCGCGCTGCTTGAAGGTTCGAGGGATCCGGAGCTATACCATATACTTGCCGGTGACACTCTTGAGCCGGTCGACCCGAAGGAACTGCGCCCCGAGCCGCTGAACGCCCGTCCCGAGGGCTTCATACGCTACTTCGGCGGCCGCTGGCACAACGGACTGATACGCGCCTACGACGCGAAGAACATCGCAATCATAGGTGAGCCCGGCTCGATTATCGACGGCATGAACTGCTACGATGCGGGAGGCGAAGAAGCCTATCGGGGACCCCACGCGATAAGCATTATCCGCTGTGAACACATCGTTCTCCGGGGCTTCACAGTCCGCAACAGCGCCAACTGGCCCGAATCGATATGGCACAGCCGCGATATTCTCTGCGAGGATGTGGTGAATCTCGCGGGTCACGACGGCATACACATTACCTCCTGCGACGATATCATCATCCGCCGCTGCACCTTCAGGACGGGCGATGACTGCATAGCGGGTTTTGACAATTACAACGTGCTGGTGGAGGACTGCGAGCTGAACACCGCCTGCTCCGCCTTCCGCTTCGGCGGCACCAACATGCTGATTCACCACTGCCACATCCACGCCCCCGCCGAATACACCTTCCGGGGCGCCCTGTCGCTTGACGAGAAGATAAGCGGCGTCAACAACCCCAACGACGGCGAGCACAAGCGCTACAACATGCTGTCTATCTTCACCTACTACGCCGACTTCACCACAAAGATACGCCGCGCGCCGCAGAACATCGTGATACGCGACTGTCTTATCGAGAACGCCGACCGATTCCTCTACTTCAACTACTCGGGCAACTCCCGCTGGCAGATAAACCGCCCGCTGGCGGGCATAACCTTTCAGAATCTCACTGTGAAGGGGCTGAGCATGCCGCTCACCGCCTACGGCGACCCGGCTTCGCCCGTGAAGGTCAACCTTACCCGGGTGAATATCTCGCTCCGCGAGGGCGCCGAGGATCTGGTCTTTATCGAGGCGGCGAACTTCCGCGAGATACGGCTGACCGATGTCAGTTTCGAGAATTCCCGCTCGGATAAAATTGCCCGCTGCTGGTCGGAGCCGGGAAAGGGCAGATTCGTCTTTGACAATGTCACCGGCATCGGTCTTGAGGTGGAGTATACCGATCAGCCCTTTGTCAGCCGGCCGATATGAGTTTCCGAATATAGCAAAAGGCGCCGTACCGCGTGTACGAGCGCCTTTTTTACATTCATTACCGCCCTCTTACGGCTTTTCGCGCAGCAGGGCGTTATAGTATGCTGCAAGCTCCTCGTCGGATTTGAGCTTGGTCATGCAGTAGCAGCCGCCCTTCGGGTCGGGGGTGAAGACATTGTTGCCCTCGGTGTCAATTTCGCATCTGAGCGCCTCGGTGAGACCGTACATGCCGTCGGTTTCGCCGGTCACCGCGAAGTGAACCGCGGTCAGGTCATAGCTGGAATTCACAAGACGGCCGTCGGTGTGTAGCTTGTACGCAAGGAAAACGGGGGTATTGCCGTACTCTTCCTCGTCCTCCGGGGTGAAGCCGGTGAATATCTTCCAGCCGATATCAAAGTCCGAGAAGACGCAGGGGCAGCCCTCGGGCAGATTGTTGAAGAAATAGGAGCCGTCCTCGGCCTGGCAGTAGACATTGTATTCGCGTCCCGAAGGATAGCGGGCTGCCATTGACACCACCGCGTGAATCTTTGCGGCGAACAGTTCCCGCTCCTCGCGCAACAGACGGGCGGCAGTGGTAAGTGGACCGATGGTGACGAGTATCACCGAGTCGTCCTCGGCGGCGGTCAGCACCCGGCGGTAGACCTCGAGCGAGTCTTCCCCGCCCGGCTCCTCGCCGAAAGCCTCACAGACCCCCGGGCTGTAACGGCTGGAGTCGGCAAGGAAGCCCTCTTTTTCATACATGCCCACCGCCACGCCGCCGTGACCGTAGTAACGATTTATCGCGCGGATGGTGCCGCAGCCGTAGGGGTTGGAGGTGCAGTTTATCACAGCCGGCACGTCAAAGCCATAGCGCGCCTGCAGTCTCCATAACACCGCAAGTGCGCCTGCATCGTCGCAGTCGGGTCCTATGTCGGTGTCAAGTATTATAGAGCGCTTCTTCTCTGCGACAGGTTGAAATTTCATTGATTTTTCTCACTTTCGTCGGTATTCTTGTTGTCGTCGTTGTTCTTTTTGGCGGCGATATTCCCGCCGTCGTCGGATGCGGCGTCCTTCGGCTTCTCGCGGAAGGCGAAGAAGCGCTGTCCAAGGTAGTTAAGCCCCACAAAGAGGCACATGCCCACAAGCATCGCCACATTGTCCCGCACCGTCACGCTGGCGCTGCTGAGGACGAGCTTCACCAGCGGCCTTGCGAGTCCGTAGGCGATGCCGTAGCATACCGCGATGTTGATAACAAAGCGCGCCACCACCGCCAGGCTTCTCTCGGTGTTCTTAAATGTGAAATATTTGTTGAGAAAATAGCTCAGTATACTCCCCAGCACATAGTTTGACGCCGAGGAGAACCAGTAGCTGAAATGAAAAACGTTATAAAAAACAAACATTACCGTGATGCCGAATATGGTATTCGCGATGCCCACGAGAATGAACTTCCAGAACTTGGCGTCCAAAAGTCCGAGGAATTTCTTAAACAGCCCTTTCAGTGTGAATCACCCCGCTCGCGGTTATTATAGCATAGCAGCCGTCGGATTTCAACATGCAAAAGACTGAAAATCCCCCGACCTGCCGAACAGTTCCGCTGATAACGGGACCTGTTCACCGGTCGGGGGGGTGAAATACTTTAATGTCTGCGGGTCAGATCTTTGGTATCTTGATCTTTATCTCGCACTTCTCCTTCGCCGAGCGCACCATGGCGTCGATTATCGCCTGATTATAGATAATCTGGGAGGTGGGGATAGGCGCGCTGCCGCCCTTCTTCACCTGATCGACGAAGTCGCGTACCTTCATTGTGAATATGTTGCCGCTGGTGTTCTCGAGCCGGAGGGGAGTGGTCACCGGATCGCCGCACTTGTCGTGCATAAGATAGAGACCGGCGATCTCGCCGCCGATTATCGAGCCCCACAGCGGATTGGGAGTGGGAGCGGTTGCTTTAAGTCCGGCGTCGGTGCCGAGAATGACGAAGTCGGAGCAGATGTCCATATGCATCGCCCACGCCATGCGGTAGTCGAGGATGATATCACCCTCGAGACGGATGAAGGCGGCCGAGAAATCGTCCACCGAGAAGCGCTCCGCCTCGCTGTAATACTTGGGGTTCTTGCCGAAGTAGTCGGAGGTATATGCCGATACGGTCAGGGGCTTCGGATAGCCTATTGAGTTGAGCGACAGATCCAGGGAATAGCAGCCCAGATCGCCGATGGCTCCGAAGGCGGCCTTGCTTCCGTCTATAAAGGTGCTGCCGGGAATGCCGCGGCGTCTGCTTCCGCCTATCTGGACATAGTATACCTTGCCCAGCTCGCCCGACTCAACGATGCGCTTGATCTTGCGGCAGTTGTTGTTGTAGCGGGGCTGGAAGCCTATGGTCAGAATCTTGCCGCTCTTCTTCTCCGCCCGCATCATGGCTATGCCCTCGTCAAGGGTGACGCACATGGGCTTCTCGCAGAGCACATGCTTGCCCGACTCGAGAGCCGCTATGGTGCAGACGGCGTGCTGGGTGTTGTAGGTGCAGACCGACACAGCGTCGATGTCGTCGCGCATGCAAAGCGATTCGGTATCCTCGTAAGCCGCCGCGTCGGTCCAGCCGAAACGGTCCAAGAATGCCCTCGCCTTGCCGGGAATGATGTCGGCGCCCGCCACCACTTCCACATCGTCGAAGCTCTTGTAAGCCGACGCATGCGCGCCCGCGATGCCGCCGGTGCCGATTATGCCTATTCTGAGCTTATCTGCCATAAAAATACTACCGCCTTTCTGTTATACGGCTATATGCCGTCGTATTTTCAGCTGAAAATCGAAAACAGAACGGGGAGAGCATGGCTCTCCCCGTAAGTGTGTCAGATAAGATTATCTGCGCTTCTTCTTGGAAACAACTACGCCTGCGCCGGATACGAGAGCAGCAACAGCTACTATAACGATCGGGTCGAAGGTCTGAGCGGCAGCGGCCGGCTTCTTTGCATCAGCAGCAGCGGCAGCGGCGGCCTTGGTGGTCTCCTTCGGAAGCTCAGGAGCAGCAGCGAGCTTGAACTTCGCGAAGTAATCAGCATGCTTGCCTGCACCGGTACAGCCCGAAGCGAGCTGGAGGTGGCAGTGGTTGCCCTCGATACCGAAAGCGAATACCCAGCAAACACCGTACTGAGCGCCTTCCTTGGCAGCAACCTTGGAGAAGGCGGAATAGGGAACGCGTCCCTCGATGATGAGCTTGTTGCCCTTGGCTACCGCGAAGGAATCCTTAGCGACATCCCACTTGGCGCCGAGGTAATCGGCCCAGGTGTTGGTGAGCATCTTGCCGGTCTTGGAGGAAGCGGTAACACCGAACTCAAGGCGGTCGCCTTCGGTCTTGCCTACATCAGAGAAGTTGCCCTGGATGCAGCAGTCCTTCCACATGGAACCCGGGTCATCGTCGTAAGCGGAGCTGAGGCCCTTCTTGCACTCGAACTCGGTGTAGTAGTACACATAGTTCTCGTCCCAGGACATAGCGAAAATGGGGTTAAGACCTAAAACGAGATCCTTGTCGGCATCAAGCGCATAGGCAGCTGACATCCAGCTGGGCTTGAGGTCGATCTTGTAGGTCTCATACTCGCTGAGAACGCCGTCAAGCTTGAAATCAGCGATACGCTTCGGCACGTTGAACTCGACCTTCTGGAAGTCAGCTTCAGCGGTAAAGCCCGCGAAGCAGGGGATTGCCAGAGCGAAGATCATAAGTGCGGCGAAAATAAGGGAAAGTGCTTTCTTCATTAGAAAACCTCCGAAATATATTTTGACCTGTGGCACACCGTAAGACCCATAACGGTCTGACGGATATCTTTCGACATCGTCACCCGGAACGGAAATTACAGGCGTTCCGCAAAGCCACGCGTATTGTAACATATAAGTGCCGATTTGTCAACATATTGTAAACGGCGCGTTCAACTTTGTTAAATCTGCCGATTTTTCGCGGCGGTTTTTGTAAATTATTACATCATTACATCATGCCTGCTTTTCGAGAGCCTCGATATACGCCGCCGCCTTGGCTTCAACCGCGTTGCGCTGAGCTTCCACGATTGACGCCGCTCCGTCCTCGCCGTTGTAGAGCAGCGTGCGTATCGAGTTGGTGAGAGAGGTAGCCCAGCCAAGCTGAACGCCCAGATCCATACCACGGTTTGCAAAGAGGTAGTCAAGCATCTCTATGGAGTTCTCGTTGCGCAGCCCCTTCTGCTGCACGGTGGTCTCGTAGAACACCGGCTTCACGTTCACATAGCTCTCATATGACAGCACGTCAAGGACCACCGAGGTGCGCTCGAGAGCCGCGCAGGTCACGGGAATCGTAAAGAGCAGCACGTTTGTTGAGGTGGTGGTGCAGTATTCCTCCTGAGCCTCGTCGTACTTGGGGAAGGGCACGATGCCGAATGCCAGGTCGTATTCGCGCAGCTGATTCGCGCCCTTAAGCCCTATGGTGAGGAAAAGCGCCCTGCCGTTGGCGAACACATAGAAGTAGCCGCCCAGCTCCGCCGAGAAGTCCGATGTGTGACCCTTGAAGGTAAGCCCCGCCTTAGTGTCAAAGAGAGCCGCTATTCGGGTCACCCGGTCGTAGAACAGCTCGCTGTCAGCCTTGAATACCGGCAGTCTGTCTTTGTCAAGCTCGATGAAGCGCGCCATGGTGCTGTAGAAGAAGTAGTTATGGGCGTTGTCGCCGTGGGTTGACATGCCATAGACGCAGTTTCCGTTCATGTTCCACGCCCAGCCATCGTCACCGTTAGGCGATACCGCCGCCTTCTGATATTCGGCGAAGCGGTCGATGGTCCATATTCCCTTCCGCACCATTTCGTAGGGGAACTCCATATTAAGGTTTGTGAGCATGTCCTCGTTGAAGAAGAGCGGCCAGGAGGCGTCATATATCATAAGATGGAAGTCGGAGGCGCCGAAGAAGGTCTTGCCCGCCACCGAAAGGCTGTCAAGCAGCTGCCGGTCATACCAGGGCTCGTCAAGCCGCAGACCGTCAAGCTTGGTTATATCGTTGAAATATCCGTTGGTCGCCATGCTCTGACCCAGGTTCGCGCCCACATATACCACGTCATAGTCGTCAGAGCCTGCAAGAATAGACGCCGAGGCGGTGGAGATGATTTTATGTACATCAGCCTCCTCAATCTCGTCCACCGTGATGTTAAGCATCTCCTCGACACGGCGGTTGCGCTTGAACACCTCGTCGTCCAGCGGCTCGCCGGTCTGTTCCGGGTGGTCGAGATCCACATACATCTGCCACATCTCGCCGGGATTGTAGACACGGAAGGATGCGCCCTCATAGTCCACATCGGGGTAGTTGTATGGAGGCGCCGTGCTGCCGGTCTCCTCAGCTTGGGTGGTTTCGGCGGCTTCCGCCTGTGCCGCGGTCTTGTCGCCGTCTCCGCCCTTAACGCCACCCCCGCCGCCGCAGGACATGAGCGTAACCGACACCGTCAGAATCGCAAGAAGAAGCGCCGCGATTCTCCTGTTTCTGTCATTGACTTTCATGTTGATCTCCTTTTTCGTAGGGATAATCTTCATTTATTCCCCTGAATGATATTATATAAGCCGTATATCCCGCTGTCAAGATGAATCGGAACGAATATCCCCTCTCCCCACTTGACATTGCTTCGCCGACGGGGTAGAATGTTCGGGCGTGTAAATCCGAGTGCGCTTCTGTTCGATTTATTGCATAATCCCGCCGTCGGAAGCCCTCAACAGAACTTAACCGCGGAGGAACCATGAAACTCACCTACCGGCATACCATATACGCCTGCTACATCGGATATATCACCCAGGCAATCGTAAACAATTTCGCACCGCTGCTGTTTCTCACCTTTCAGTCGCAGTACGGCATTCCGCTGTATAAGATAACCGCCCTTATCACTCTGAATTTCGGTCTGCAGCTGGCGGTGGACTTCGCCTCGGTGTTCTTCATCGACAGGATAGGCTACCGGAACGCCGCGGTGGCGGCTCATGTCTTTGCTACAGCCGGGCTTGTAGGTCTGGCGGTGCTGCCCTCGCTGCTGCCCGATCCCTATGTCGGGCTGCTGCTGTCGGTGGTGCTCTATGCCCTTGGCGGCGGCCTGCTTGAAGTTATAGTCAGCCCCATAGCCGAGGCATGTCCCTTTGACCGCAAGGCTCAGGTAATGAGCCTGCTTCACTCCTTCTACTGCTGGGGCTGCGTCGGCATAACGGTGCTCTCCACTCTGTTCTTCACGGTCATCGGCATCGGAAACTGGAAGATCCTCGCCTTTGTCTGGGCGCTGGTTCCGGCGTTCAACTGTCTGTTCTTTGCCGCGGTACCCATAGCTCCCCTTATCGCCGAGGGCGAGAAGGGACTTAGCCTGGGTCAGCTGCTGCGCTCAAAGCTCTTCTGGCTCTTCATGCTGCTGATGGTCTGCTCGGGCGCCTCAGAGCAGTCGGTAATCCAATGGGCGTCGGCATTCGCCGAGCGGGCGCTGGGAGTCTCAAAGACCTTCGGCGACCTGGCGGGACCTGCGATCTTCTCGATACTAATGGGGCTTTCCCGCCTGCTTTACGGCAAATACGGCGACAAAATCCCCCTAAAGCGGATCATGTGCCTGAGCGGCGCCCTCTGCGTCCTGTCATATCTGCTTACAGCCCTCTCGCCCTCGCCGGTTTTCGGGCTCTCAGGCATCGCCCTCTGCGGGCTGTCGGTGGGCATCATGTGGCCCGGCACCTTCAGCGGGGCTGCCGCATCCATAAGAGGGGGCGGTACCGCCATGTTCGCGCTGCTGGCGCTGGGCGGCGACCTGGGCTGCATGGCAGGTCCTTCCCTGGCGGGCGCCGTTGCGTCAGCCGCCGGCGACAATCTCCATCTCGGCATACTCTGCGCCGTGGTATTCCCCGCGGTGCTGACCCTCGTGATGATATTCCGCCAGCCGAAGCGCGGGGAAAGCGCCGGTTCGGAGGAATAAGCGGGAAATAAAAATGAACGGTATGCAAAACATACCGTTCTTTTTTATGTCTTTGCTATTACTGCCCCGCCCCTTCTTTTCTCGCTTTTTCGGCGAGTACCGGGATGTCGCCCACGCCGTCAAGCACCACGGTGGGACGATAGGCGTATAAATCAAGAGTTTCCATGGTGGATACGCCCGACATAACCAGAACCGTCTGCATGCCGCTCTCGAGACCGGAAACAATATCGGTGTCCATTCGGTCGCCTATCATTATTGAATCGCCCGAGTGACAGCCCAGACGCTTCAGCCCCGAACGCATCATCAGAGGGTTCGGCTTGCCGCAGAAATACGCCTGGGTGCCGGTCGCCATCTCGATGGGCGCCACAAGGGCGCGGCAGGCGGGAGCTATGCCGTTTTCAATCGGACCCGAGACGTCCGAGTTGGCGCCGATGAGTTTGGCGCCATTGAGCACAAGGTTCACGGCTCTGGTCAGTGAATCCAGCGAGTATGCCTTGCCCTCGCCCACAACCACATAGTCGGGGTCAACATCGTTCATTATTATACCCGAATCATAGAGAGCGTTCAAAAGACCCGCCTCGCCGATAACGTAAACCGAACAGCCGGGCGCCTGCTCCTTGAGGAAGGCTGCGGTGGCAAGGGCACTGGTATAGAAATGCTCCTCGGGCACGTCGAGCCCCATTCGCGCCAGCTTCTGCTGAAGCTCACGGGGGGTATAGCCGCTGTTGTTTGTCAGAAACAGATACTGCTTTTCCTCCCGCTTCATCCAGTCGATGAACTCGACCACACCGGGAAGCAGCATGTTGCCGTGATATATGACGCCGTCCATATCGCACATGATACCCTGTTTCGCGTTAAAATCAATATAAGACATATGTTATCAAACCTCCGTTTTCAGTATTTTTTCATGTTGCGCGCGGTCGAATGCGCGTTCAGGTCACACGCGGTCGAATACGCGCACGTGGTCTACCAGGAATGTATCGCCCACGGCGTCAAAGGCTGCCGCAACGGGCTGATGGTTCTCGCCCCTGTATCCCTTCACCTCGGTGGAGATGAGTATAAACTGGGGGCGCCGGGAGATATACTTTTCGATTTTGCCGTCCTCGACGCCGTTTACATAGAAAGTGTAGCCCGTCTCGTCCCATAGCAGGCCGAAATAGTGCCAGGCGTCCATGTCAAGCCCCTCCACACCGCCGGTCTTGGCGCTCACCATGTCAAGTCCGTAGCCGCCGGTGATGGCGTTGTGACCCGCAATGCGGCCGGCGGTGAAGCATTCCATGACATCTATCTCGGTGCCGGTATATGCCGGGTCGGCGTCGGCTCCGATGGTGGGCGACTGGATCCAGAACGCCGACCACCAGGCGTCGGTGCGCTTCTGCAGGCGGCAGCGGCACTCAAAGTAGCCGTATTTCTTGAGGAACTTGTCTTTATTCAGCTTGCCTATCGTCCACTGGAGATGGTCGTTGCCGAAGCGGGTCTTCACAAGCGGTGTGTCCATGAAATTGTAGCCGGTCTGCAGCTGTGAGGACACCGGTCTGCCGTCCTCCATAAGAAGCGTAAAGACACAGTTGCTCCTGCCGTCAAGATGCACGCCCTTGTCTGTCCATGCCGGCCAGCGCTGCTGCATCATCGACATGCGGTAATCCCACTTGCTCCCGTCCAGCGTGTCGCCGTCAAACTCGTCGTTCCACACCAGCTTCCAGTCGGAACCTTCGGGCAGCAGGCTGTCCGCGTGTCCTTCGTATTTGAAAATGTTCATTCAGTATCTCCTTGGCTGTTCAGCCGTTCTATGTATGTTTTACTTTTTTCCCGTCTATAATGTACCCGAGCCGCCGCCGTATACCGCCTCCAGCAGGCCGCGCAGGTAGCCTATGGCGTAAAGCCTGCCTATGGCGTCATAGCCCGGATTGCCGATCTCCTCGCCCGCCATTGCCGGCACATGGTCGACCCGTATCGGCACTTCCCTGCCCACGCCGCAGTCATGATAGAGCCGCATTGCCGCCGCCATATCGGTCATTCCGTTGTCGTGGAAGGTCTCGTGAAAATCGTATTTGTCGCCCGCGACATCGCGGAAATGCACGAAGAAGATTTTCCTCCGCTCGGCGAAATGACGTATCACCCGCGGCAGGTCCTCGCCCATTATCCGGTAGCACGCCTGACACATGGTGACGCCCAGATTCGGGCTTTCGATCCCGCTCACCGCCCGGTTTATGTTGTCAAAGGATATCATAATCCGGCTCACATTGCCGAGTTTCGGGAGCGGCGGGTCGTCGGGGTGCAGCGCTAACTTTATATTGTGCCTCTCGGCTGCCGGGAGCACGGCTTTAATAAAGTAGAAGTAATTCTCCCACAGCCGATCTTCGGATATGGCGAAATCGCCGGGAGGGGTGAAGTCGGAGAGCTTAAATCCCGTCACCCTTGCCCCGCCCCGCTCCGTGAAGGCGGCTGTGGTGCGGGTCCAGCCGATATACGCCATGAAGTTGAAGCAGAGGACGCGTATATCAAGCTCATCCATGACGGCGAACATCTTTATCAGCGTTTCGATGGCGCGGTCGCGTCCCGGTCCGCCTTCCTTTATTTCGTTGTGAAGGCTGTTGGGGAGCGGCTCCACCGCCACCGGCTTCAGCCCGGCGGCAGAATAGTCGTCGTACAGCGCCTTCCAGTGCTCGAGGCTCGCGAAATCAAACAGACCGTCGTCGGGCAGACGAATGACGGCGTGTTTTACTCCGCACTGCACCGCATATTCGGCTATTATGCCCTTGGGGTCGGCGATATAATCGGTTATCAGCATTGTTTCACCGTATCGGTCGTTTATGGCATACGGGGGCGATTGACGCACAACTGCCCGTGTATCATTATAACCAAATCAGTGCTAAAAGTCAACAGAAAAGGGCGGAGGTTTTTCGCTCCGCCCTTTTAAGGCATGACGCCGTCAGCCTATAGTCTCGATGATTTTCTCTATTGAAGCCTCGATAGCCGTGCGCTTGGACTCCACGTCAGAGGCGTATTCGGTTTTCTTGCTCTTGGCGCAGCTGCGGAATATCGCCTTTATCGTGTCGCCCCAGCCGTAGGCCTGACCGATGTCATAGTAGCGGCTGTCCCGCATGATGGCAAGCATGTCTATGGAATCCTGATTGCGCAGGGTCTTCTGGGAAACTCTGCCCTCATAGAACACCGGCATCACATCGGCGTAGCTGCGGTAGGCAAGGGCGTCCATAACGACAGCCGTATTGTCCATATCGGCATTTGTCGCCGGTATGCAGAGCACATAGGTGTAGGAACGCAGGCAGCGGTAGTTCTCCTGCGCCTCGTCGTACTTGGGTATGGGCAGGATGCCGTATGAGGTCTCCATGTCGCGGTATTTGTTTGCCGCCTTGAGCTGCGCCACCGTCATAAGTGTGCGGCTGTTCTTGAAGGCTATCTCGTAGTGGTTGGGCTCGGGGTTGTTTAGGAAGAGCCATTCGCCGTCATTGACGCAGAGCCGCAGTACCTTTTCCACCACCGCGTCGAACTTCGCTCCCTGGGTGGCAAGCCGGGGATTGTTGTCGGCATCACGGGTGAAGAAGTCCACATCGCCGCCTATGATAAATGAGTCGGTAAAGTGCTCGTAGGATATGCAGCCGTATATCGCGTCGCCGTCCAGCACCCAGGCGTAAGAGTCGGCGCCGTTGAGATTGGTGCCCGCCTTGGCAAGGACCGCATAGGCGTCAAGAGTCCACTTGCCGTCCCTGGCGGTCTGGTAGGGGAATTCTATCCCCAGGTCCTCCATCATGTCTTCGTTGAAGAAGACGGTGACCGTGCCCTCGAAGTCAACCAGCGATACGTCATTGAATGAGAAGAATATCGCCTGTCTGCCGCCGAAGCGGTTCAGCTCGATGGCATTGCCGTCCCACCAGGGCATATCAAACCGGAAGCTGTCGCAATCCTGCTGATCCGCCAGGCAGCCGCCGGTGAGCAGACTTGCAATCCAGGTGTCGCGCAGATAGGCGGCTTTATACACATCATCCCCCGCCA
>Ga0209723_1000889_pt1 | contig 51149 bp, 50 predicted proteins | sample BiotimSIPDNA_2_FD_185750 | JGI IMG/M metagenome (GOLD analysis project Ga0209723, IMG submission 185750) | Anaerobic biogas reactor microbial communites from Washington, USA - Biogas_R2 time_0 SIP DNA (SPAdes) (version 2) | ecosystem: Engineered > Bioreactor > Anaerobic > Unclassified | place... | reverse complement strand
CAAGATTGAGTCTCTTTCCAGGGCATAAAAATACTCCCGTGTTTAATCACGAGAGTCGCCGTATAAATCGTGCTGAACCAAAGCCGAGTAGTAATTGCCGATGGTAGTGGGGGCATTGTACAGCGTGGTCAGCAAATATTGCTTGATGTTGCGGATTTTCGTTGTGTTCTCCTGCAAGCAACTGAACACGAACTTGATATGCTCCGAATCCAGTTTGAGAAGCCTTGAACGGACAACCTCCGCAGGATAATCCGTACCGGCAACACGGATATATTTCTTGTTGGAGCAGACGGTCTCCACGATAAGTTCTAAGATTTCCTCCAAGCGGTCGTGGTCGTAGGGCATATCCATACGGAGAATGTCATAGTCGATGTTCTCCATAATGATTTCTCTGTACTCATCCATATCTCTGACACTCACTTCTTTTCGCTTCGCTTCAAGTGCTGCAAGCACAGACGGACGTGAGCCGTCGGAAAGAATTGAATGAGTATTTACTGAATCAGTATTTATTTCTTCAGTAATTCTTTTATCTATATTTATTTGTGCGGGAGTTTCCAGACGTGGCAAAGCCATATCCGGTTTTACCATATACGGCTTTTCCGTATCTGGTGAAGCCGTATGTGGTCGCTCATAGATGATGTACTCCATATCCGTGATTCTGCCGGTGCTGTCACGAATACGGTGGCGTACAAGGTAGCCGTACTGTTCAAGCTCTTTGAGCTGGGCGGTAATCCCATCCACGCCGTCCTTACAAATCCTTGCAAGACCTCGTGTTGTGTAATCCCAATTATCGGGGAGGGAAAGCATCGTGGACAGAAGTCCTCGTGCTTTGTTGGACAGGTTGGGGTCTCGCAGATGATAGTTGGACATGGTGGTATAGTATTTGTTCTTTTCAACTCTACATACTGCCATGCTGCCTCCTGTGTCCGGGCATGAAAAAAGCCGAACCAGAAAAAATATATTTCCTGTTCGGCTCATATCCGGTATTCGATTTTATCGCTGTTGGTCTCGCTGTCGTTTTTTCATCCAGTTTTCCAACAGCTTGATGATGGTTTCCTCCATACGCTGCGGTGTGTAGGAACGTGGGAAGTATTTCCGTATCTTATCCATAGGGAGCTTCAAATCCCACGTTTCGGGTTTCTTTTGCTCCATCATAATTCCGAGCATCGCATCGTCGTTCAACTTGCCCTCTTGGGAGAGCCGCTTCATTCGCTGTGCCTGGGATAAGGACGGCGTTGCCTGTTCGCTGTCGATGGTCTCAATGAGTAGCTTCTGTTCATCGGGTTTGAGATAGGAAATCTCGACCGCAGGGGTCATACCGATTTTACCCTCATCGACCATCTGCATAAGCTGTGGTTCAAGCTCATTGAGACGGATATATCGTCTTACTTGCTCTCGGTTTGTGCCTGCTTCCTCGGCAACCTTGTCCACGGACAACTTCTGCACAATTTGTGTAGAAGTTAAATCGTGCCGTGCGCCTTGCCGTTTTATGGCTTCCAATTTCATCTTGTACGCCTTGGCTCGTTCGCTCGGCAGAATGTTCTCACGCTGAATGTTGCTATCCACCATAATGATAACTGCAGCGTTGCGGTCAAGGTCTCTGACAATGACCGGCATCGTTTCAAGCCCAGCAAGCTCACAGGCGTGTTTTCGTCGGTGTCCTGCGATAAGCTCATATCCACCTTCTTCACGGGGTCTTGCAATGGCAGGGACAAGCACTCCGTATTCTCGGATGCTCCCAACAGTCTGCTCCATAGCTTCATCGTCTCGCACTCCGAAAGGGTGGTCTGGAAATGGGTGAAGCTCGCCCAAGGGAATGTTTGTGATGGTTTCGTTCATAGATACCTCCGTTCTGCGGATATAGGGGAAGGCGTTCATTGTCCAAAAAGACAGCGAACGCCTTAGCCCATACCATATTCAGTTTTCCTCCTTTTCGTAGTAGCATTTTGCGTTTTGCCCCACAAAATGCCCGATTTAAGCAAAAAAAATAGGACTAAAGCGCCGCCCGTGTGTCGGGTTTTGCTTTAGTCCTATTATAACAGTGGCATCCGTGTAGACCTTCACAAACATCCAGTTTGTACGGAAGCAGTCGACGGCAAACGTCTTTACTTCGGTAACCTTCATCGTCTACTCCTTCAGATCAAATACGCGCACGTAGTCGACCGCGAACGTGTCCCCGATCGCCGCGTATGCCTCTTCCGTCGGCATATGGCTCTCATGCCGGTAGCCCTTGACCTCGGTTGAGATCAGGATGAACTCGGGACGATGCGAGACCGGCGCGGGGTTATGTCCGTCCTCGATGCCGTCGATGTAGTAGGTGTAGCCCTCCGGCGTCCAGAGCATCCCGAAGGTGTGGAACGCCACGGGATCGAGGTCATTGCGCCCGACGCCTGCATGCGTACTCTGATGGTCGAGTCCATAGCCGCCAAAGTGGTTCGCGTGACAGCTGCATGTCCCCGGTTGAAAGCTCTCCATGATGTCGTGCTCGATCCCGGCTTCCGCAGGGTCAAGGGAGCTGCCGATCACCGGCGACTGCATCCAGAACGCGCTCCACCATCCCGGCTTCTGCTGCAGCCGGCAGCGGCACTCGTAGTAGCCGTAGCGATGGAGAAAGAGGCTGCGATGCAGCTTTCCGATGCCCCACTGCAGATGGTCGCGTCCGAAGGTCGTCGGCGTGACCGGTTCGTCCATAAAGTTATAGCCGGTCTGGAGCTGCGCGCTGACCGGGCGGCCATCCTCGGTCGTCAGCGTGAAGACCGCGCAGCTGTCCGCGAGATGGACGCCCCGGTCAACCCACGCCGGCCAGCGTTTTCCCATCATGTTCAGCCGATAATCCCACTTCGATCGGTCGAGCGTATCGCCGTCGAACTCGTCGCTCCACACGAGCGTGAAGTTCCCGTCGGGGAGGAAGCTGGATACGTGGTTGGGTACCTTGTACTCTTTCATAACAGTCGTCCTTTCGATTTTTTACTCAAGCGGAATCTCCCGGTACATCTCCGGGATGACGCGGCCGGGGTGCTTGAAAGTACGAGGGTCGAGCGCACCTTCTGCGACGCACGGGGAGTCAAACAGCCCGAAGTGCAGCGGGACCGCAACCCGTGCGCCGGTACGTTCGGCAAACCGTGCGGCATCCACGGCGTTCATGTTGTTCCCCTCGCCGTTGATCGGCAGGAATACCGCGTCGATGTGTTCGGGCAGTTCGGCGAAGATGTCACGGCTGTAGAGCGTGTCGCCTGTGACATAGAGCGTCTGCTTGCCGTCGTCGACAATGACCCCGATGGCGTACGGGTCACTGTGGACGGCGGTGACGGCGGTGAAGCGCACACCGTCCTGCGTCCACTCGGTACGCCGGTCGAACTGCACATAGCGGTGACTCCCGCCGGTTTTGCGCACCTCTCCCCAGACCGATGCCGGCGCCAGGACGGTCACACGCGCACGGTCGGGCGCAAGGTAATGCGCGGCGGTCTCGGGGTCGTAGTGGTCGAGGTGGTTGTGTGTGAAAATGAGGACGTCCGGGCATACATTCAGGAAGCGTTCGTCGACGGGGACGCGGCGGCGGTTTGCCGGGTTGCGTTTTCCCACCGCGTCGGACAGATACGGGTCGATGAGGATGCGGATGGCGGGCGTCTCGATATACAGCCCGGCCTGTCCGAGCCAGGTCACGTGCATCGGGCAGCACTCCCTTGATCATTTTATACTTGTATTGTACGCCCGGTGCGTGTATAATGAAAGTGCAGGTCTTACTCATTTTTTTAGATTTCTTAGCTTTTACCGGAGGATGCCATGCTGGAGATTGCCAAACTCGGGATATTCGACAGCCGCGGGAAGTTTCATAACCTCTCGCGGACACCGCCGCGTGTGACGGAACTCATCGAGCTGGAATACTACCTCTCCGGCGACGGCGCGAGTTTCGTGGACGGCGTTTCATACCCGCATGCGCCGGACAATCTGCTGTATGTACGGCCCGGTCAGACACGCTGGAGTACGTCTTCCGCCGACGGAAACGACGTACGCTTCACCTGTTTTTACATCCATCTCGCACCGGACGAAATGCTGCTTGACCTGACACGCGACATCCCCGCCGTGATGCCATCGGCGCACCATGCGGAAATCCGCGAGCTGTTCGGGGAGCTGCTCCGCCTGTCCGCTGTCCGGGGGTCGGAGCTGCTGCTGCACAGCCGCATCTACGAGCTTCTCAGCATCGTCCAGACCGACGCGCGCGCGTATCGGATGAACCTCACGGGGTACAGCGCGCGCGCGCCGTACGACCCCGCGCCCGTTGAGGCTGCCATCCGCTTCATCGAGGACAACCTCGCGCAGCCCATCACGCTCGCGGACATCGCGGCGGCGGCAAACCTCTCTCCGGTCTATTTTCATAAGCGCTTCCGGCTGCGTACCGGACGTACTCCGCGTGAGTTTCTGCTCGAGCGCCGCATTGCCCGTGCGCGGCAGCTCCTGCTGACCACCGACCTCCCCGTTTCCCTCATCGCCGAACGCTGCGGATTCTCATCCCAGTCCTACTTCAATGACCGCTTCAAGAAAGTCTGCTCGCTCACACCCTCGGGTTACCGCAGCCTCCGCTATGTCCCGCCGTACGGCAGCTCCGGCGGATAGAACCTCAGCTTTGTATTTTCCGCAGCAGGATACTATGAGGTCATCGACATGTGCAAAACAGTGCGAGTACAAAGTGCGGCGAGGTGAAACAGGACGCGTACACGCTTATGCCGGTCACCGCCGGCGGCAGTTATTTGTCGATTTTGCGCATGATAACCCAAGTAATCCGCCATATTTACAGCACAGCGGTCCGAATTCGACAATATGCCCATATTTGAGGGCGTTACAGACGTAAAGTTCATAAAAAATTCATTTGACAAAACCGCGCACTCGTGGTAATCTATAGTTAGCACTCTAAGGCATCGAGTGCTAAAGAAGGATTCGGAAAGGGGGATGCAAGATGAAACTCAGCGACCGCAAGAAGCAGATACTCAAAGCCGTCGTGGACGACTACATCCAGACCGCGGAACCGGTCGGGTCAAGAGCGGTTGTCGTGCGTATGGAGACGCCGGTATCGTCGGCAACCGTGCGCAACGAGATGGCAGAGCTTGAAAACCTTGGGTACCTCGAGCAGCCCCATACCTCCGCCGGACGCGTCCCGTCGAACCTCGGCTACCGGATGTATGTCGACGAGCTGATGGAACGCTATCACCTGACGGGCGCAGACCTCGCGGAGGTGCAGAAAGCCCTGAAGTTCCGGATGCGCGAGCTGGATCGCCTGATCTTTGAGGCCGGGAAGATGGTCTCCGAGCTGACGCACCACGCCGCCATTGCCCTCACACCCGTCGCTGATACCGAAAGCATCCGGCGGTTTGAAGTCATCCAGGTGGATAAAACGACCGTCGTGCTCATACTCGTCACGACGACCGATCAGATACGCAACCGCATCTGCCGGCTGAACGTGCCGCTGTCGGGGCTGGAAATCAGCGCCGCCAACCGTGCGCTCAACGCCTACTTCACCAACATTCCTCTCCATGATATGAACGGCGACCGCATCGCCCGTGCTGAAAGCGAGACCGGCGCCGAGATTACGGAGCTCCTCGTTGCGGCCATCGACTTTGCCGCCGACGTGCTCAGAAGAATCCTCAACCGGGAGGTCTATCTCTCCGGTGCGACACAGCTTTTACAGTATCCCGAGTACCGCGACGTCGACCGGGCGCGCGCGCTGCTCGACTGCCTTTCCGACCGCGAGACGGTCGTGAAGCTTCCGGAGCCCGAGCCAGGTGAGACCATCCGTGTCTCCATCGGCGAGGAAACCGGGGTTCAGGCGCTCGATGACGTGTCCGTCGTCGTGACGTCCTATGAAGCCGGACACGGCGCGCGAGGGCTTCTCGGCGTCGTAGGTCCCACAAGAATGGATTACGCACGTGTCTGCGCGAGACTTCAGAAATTCTCCGAAGGCCTGTCGCAGATACTCAATGAACAGCAAAGGAATGGATAAACCAAATATGGCTAAAGATTATAAGGCTCCCGAAGAGACGTTGGAAACCTCGCAGTCTGCGGAAACACCTGAAATCGAAAAGACAGAACCCACGCCGATGCAGGAACCTGTAAAGGAAGCCGCGCCAGAGCCGTCACCCGAGGAAATACTCACCGCCGAGCTTGAAAAAACTCAGGACCAGTACAAGCGGATGCTCGCCGAGTATGACAACTTTCGGCGCCGCAGCCAAAAGGAACGCGAGGGCATCTACGCGGACGCCGCCCTCACCGTCGTCGGCACGATGCTGCCGGTGCTCGACAACCTCGAGCGCGCGCTCGCCGTCGAAAGCACCGATGAAGCCTTCAAGAAAGGCGTCGAGCTGACCGTGAAACAGTTTTATGAGTGCCTCGGAAAGCTCAATGTCGAGGAAATCCCTGCGAAGGGTGAGCAGTTCGACCCCGCACTCCACAACGCCGTGATGCACATAGAAGACGACAAGTGCGACGACAACACCGTCGTCGAGGTCTTCCAGAAGGGTTTCCGCATGGGAGATCGCGTCGTGCGTCACGCGATGGTCAAAGTCGCAAACTGACCTTCCCCCGTATATGGGAAGTTTGAAAGAATACAAAAGAATGCAAAATCCGCATTTATGAAAGGATGTCAATCATTATGTCTAAAATCATAGGTATCGATCTCGGCACCACAAATTCGTGCGTAGCCGTTATGGAAGGCGGAGAACCCGCCATTATTGCCAACGCTGAAGGTATGCGTACCACCCCGTCCGTCGTCGCGTTCTCCAAGACCGGCGAGCGTATGGTCGGCCAGGTCGCCAAGCGTCAGGCCATCACCAACCCCGACCGCACCGTCTCCTCCATCAAGCGTGAGATGGGCACCTCCCACAAGGTCACCATCGACGGCAAGCCCTACTCCCCGCAGGAAATCTCCGCGATGATCCTGATGAAGCTGAAGACCGACGCCGAAGCCTACCTCGGCGAGAAGGTCACCCAAGCCGTCATCACCGTCCCCGCCTACTTCACCGACGCGCAGCGCCAGGCCACCAAGGATGCCGGCAAGATCGCGGGCCTCGAGGTCATGCGTATCATCAATGAGCCGACCGCCGCTGCCCTTGCCTATGGCGTCGATAAAGAGCACGACCAGAAGATCATGGTCTACGACCTCGGCGGCGGTACGTTCGATGTCTCGATCCTTGAGATCGGTGACGGCGTACTGGAAGTCCTCGCGACCGCGGGCAACAACCGTCTGGGCGGCGACGACTTTGATGAGCGCGTCATGAACTGGATGGCCGACGAGTTCAAGAAGAACAATGCCATCGACCTGCGCGCCGACCGCATGGCAATGCAGCGCCTGAAAGAAGCGGCCGAGAAGGCGAAGATCGAGCTGTCCGGAATGACCAGCACGTCGATCAACCTGCCGTATATCACCGCCGATGCCACAGGCCCGAAACACCTGGAGCTGACCCTCACCCGCGCGAAATTCAATGAGCTGACCGCCGACCTTGTCGAGAATACGATGGGCCCGGTCAAGCGCGCGATGTCCGACGCCGGACTCAAGCCCTCCGAGCTGGAGAAAGTCCTGCTCATCGGCGGCTCCACCCGTATCCCCGCCGTGCAGGACGCTGTCAAGTCCTTCACCGGCAAGGAGCCCTTCAAGGGCATCAACCCCGATGAGTGCGTCGCTGCCGGCGCGGCCATCCAGGGCGGCGTCCTCGCGGGCGACGTCAAGGACGTCCTTCTGCTCGACGTGACCCCGCTGTCCCTCGGCCTCGAAACCCTCGGCGGCGTCTTCACCAAGCTCATCGAGCGCAACACCACCATCCCGACCAAGAAGTCCCAGGTCTTCTCCACCGCCGCCGACGGTCAGTCCACCGTTGAAATCCACGTTTTGCAGGGCGAGCGCGAGATGGCCGCGTATAACAAGACCCTCGGCAAATTCACGCTCGACGGTATCCCGGCAGCGCCCCGCGGCGTCCCGCAGATCGAGGTCACCTTCGACATCGACGCCAACGGCATCGTCAACGTCTCCGCCAAGGATCTGGGCACCGGCCGCGAGCAGAAGATCACCATCACCGCGTCGTCGAACCTCTCCAAGGAAGACATCGACCGCGCCGTCAAGGAAGCCGAACGCTATGCTGCTGAGGATAAGCAGCGCCGCGAGGAAGTCGATACCAAGAACCACGCCGACCAGCTCGTCTACCAGTGTGAGAAGATGATCACGGACTCCGGCGACAAGATCGGTGCCGATGACAAAACCGCGCTGCAGAATGAGATCGACGCGCTGAAGAACATCTCCAAGGGCACCGATATAGCGGCGATCAAGACGCAGACCGAGACTCTGGAGAAAAAGATGTACGAAGTGTCGTCGAAGCTGTACCAGACCGCGAACCCGCAGGGTGATCAGGACTACACGGGCTATGATCAGACCGCCCAGCAGGAAAACCCGCAGCAGGATGCAAACGACCAGCAGTACTACGACGCCGACTACACCGTCGTGGACGACGACGATAAGAAGAAATAAACCAATGCGAGCGAATCCCCATATGATAACCCGGCACATTCATCCAAATGCCATGGAAGTTCGCTTTCATGGCATTTGGGGTCTGTGTGGAGCGGAGGATATAAAGCATTATGGCAGATAAACGCGATTATTATGAAGTGTTGGGCGTGTCAAAGGGCGCGTCCGACGATGAAATCAAGAAAGCATACCGCAAGCTCGCCAAGCAGTACCATCCCGACCTGAACCCCGGCGACAAGGACGCCGAGACGAAGTTCAAGGAGGTCAGCGAGGCGTATGAGATACTGTCCGACGCCGACAAAAAGCAAAAATACGACCGTTTCGGACACGCAGGCGTCGATCCGAATTACAGCGCGGGCGGCACGTATAGCGGAGACTTCGGCGGATTCGATATGTCCGGCTTCGGCGGCGGCATCGACCTCGGGGATATCTTCGACAGCTTCTTCGGCGGCGGAGGATCGTCCTCCGGACGCCGCAACGCGCCGCAAAAGGGTGACAGCCTGAAGATCAGCATCGCGCTGTCGTTCGAGGAGGCCGCCTTCGGCTGCACCAAGACTGTCGAGATCGATCGCATCGAGAAGTGCGCGGACTGCGGCGGTACCGGCGCGGAAAAGGGCAGTGCCGCTGAGACCTGCCCGATGTGCCACGGCACCGGCACGGTCAAGTCCACGCAGCGTACCCCGCTGGGGATGTTCTCATCCAGTTCTCCCTGTCAGACATGCCGCGGAACCGGTAAGATCATCAAGAACCCGTGCAAGACCTGTCGTGGGCTCGGACTGGCACGCCACCGCCGCCGCATCGAGATCAAAATCCCCGAGGGCATCGACGACAACCAGCCGCTGCAGATGCGTGGCCAGGGCAACGCCGGCTCCAACGGAGGCCCCGCCGGTGATCTGTACGTCGTCGTGAGCATCCGCCCCCATCCGCTGTTTACCCGCCAGGGTGCGGACGTGCTGTGCGAGGTGCCGATTTCCTACAAGGACGCGGTGCTCGGCGCGGAGATCGAGGTGCTTACCATCGACGGCCGCGTTAAGTATTCGATCCCTGAGGGTACCCAGACCGGCACCGTCTTCCGGCTGCGCGGCAAGGGCATCAAGCGTCCCGACAGCCGCGGGCGCGGTGACCATTTCGTAACGGTCAACATTGAGACGCCTAAGAACCTTTCACGGAAACAGAAGGAGCTGCTCAAATCTTTTGACCAGTCGCTTTTGCCGGAAAACCATACCGATGAGACCAAGAGCTTCCTGCAGAAGATGCGCGATCTGATCAAATGACTGCAGGCACTTATATGATAAGGGAGGTCATCGCGAATGGAAGCGGTTTCGGAAGAACTGATGGTACGGGGATATCTCACCCCGAACGACCTCTGCACGGCGGGAGAGGATGACAGCGCGTCGATCCAGAACGCTGTCGACCTCGCCGCCGGCTGCGGACTGAATAAGGTCGTTATCCCTCGTTACAACACCAGAGCCGGGGCAATGCGCTGGGTGTTTGACCGGCCCGTCCTGCTGCCGTCCGATATGGCAATCGTACTGGACAACTGTTTCCTCACCCTCGCGGACGGTGTCTACGCGAACTTTTTCCGTACCGCGAACATCTACACCGAGCAGGGGCTGGATATACGCCGGGAGTATGAGAACATCTCGATCACCGGCATCGGTACGGCTGTGCTCGACGGCGGTCAGCCCAACGACTTAAGCGAGCTGACACAGTACAGGGACGGCCGTCCGGCGGTCAGGTACAATACGCCGATCCTGTTCTTCAATGTGCGCTACTTCACGGTCGAGAACCTCACGATCCGCGACCAGCGCTACTGGGGTCTGTGCTTCCAGTACTGTAAATGCGGCCGCATTGCGAACATCCGCATGGACGTCTGCGGTGACCGGCGCAACCAGGACGGCATCAACCTGCGCAACGGCTGCAGCAACATCATCATCGAAAACATCTATGGTCAGACCGGCGACGATATGATCGCACTCTCCGCGATCGACACTCCCCGGGAAGACCGCTACAACGTCACGATCCCGGAGTGGGACAACGATATTCACCACGTTGTGATCCGCAACATCAGCGGATGGGCGCTTGACCATCCGCTCGTCGCGCTGCGCAACCACAACGGCGCGAAGCTCTATAACGTCATCATCGAGAACATCCAGGATACCGCGCTTGTCCGTGAGTGCCCGAAGGGAAGTCTCCCCAAGTACGCCATCATTCGCATCGGGAACAACTTTTACTATAAAACCCGCCCCAGCGTCATGGGCGAAACATCCGATATCTATATCAGCAACGTCATCGCCCGTACCAGTGACCGTGCCGTGACGATCTCGGCAACGCTTAAAAACAGCCGTTTCACAAACATTCGCTGCTATGAGCGCTGCGGCGCGGCGGTTTCGATCAACCCCGTATGGGCAGGAGACCCCGGCGCACAGATCGAAAATTTGACCGTCGACGGCGTAACGCTCGCCCCGACGGAGACTAACATCGAGAGCGCCGTCGTTGATTTTAATACGCAGCGTCCGGGCGACTATGTGCGCGGAATGTACGTCCGCGACGTCCATGTCGACGGTGCCGACCACCTCGCGAACCTCTCCGGAGACACGGAACTCACGTTCGAGAATGTCCGCGCCGAACATCTTCGCGCCGAAGCCGTGAAGATACGTGCAGGCGATGAGGATCGCATAAAACTCACGATGAAGTGATGACAACCCCTCCGTTATTAAAACGGAGGGGTTATTTTATCCATAGACGATCTTGCGTACGGTTTCCACAGACATCGCGGCGATCATAGACAGCTTTTCCGGAGATCGTTGGACGACAGCAGGGTGTTACTAAGGATTCTTTTGTTAACTGGTATTTGGACGCGGGGTGCGGTTACGCAAAGCTTACCGGATTTTCCGTCCGCGCCAGCTTCACATTCGCATACACCTCCCTGAGATACGCCGTCAGCACCGGCATCACCACATTTTCCGATGCGTAGTGCGTCGCGTCCACCAGCGTAATCCCCAAATGCAGCGCCTCACAAAACTGCGCATGCTTCACCTCACCCACGACCAACGCATCACACCCGGCAGCCTTCGCCGCGCTTACATATCCGCCGCACGACCCGCCGCCAACCGCAACCTTCCGAATCGTCTTCCCCGTCTTCGCATACCGCACACACTCCACCTGCAGACATGCCTTCACATGCCCGAGAAAAGCCTCCTCTGCCATCGGCAATGACAACTCTCCCATCCGTCCAAGTCCCTCGCCGTCCGGTAAAAGTGCGACGTTCGTCAGCCCTAAAGCCTCTGCCATCGCCGTATTCACCCCGCCCTCCGCACGGTCCATGTTCGTGTGCATCGAGATGACCGACACCCCGGCTCTGTTCAAGGCGATCACCCGGTCGCCGTCATACGTCCCCGCGAGCACCGCCGACAGCGGCCGGTATATAACCGGATGGTGCGTGACAATCAGGTTCGCGCCGCACTCCGCCGCCAGCCGGACAACGTCCGCCGTGCAATCGAGCGCCGTCAGAATTCCCGTGACCTCCGCGTGCGCGTCTCCGACCAGCAGGCCCACGTTATCCGACGGGAACGCTGTCTCCAAAGGCGCGAACACGGCAAGGTGGTTTACGATGTCTTGTATAGTCATTGTAAGGTCATCCTTTCGGTGAGGTGTTGTATCACGGCGGTATGGTCCGCCGCGCGTTCACGTGCAAGCTGCGCAATCAGCCGGGTGAGATAGGTGCGTGTCAAAGGGTCAGACATGCGTGTCAGCAGCGCGGGGGACGCGTAGTCATAGACCGCGTCCGGGATAACCGCGTCCCCGGACGGTTCCGCCGCGAACACCGGGTAGTACCGTCCGGCGTCCTCGACGATCCGCTCGGAGACGATCGTCATGCCATGGTCATAGAGCGTGCGGCGGAGGATGTGCGCACGCGATGCCGGCACGCAGACAAGCCGTTTCTCAAAGCCCCACGGCGACGCGAGCAGAATATCGCGGATGGTCTCGCCGCCGATGCCCGCGAGGACGATGGTATCGCACTCCGAGGGAGAAATTTGGGAAAGCCCGTCGGAGCACCGGACGGTCAGGCGGTCTGCCATCCCGTACCGTTCGGCGTTCCGGCGGGCGCGTTCTACACAAGGCTCACTGATGTCGCAGGCGAGCGCGGAGGTCACCCGGTCGTCGTACAGCAGCCGAATGGGGAGATAGGCGTGGTCTGTGCCGATGTCGGCGACGCGGGAGCCGCAGGGCACCAGCTCCGCCGCGGCACTCAGGCGGGGTGAGAGGGTGAACATGGACACCTCCGATTCGCCCCGCGTATCTTCGGGACGTTATTTCTTCGGGTTGATGTACTTCGGCAGTACCACACGCAGTGCGAATGCCAGCACGAACATCAGACCCATCTCGGCGGCGAGGTAGCCGGCGTTATAGCCGGCACTGTAGACCGCGGCTTCGGCGAACGTCATGGAAGTGTAGTCGACCCAGATGGTCATGCCGGATATAAACAGGCAGCAGAAGCGCGCGAATACCGCCGTCGGAATCGCCGCCCAGATGCCCCAGCTTTTACCCTTGTAAAAGCCCGCCACGCCGAGTACACCATAGGCGACGACATAGTCAAGAAGAATCGACCAGATGTTAATCGCGAAGCCGCCGTCGAGCATGAAGTCGAGGATACCGTAGACGGTGCAGCCTAAGAAACCCCATTTCGGGCCGTGGCGCAGTCCGATGAGCACGAGCGGGAGCATTGCCGCCGGGTGAACCGAACCGCCGTTGGGCATCCGGAACAGCTTGAACATGTTCAGGATGTACGCCAGCGCGATGAGGAATGCGGTTTCGACCAGTGCGAGGATCATTTCGTGGGAACTGCTGCGGGTTTTTTCCGCCATAAGAGAAACACACCTTTCACCGCCGCATCAAGGATACGGCGAAGCATAAAGTGAAAAAAGACTGCGCATTTTCGGCGCAGCCCCATGTTTCTCTCACGATCCGCGCCCGACGGTTTCGTCGAACGCTGCGTTCAAGCGGTACTTCCTACGCCGGCATTACCCGGATCAGGTTCACGGTTCCCGGGACAGCATCAGCCCCGATCTCAGCCGGATACGCTCCGGCACTCCGGTATGAAATTGTCGCGGTCTTTCTTCCCATACTTATTTTACACCCATCCGCACGGGTTTGTCAAGGGGATTTCGTACGCTTTTGCTATTTTCAGCGTATTACCGGCTTTGCCGGGCTGCATCGCCGCAAGATTGCCGCAAAACGCGGCATTCGTCCGTTACGGATGCCGTGCGCGCAGTTTCCTCAGAAGCTCCCGGAACGTCTCCGGCGGGTCGGACGAAAACCGCAGCAGCTCACCGGTACGCGGATGCACAAACGCCAGCGTCATCGCGTGCAGACATTGACCCGGTGCATAGGCGATCGTGCGGTACGGACAGTAGACCGGATCACCGACCACCGGATGCCCGATCGATGCCATGTGGACGCGGATCTGATGCGTGCGGCCGGTTTCGAGCCGGCACTCGACATATGCGCAGCCGGGATGACTCGATGAGCCGGGGTAGCGTTCAAGCACCCGGTAGTGCGTCACCGCCGGACGTCCTTCGCGTACGTTTACCGCCATCTTTTTTCGGTCGACCGGATGCCGTCCGATCGGCGCATCGACCACACCCGCGTCAACCGGCTGCCCGTAGACCACGCAGACGTACACCCGCTCCATGTGCCGTGCGGCAAGCTGCTCCTGTAAGGAACCCATCGCCGCATCGTTCTTTGCCACCACCAGAAGCCCCGTCGTATCGCGGTCGATGCGGTGGACGATTCCCGGCCTCGCGACGCCGCCGATGCCCGCGAGACTGTCGCCGCAGTGGTGCAGCAGTGCGTTGACGAGCGTCCCGTCCGCGTGGCCCGCCGCCGGATGCACCACCAGGCCTGCCGGCTTATTGATGACCAGCAGGTCGTCATCCTCATAGACGATATCCAGCGGGATATCCTGCGGCACCGGCTCGGCGTTTACCGGCTCCGGCAGGTCGGCGCACAGCTCCCCGCCCGCCGTCACGCGTTCACTCTTTTTCAGCGGCTTCCCGTCGAGCGTCACACGGCCATCGTCCAGCAGCTTCTGCGCCGCGCTGCGCGTAATGTTCAGCAGCTCCGCCGCCGCGACGTCCGCGCGCGCTCCGTCAAGACTTGCGGGTACCGTCATGCTTCTTCTCCTTCACCATCCCGATGATCACCCACAGCGCGAACAGTCCGCCGCCGACGCAGACCAGCACATCCGCGACGTTGAATATCGCGAAGTTGATGAGGTAGAAGTCAAACATGTCGATCACATATCCGCGCGTCACACGGTCGATGAGATTGCCGATCGCACCGGAGACGACGCATAAGCCGCCCCAGCGCGCAAGTCCCGCCGGGAGTCGTTTGGTGAGCAATGCGAAAATGAGCGCCGCCAGCACCACACCCGTCACCGCGACGAGAAACCACCGCTGTCCGCGGAAGAATGAAAACGCCGCGCCCGTATTCTCCGCGTAGGTCAGACGGAACACGCCGTCCCACACGGGGATGCTGCCTATGGGCTTGAGCGTCATCTCCGCCCACAGCTTCACCACACGATCCAGACCGATGCCCGCCAGGACGAATAAAACCGACAGTAAGATTGTCATTATGACCTCCGAAACCTTTCTTTCGCTTTATTATACCCTCTCCGACGCCGTTTGGCAAGCCCCCGCGCGGTATTTTCCCTTGCATTCCCGCACGTTTGTGATATAATAGATGAGGACAGGCCGCGCACCGTTTCGCTGACGCCTGTCACCTGACTTCTGAATCCTATCCGCGGAGGTATCATATGACCTTTTCAAAATATCTCGCGTCGCTGAAAGGTAAACGCGTCGACGTGCTGGGCGTCGGCGTATCGAACCGCCCGCTCGTCCGGCTGCTTGCAGACGCCGGCGCGCGGGTCACCGTCCGTGACCGCAAGACCCCCGAAAAGCTCGCCGACTGCCTGCCTGAGCTGGCCGCGCTCGGCGTACATACCGTCCTCGGCGACCGCTACCTTGACAACCTCGACGGCGACGTGATTTTCCGCAGCCCCGGGATGCGCCCCGACCTTCCCGCCATCGCGGAGGCCGTAAAGCGCGGAGCCGTGCTCACCTCCGAGATGGAGGCGTTCTTTACCGTCTGCCCCTGTCGTCTGATTGCCGTCACGGGGTCGGAGGGCAAGACGACGACCACCACCATCATCGCCGAGCTTCTCCGCCGCGCTGGGCATACCGTCCACATTGGCGGAAACATCGGACATCCGCTGCTCGCCGACACGCCGGACATCCGCCCCGAGGATTACGCCGTCGTGGAGCTTTCCAGCTTCCAGCTGATGACGATGCGGATGAGCGCGCCGGTTGCGGTCGTCAAGAACGTCACGCCCAACCACCTCGACTACCATCACGGGATGGAGGAGTACATCGACGCCAAGCGCAACGTCTTCCGGTGGCAGGACGAAACCGGTACGCTCGTGCTCAACTATGACAACGCCGTCACCCGTGCCTACGCGGACGAGGCGAAGGGGCGCTTCGTGTGGTTCTCAATGAAGGAGAAGGTCTCCGAAGGTACGTTCCTCGACGGCGGCACGGTGTACTATGCCCACGCAGGTAAGAGCACCCGGGTGCTTGACATCACGGACGTGAAGCTGCCGGGGATGCACAACGTCGAGAACTATATGACGGCGGTCGCGGCAGTGTGGGGAATTGTCGACCCGGCACTGATTGCACCGTTTGCACGGGAGTTCGGAGGAGTCGAGCACCGCATCGAGTTTGTGCGCGAACTCGACGGCGTGCGTTACTACAACGACTCCATCGCAACCGCCCCGACACGCGTCATTGCCGGACTGCACGCGTTCGACCAAAAGTTGATTCTCATCATGGGCGGCTATGACAAGAAGATTCCGTTCGATGTCCTCGGTCCGGAGCTGATCGATCACGCGAAGGCGGTTGTACTGTGCGGCGCGACGGCGCCGCAGATCCGCGCGGCGATCGAGAGCGCGCCCGGCTATAACCCCGCCGTGCTGCCCATCGCCGAGACCGACGACTTCCGCGATGCCGTCCGCCGTGCCCGTGCGTTCGCGGTACCGGGCGACATCGTGACGCTTTCCCCGGCCTGTGCCGCATTCGATCAGTTCGACAACTTTGAGAAGCGCGGGGAGTTTTACAAGGCCGTCGTCCGCGAGATGAAATAACTCCGGATGCACGCATATCAATACCACACCAAGGGAGGTGTCGTTTTGAACTTCAGAAAAACCATCGGCGCACTGAGTCAGCCGCCGGGCGTCTCAGGCTATGAAAACGACGTCGCCGAGAGTGCCCGCGTACTGCTCGAGCCGCTGTGTAACCGTGTCGAAACGCTGCCGTTGTATCCCGTTGTCGGCGTAAGAGACTCCGCGAAGCCCGGTGCGCCGCGTGTCCTGCTCGACGCCCATATCGACCAGATCGGCTTCATCGTTACCGGGTACGAGGATACCGAAGGACCCGTCGGTGGATTTGTCCGTATTGCGGCGTGCGGCGGATTTGACCCGCGTACGCTGCCTGCCAAAGAGGTCATCGTCCACGCACCCTGCGGCAGACTGCACGGCATCGTCGCATGCCTGCCGCCGCATCTCAAAAACCCCGACGCGCCGCCCCGTGCCGCCATCCCGCTCAAGGATCTGTCCGTCGACCTCGGAATGCCCGCCGCGCGCGTGCGGGAGCTTGTCCCCCTCGGGACGCCCGTGACCGTGAAAGCGGAACCGTTCGGGATCGGCGGGGACTTTATCGGCGGCGCCGCGCTCGATGACCGCGCGTGCTTCGCCGCAATCCTCTACGCGCTCGAGCTGTTGAAAGATGAGCCTCTGCCGGTGGAACTGATCGCCGTCGGATCGACGCGCGAGGAGGTAGACGGCCGCGGCGCCGCGACCGCAGCTCATCATACCCGCCCCGACTATGCCGTCGCCGTCGACGTCACCCATGCGGGGACTCCCGATGCCCCCAAGGAACGCACCGTACCCATCGGTTCCGGCGCGGCGATCGGCATCGGCCCGCACCTCAACCGCCGTGTATCCTCCACGCTCGTCCGTATTGCGCAGGCGCAGAACATCCCCCATACGCGCGAGATTCTGCCCTCGTTCACCGGCACCAACGCGTCGGTCATGCAGACTGTCCGCGCGGGCATTGCGACCGGGCTTGTCAGTCTCCCGCTGCGCTATATGCACACCGGCTGTGAGGTCATCCGCGAGCATGACGCAAAAGCGTGCGGAGAACTGCTCGCGGCGTTCGTCAGATCGTTCAATGAGGGGGTACCCAGATGCTAGAGCTATTACAGACGCTGTGCCGCATCGACGGCGTATCCGGCTGCGAGGACGCCGTTGGCGACTATATCCGCGCGTGGGTCACACCTTACGCCGACTCCGTGACGGAAGACGTGATGGGCAACCTGCTGTGCTATAAAAAGGGCGTACGGCATTCGGGACGCACGCTGATGCTCGCGGCGCATATGGATGAAGTCGGCTTGATTGTCACATCGATCACAGACGACGGCTTTCTGCGCTTCGGAACGTCCGGCGGCATCGACGAGAAGGTGCTCTTAGGAACCCGTGTGCGCATCGGAGATGTGCGCGGCGTGGTCGGCGTCCGTGCGACACATCTGAACACACCAGAGGAGGAGAAGACGCTGCCGGAGGTGCGCGCGATGTACATCGACATCGGCGCGGCATCGAAGGAGGACGCGGAGAAACGCGTGCAGCCGGGCGACTTTGCAGCGTTCGACAACGAGCCGATGTTCTACGGCGACATGCTCAAGGCAAAGGCGATCGACGACCGGGTAGGCTGCGCGGTGCTGATGAAGCTCTTGCGCGAAGGCCCGCCGGTGGATATGTGGTTCGTGTTCACGGTGCAGGAGGAACAAGGTCTGCGCGGCGCACGCCCTGCCGCCTATCGCATCCGTCCCGACCTTGCAATCGTCGTTGAAGGCACGACGGCGGGAGATATCCCGGACGTGAAGGGCGCGATGAAAGCCTGTGTCGCCGGGCGCGGCCCGGTCATCCCGATGATGGACAGCGCGACTCTCTATGACCCGGTGCTTGTACAAAGAGCGCTTGAAATCGCAGAACGCGCAGGGATTCCCTGCCAGACAAAGACCTATATCGCCGGCGGTACGGACGCGGGTGCGATTTCCCGAACTGCGGGCGGTGCGAAAACCCTGGGTGTCGCGGCCGCGGTGCGCTATATCCACACCCCTGCGTCATCCGTCGCAGTCGCCGACCTCGAACCGATGTACAGGCTCGTGCGGACGCTGTGCGAGAATGCCGAACGGCTATAAAGGAGGAACACGCATGAACTATATTGAAACCATTCGGGAGCTTGCGGAGATCACCGCGCCGTCGGGGTTTGAGAAAGCCGTCACCGACAGGCTCGCGGAGCTGTGCAAACCTTACGCGTCGGAAATCACGCTTGACCCGCTCGGGACACTGCTGGTTCATAAGAAAGGCTCCGGTAAAAAGACACTGCTGACGGCGGCGTGCGACACATCGGGCTTCATCGCGACATACATCGACGATGACGGGTTCGTGCGCGTCGGGGAGCTTGGCAAATGCATCCCGTCGGCGTGCGTGGGACTGCCGATACGGTTCCAGAACGGTACGCGCGGCGTGATCGGCTGTGACGGCGGCGTCGAGGTGAAGGATCTGCGCGCGCGTCACCTCTACATCGACACGATGGGCGAAACCGTCCGCGTGGGAGATGCGTGCGCAGCCGACCTGCCGACCTACGCGAGCGGTGATTCTATCGTCTCGCCCGCGATGAACCGTGCTTGCTGCGCTGTGCTGCTGGATGTGCTGCAGCGGTACACGGGCGACGGAGACGTCACGTTCGCATTCACGGCGCAGGGGATGCTCGGCGGACGCGGCGCGTCTCCGGCGGCTTACGCGGCAGATGCCGAGCGTGCGATTGCCGTCGAACTGACCACAGCCGGAGATACGCCGGAGAGTGAAAGCCGGTCGAAGGTGAAGCTCGGAGAGGGAGCGGTGCTGCCGGTGAGTGTAGGCGGTACGGCGGCAAACCTGGGGCTGATCGCGGAACTGGAGGCGTGCGGCGTGACGCGGCGCGCGGTGGATGAGCGTGGGCAGAGTGCGCTGCTGGGTCTGCAGGGAGTCCGGGCGGGCGTGAGAGCGTGCGTGGCAGGCATCGCGGCGAGATACAGCGGTGTGATGACCATAGCCCGCGTGAGCGATATGCAGCAGACCGCAGAGCTGCTCTTAGCTGCGCTGTAAACCTCGATCGTTCCAAAAAGGAGCTTCCGCAGGCATGTTGTAAAAGGATCATATCCGCGCTGCCGCAGTTATACCGAAATGATATAACCCCCTTTGAATAGACACTTGAAACAACAAAGAAATTCAAGGCTGTGCAAAGGGGGTTGTTCATCTGTCAGGGAAGCGGCGTGAAAATTTCCGCCCTGCTGTGCAGCAGGGCGGAATGTAACATGATTCATTGCTTGCTTTTTCGTCTGTCTGCTTGACGGCGGGCATATCACTCACACGGGGTGTTTTATCATCATCTGCGCTATTTCATCCGCTCGACCAGCGCGTCGAAGCTCAGTTCCTCGACCTCGCCGGTGCGGCGATTCTTCAGCTCGACGATGCCGTCCTTCGCCTTACGTCCGACGGTCACACGCCACGGCAGTCCGATCAGGTCGGCATCCATGAACTTGACCCCCGCGCGCTCGTTGCGGTCGTCGTACAGCACCTCGACACCTGCCGCCGTCAGATCGTTGTAGAGCTTCTCCGCCGCATCCATCTCTGCGCTGCCGGGACGTCCCAGCGCCGCGAGATAGACCTTGTACGGTGCACAGATCTCCGGCCAGATGATGCCCGCATCGTCGTTGTTCTGCTCGATTACCGCCGCGATCACACGCGACACGCCGATGCCGTAGCAGCCCATAAACGGGATTGCCGGCTTGCCCTGCTCGTCCGTATACGTGCAGTCCAGAAGCTCCGTGTAACGCTTGCCGAGTTTGAAGATGTGGCCGATCTCGATCCCGCGCTCCAGCTTCAGAGGCTTCCCGCAGACCGGACACATGTCTCCCTCGACCGCGCAGCGCAGATCGCTGTAGTCCACGACCGTGCAGTCGCGTCCGATGCAGCAGTTGCGGAGGTGGATGTCGGTCTCGTTGCCGCCGACGACCAGGTTGTTCACACCCTCCAGCTCGATGTCCGCGTAGATCGGGATATTCAGTCCCACCGGTCCCGCGAATCCCACGGCCGCGTGGGTCACCTGCTCGACAACCTCCGGCGGCGCCATCTCGAGGTTCACGCAGCCGAGATGGTTTTTGAACTTCACCTCGTTAAGGTCGCGGTCACCGCGCAGCATCGCCGCTACGGGCTTTCCGTCCGCAAGATAGACAAGCGTCTTCGCGACGTCCTCGGGTTTGCACGAGAGGAACTCGGTGATCTGCGCGATCGTATGCGCGCCGGGCGTCGGGATGCGCTCAAGCGGGAGCATCTCGGCGGGCGCGGATTTCGCAGGCTTGCCGTACGCCGCCTTCTCCATGTTCGCCGCGTACCGGCAGCTCTCACAGTAGACGATGTCGTCCTCACCGATCGGGGAGTTGACCATGAACTCCTGCGAGCCGCTGCCGCCCATCGCGCCGTTGTCCGCGTCCACGCACAGGAACGAAAGCCCCAGCCGCTCGAACGTGCGGTAGTAGGCCTCCTTCATCTTGTCGTAGCTCTCATCGAGACTCTCGAGGGTCGCGTCGAAGGAGTAGGCATCCTTCATCAGGAACTCCTTGCAGCGGATCAGACCGTAGCGCGGACGCTTCTCGTCGCGGTACTTGTACTGAATCTGGTAGAGTGTGATCGGAAGCTGCTTGTAGCTCTTGAGCCACCATCGTACAAGATCCGTGAACAGTTCTTCATGCGTCGGCCCGAGCAGGAAGTCGCGGCCGGAGCGGTCCTTGAGACGGAACATGTCGTCTCCGTAGATATCCCAGCGTCCGGACTGACGGTACAGGTCGCTCTCGATGAGCGCGGGCATGTGAACCTCTAAAGCGCCGGCGCGGTCCATCTCCTCGCGTACGATCTCCTCCAGCTTGCGCAGAACACGGTAGCCCAATGGGAGAAAGCTGTAGACGCCCGACGAGACCTGACGAATCAGCGCCGCGCGCAGCATCAGGATGTGGCTCGTGGCTTCGGCGTCCGACGGCAGCTCGCGAATCGTCGGCAGCAGCATATTGCTCATTTTCATGGTGAGTATCCTTTCCCTATGACCGGTTCGCTCCGTACTGAAACCGTCATTCTCTTGATTAAAAATTAAAAAAGATTGCTTGACACGGTGCGGATATTGTTGTATCATATTATACAATATGTCTCGTCCCGGCACAAGTGACATTCTATACAAAACAGAAGACGGTTTGCGTCGGCACAAAAGACAGTTTTCGGAACTTCCTGCCCGTCTTCCAATATGCGGAGGTTTGCTCTATGAACAAGCGCTTCTCTCGTACCGTTGCCTTGTCCTCTGCCGTAGTCCTTTTCCTGACTCTGTTCTCCGGCTGCTACTTCCTTCCGCAGGAGGAGGAGATGCTCGCCCCGCCGCTCAAGCAGCCTGAAGCCGTCACCTATAAGACCTACACCGTACAGGAGGGCGTCATCGAGCGCTGGCTCACCGCCTCCGGGAAGTTTGAGTCCACCGAAAGCGAAGTTCTCTTTTATACAGCCACCACCGGACGCCTTAAGGATATCTACGTCAAGGCCGGCGACGAGGTCAAGGCCGGCGATCTGATCGTCGAGCTGGATACCGGAGACCTGGAGTATACGATCTACCGTCAGGAGAAAGCCGTCCGGCAGGCGGAGCTTGCGCTCGAGCTTGCCAAGAAGCCCGACGAAGTCGCCATCGCGCGCGCGACAATCAACCTCGATCTCGCGCAGCGGGAAATTGCCCGGACCCGTGAGGAACGCGAGAAGACATACAACAAGATTGCGCGGGAGAGCCTCGACGAGAGCATCTACAAGCAGGAGCAGAACATCAAGCTGCTGGAACTGACTCTCGAACAGGCGCAGCCCGACGCCGCCAATATCGAGCGCGCACAGATCGCCTATGACCTCTCCACCGCGCAGCTTGCCGTTTATAACCAGCAGCTTGCTAACGCACGCCTGTATGCCACGATGGACGGTCTCGTCACCTACGTTGCAAATCTTGAACCGGGCGACAGTGTCTCCACCTACACCTCCCTCGTCAAGATCGCCAACTCCGACTCCCTGCGCATCACCTTCTCCACCAACGACTACCATGAGCTGACCGTCGGCACGGAGCTCGATATCTCCTATACGGGCAAGAACGGGTTCACCACCATCGGCCGCGTCGTGCAGCTTCCGACCGACGTGCCCGTCACCTCCCCCGACTCCGAACGCACCGCCGTAAAGGTCGAGGTCGACGAGAAGCCCGACGACGCCTCCATCGGCACCTCCGTCAACATCAGCCTGCTGCTCGAACGCAAGGAGGGCTGCATCGTCCTCCCCATCCGCTACGTCTCCACCTACTCCTCCCGCCGCTATGTGCGCATCCTCAACGACGATGGCATCCCCGAGGAACGCGACGTCAAACTCGGCATTCAGAACGTATCCGAGGTCGAGATCGTCTCCGGCCTCGAGGCGGGTGACGTCATCGTCATCTGACACCGCCGATATAACCCAGTGGGAAGGAGCGCTGTACGTGTGGCTTTTTGTTTTCCGTAAAATTCTCAACAATAAGTGGATGATGCTGAGCCTTCTCGGCGGGTTCATCATCGTCATCGCGATGATCTCCAGCGTCCCCATCTATACCGACGGCATCCTCCAGTACATGCTTACCCGCGACATGTCCGACTACCAGATCAAGACCTCCAAGTACCCCGGCCGCTATCAGGTCGACCTTGCGGTCAACTACGTCACCGGCTCCCGCGCCGACGTCTACAACTACTTCGCCGACCAACTCGAGAATGTCTATCTCCCGATGACCGCGGATATCCCGGCTGTTGCGGAGAACCGCTCTCTTTCCGCGGCGAACCTCCAGGCCACCGCCGTCGATGAGGCCCAGCGTGCGTCCGACCGCATCTTTCTGTCGGTCATGACGATGTCCGACTTCACCGACCATGTCAACCTCGTCACCGGCCGGATGTATAACCCCGGCATCAACGAGAACGGCTGTTTTGAGGTCGTCCTCTCTCAGACTGCGATGAAGCAGCTCGGACTGCGTATGGGCATCCCGTACTACGTCTCCATGCTCACCGAGAAGCAGCCGTCGCTCATGTTTGAGATCGTCGGCATCATCGAGCAGTCCGACTACTCCGACCCCTACTGGTACCAACCCCTCACCGTGTTTTCCAAACACGTCTTCATGGATACCCAGACCTTCCGCGACGTCTATATGTCCGACGCCGACGCCAAAGCACTCTCCGGCGCCGTCTGGTTCAGGGCGTTTGACTACTACCAGATCAAGATCGACGGCCTCGATAACTTTCTCGCCCATGTCAGCGCGCAGGAGGATTTCTATAACCAGTACAAGAACTACCTCAAGCTGACAATGCCCATCAAAGCCACCCTCGCCGATTACGCAGACCGCGCCGTTCAGCTTCGAAATACCCTCCTGGTCATCCTCGTCCCGCTCTTTATCATGCTCGCGTTCTACATCTTCATGGTCTCCCAGCTGATCGTCCGCAACGATGAGAATGAGATATCGCTGCTGCGCTCAAGAGGGGCGTCATCGTACCAGATTTTCCTCATCTACCTGTTCGAAGGACTGATTCTCGGTGCGATATCGCTCGGCGTAGGACCGCTTGTGGGTTTTTACCTCTGCCGTGTGATCGGCGCATCCAACGGCTTCCTCGAGTTTGTGCAGAGAACCGCGCTGCCGCTCGTGCTCAGGAGTTCCGCGTTCCTCTACTCCGCCGTCGCGTTCGTCGTGTTCCTCGTCATGATGCTCATCCCCGCGCTCTCCGCGTGCCGTACGACAATCGTCGAACGAAAGCGCAAGAAGTCACGCTTCTCCGACCAGCCGGTCTGGAAAAAGTTTTTCCTCGACTTTCTCACGCTGGGCATCGCGATTTACGGCTACTTCCAGTACGAACGCTATAACACACTCATCCTGCAGTCCGGTACCAGTACGACCGAGCTGTCCATCGACCCGCTGTTGTTCCTTATCTCGTCGCTGTTCATCCTCGGCGCGGGTCTGCTGTTCCTGCGCGTGTATCCCTACCTCATCCGGCTGATTTTCCTCATCGGACGCCGGAGATGGTCACCGTCGCTGTACGCATCGCTGATACAGGTCGGGCGTTCGTCCGGTCAGGAACAGTTTCTGATGCTGTTCATCATCCTCTCCGTCGCGGTCGGCATCTTCAACGCCAACTCCGCGCGCACGCTCAACCAGAACGTCGAGGATAAAATCAACTACAATGCCGGTGCCGACGTCGTCGTGACGCCGATCTGGGAGAACAACGCCGACGACATCGCCGAAGCGATGGAAGCCGACCCCAACGCATCCTCCATCGTCACATATATCGAGCCGTCATTCACACCTTACCGCAAGCTTGACGGCGTCGAGTACGCCGCGAAGGTCTTCGCAACCGACACCGGTGTCGCGCGCGCGACCGTTTCCACCGCCGGATCGATTAAGAATATCCGCATCCTGGGCATCGATTCGTACGACTTCGGTCAGACCGCATGGTTCCGCGACGACTTCCTCCCCTACCACTGGTACCACTACCTCAACCTGCTTGTCGACGCTCCCAAGGCGGCGCTCGTCTCAACGTCGCTGCGGGATAAGTTCGACCTCGAGGTCGGCGACCCGATCTACATCACATGGGGCGCGCAGGCCGCCGTCGAGTGTACCGTTTACGCATTCGTCGATTACTGGCCAACCTGCAACCCCGACGACATAAACGGCTTCGTCATCGCCAACCTCAGCTTCCTCCAGACCACCCTTGCAAAGGAACCTTATGAAGTCTGGCTCAAGAAGGCCGACGATGCCACAGACGCGCAGATCAACCAGGCACTTCTCGACTCGAAGGTCAAAATCGAGCGTGTCTCCTATGCAAACCAGCTTCTCATTGAAGTCAAGAATGACCCGCTTCTGCAGGGTCTCAACGGAATGCTTACCCTGAGCTTCATCATCACGATGCTCATCACCGCCATCGGCTTCCTCATCTACTGGACGCTGTCGATCCGCTCAAGGGCGCTGCAATTCGGTATCTTCCGTGCGATGGGCATGAGCTTAGGCAAGGTGCTCGCAATCATCCTGTACGAGCAGGTAATGATCTCGGTCGTGTCGATCGTCGTGGGCATCGTGCTCGGCGGCGTGACGAGCAACTTGTTCGTGCCGATGATGCAGCTTGTGTACGCCGCGTCGCATCAGATTCCGCCGTTCGTCGTCGTGGCGAAGCGCGCGGACTACTATAAGATTTACGGCATCCTCGGGTTTATCTTGCTCGTCGGCGGCTTGACGCTGTCGCGCATCATTGCCGGCATCAAGATCGACCAGGCGCTGAAGCTGGGGGAGGATTAAATGGCCATCATCACAACCGAAAACGTCTGTCGCGTCTTCAGTGCCGGACGTGAGAAGGTCCATGCACTCAAGAATATCAACATCGAGATCGAAGCCGGCGCGCTTACGATGCTCCGCGGACGCTCCGGCTCCGGCAAGACCACGCTCATGAACTCCCTCGGCGCGCTCGACTACCCGACCTCGGGAAATATCTACCTCGACGGCACCGATATCACAAAGCTTTCTCCGGGGAAACGCGACCGGCTGCGTACACATGAGATCGGCTTCGTATTCCAGTCCATCGCGCTCATTTCGTCAATGTCGGCGTATGAAAACGTCGACTTCGGGATGCGCATCTGCGGCATCTCGGCGGCAGAGAGGAAGAAGCGCGTGCTTGAGTGCCTGACGCTGGTGGGTCTGGGCAAGCGTATAAACCACCGTCCGCACGAGCTGTCCGGCGGCGAGCAGCAGCGCGTCGCCATCGCCCGCGCAATCGCCCATACGCCCAAGGTCATCTTCGCCGATGAGCCGACCGCCGAATTGGATACCCAGATGGCTCTGCGCGTCGTCGGCATGTTCAAAGATCTCGTGCACGAGCATGGTCTGACCATCGTCATGACTACCCACGACCCCAACATGATGGAGCTTGCGGATCATGTCTATACGCTGGAGGATGGTGAGATCATTGGACGAGAATAAGAACGCCTCCGTGCAGACCGACGAGAACCGGCCGCTGATCTACTGCGAGAACCTCGTGAAGATCTACAAGACCCCCGACCTCGAGGTCGTCGCACTGCAGGGACTCGACCTCGAAATACAGGCCGGGGAGCTGATGGCGATCATCGGCAACTCCGGCTCGGGCAAGAGCACCCTTCTCAACATGCTCGGCGCGCTCGACCGACCCTCTGCCGGAGCGCTGGAGGTCAACGGCTACAACCTGCTGAAGATGACGCCCCGACAGATCATCGAGTACAAGCGTGAAACCGTCGGGTTCGTCTGGCAGACCAACGCCCGCAACCTCATCCCGTACCTCACGGCTGTTGAGAACATCGAGATACCGATGATCATCGACGGCGCGAGGGGGAAGCGCAAGCGCGCGGAGGAGCTTCTCGACATGGTCGGGCTGTCGCACCGGCGGAAAAACAAGCTGCGGCAGCTGTCCGGCGGTGAGCAGCAGCGTGTGGCGATCGCAATCGCGCTGGCGAACAATCCGAAGATACTGCTCGCCGATGAGCCGACCGGCGCGGTCGATACGCGAACGGCGTCGAAGCTGATGGACCTGCTTCGCGAGCTGAACCGCAGCCTCGGGCTGACCGTCATCATCGTCACGCATGACCGCCACCTGTCCTCGCAGGTCGACCGCGTGGTCAACATCCGCGACGGCCGTACCTCCAGCGAGTTTATCCGCCGCTCCTACGCGTCCGACCTCAAGGCACTCAGCCGCGACCTTCCGCATCAGGAGGTGCCCGAGGATAAGACCCATGAGGAGTTCGTCGTCGTCGACCGCGTCGGACGAATGCAGGTGCCCCGTGAGTACATGGACGCGCATCAGCTCAAATCCAACGCCCGCCTGCGCTTCGAGTACAGCGGCGATCGACTGATCCTCTCTCCGATCCGGTCGGAGGACGCCGAAAAGCCGGATGCAGCCGCCGCTCCCGCGGAATCTCAGGAAGCATCCGAGACGAAATCCGAAAAGTAACACGCGACGTATCCCCGCGTTTCCCACACCACAAACTCACTGACAGAAAGGATGGCGTACCTTGGACGTTCCCGATGGAAGTAGTATCCCCTTGCGAAGTCTGACTGCAACATATCGGCGTACTTCTCACGTCCGTGCACGGATGGGAACACGTTTCTAAGGCTCACGCAGCCTTTGTGAATTCTCTCCATCGGTGTCTTTCCGGGCGTATGCGAACGTGCGCCCATAGGAAAGGACATTTGATGGAGAGAATTTTATATCACGACCTGATCGGTCTGCTGGAGGGCGGCGAGTATGTGGCGCTGCGCGGTCAGCTTATCGAGATGAACGCGGTGGACGTCGCGGAGTTCATGACGCTGCTTGATCCGGCTCAGCGCATCTTGGTCTTCCGGCTGCTGCCGAAGGATCTGTCCGCCGATGCGTTCGCCTACCTCGACTCCGACCTCCAGGCGGACATCGTCACGTCGATCTCCAACCGTGAGCTGTACACGCTCGTTGACGGACTGTATATCGATGATACGGTGGACTTCCTCGACGAGGTGCCGGCAAGCGTCGTACGGCGGGTGATGACCGTCGCGGCACCGCAGACGCGCGAACTGATCAACAAATTTCTTGCCTACCCGGAGAACTCCGCCGGGTCGGTTATGACGTCGGAGATGATCGAGCTGCACGACCGCTGCACCGTCGCGCAGGCGATGGCCGAGATCCGCCGCTCCGGTGAGGATCGCGAGACGATCTACACCTGCTACTGCATCAGCGATTCGCGGCGGCTGGTGGGTACCGTCGAGCTGCGCGACCTCATCTTCCACGAACCGGATGAGTTTCTGCGCGACATCATGGACGCCGACGAGAGCCTCATCCGCGTCAATACGCACGACGACCAGGAGACCGTCGCTGACCTCGCGCGGCGCTATGACCTGTTGTCCGTCCCGGTCACCGACAACGAGGGTCGGCTCGTCGGCATTGTCACCATCGACGATATCGTCGATATCATCGAGGCCGAAAACACCGAGGACTTCGAGCGCATGGCCCTGATGCAGCCGTCGGAGGACACGTATCTGCGTACCGGCGTACTGTCGATGTACAAAAATCGTATCTTATGGCTGGCGATCCTGATGGTGTCGGCGACGTTTACGGGGAAGATCATCGAGGGCTTCGAGTCGAAGCTGGCTTTGGTCGCGGGGCTGACGGCGGCGATCCCGATGCTGATGGACACCGGCGGCAACTCCGGCAGCCAGGCGTCGACGCTGATCATCCGCGGACTGGCGCTCGGTGAGGTCAAGTTACGCGACTGGTTCAGAGTGCTCTGGAAAGAGCTGCGCGTGAGCCTGCTGTGCGGTACAACGCTGGCTGTTCTTAACTTCGCCCGGATGTGGCTGTTAGGCTCGCGTAACCTACTGATGATACTGGTCGTCTGCACGGCGATGCTCAGCGCGGTGGTCTTCTCGAAGCTCGTCGGCGGATCCCTCCCTCTTGCCGCCAAGTTCCTGCGTCTCGACCCGGCTCTCATGGCAGGCCCGATGATCACCACCATCGTCGACGCCGTCACGCTGATCATCTACTTCGCGCTCGCACAGGTGTTTCTGTTCTGAATATTCAGGGCACAAAAATTGACATAGTCGATATAGTGTTGCCTGTGAACGCTATAACAGCAGATTAAGCAGTTTTCCTCACAGCCGCCTGCAGAGGTGTGTTATCCATCCGCAATGATTACCAATCGGCTTGTCCCGTTCTCCCTACAGCACCTCCAGCGTATAACCGCACGGCGCGTCCACCCGGAAGCTGCCCGTTTTCAGGTCGTACGCCACGCGCCCCACCTTGCTGATGTCATGGAACCGTATCCGGAACCGGCGCGTATACAGGTATCCCAGCACCGTCAGCTCGCCGCGCTCGGGCAGCTGCGGATGTTTCGGCGAACGCCGGCGGTTTTCCTCGCTCCGGCGTTCGATCTCCGCAAGCTGCTGCACAGTCGCTCTTCCCCAGTGCGACTGTGTCCCGACATTCGGCAACTCGAAGTACTCTACCAGCGCGGCTTTTCCCGCAGCCTCCGCACGCTCGACAAACAGCCGTGACTGCTCCACCGGTACCCGCTCGTCCGTACTCCCGTGCGCACAGAACAGCGGCGCCATCAGGTTCCCCACAGCCTCCGCGCCCGACCGCGACGCGTATGCCATTGCATCCTCGTCCGGTGTGCAGCCGATCCACGGCTCCATCTCATCCCTGAACTCACCCACCGCGTCGTTGCGGTACCACAGTGCATAGTCTGATATGCCGCACAGCGCCGTCACCGCCGCGAACAGGTCGGGGAACTTCACTGCCAGCGCGTACCCGTTCCCGCCGCCGCCGGAGCCGCCCTCGTAGTATATCGTTTCGGTATCCTCCAGGTAGTCGGCGTAGTGGACGCGCGCGTACTGGATCGCGTCATAAACGTCGATCAGTTCCAGACCGTTGCAGTCCTGACGGCCCGTAGAGAACGACCGTCCGCGCATGTCCACATGCAGGTGCAGGTACGGCTCGTCCGACGGCCCCTCATCCGGGTTGATCGACGGGATCGTCATGTGCCAGCCGTGCGTGGACGCGAGAATGTGGCCTTTGCGCACAGGCTTGTCCACACGCATCGCGAGCTTCAGCCCCGGCGTCACCGACGAGTCGTAATAGATCAGATCGTACCACTGCGTATAGCGGTTTTCATAGGTCTTCTGACGTTCGCCGCGGACGGTGTCACCGTAAAAATCAGCGTTCATAGGAAACATTCCCTTCTATAAGAGTTATATAAAATCGTCAGAGGTTCGGCAACAGACAACAGGAGACAGGAGAACGGGATGAATACCCGCTTCCTGTCTCCCGTTTTGTTTACGGCAGCGTGACCGATCCGTCCTCGTTATAGACGACAGCCTTCTTGTCCATCGTGATGCGGTCGATCTCATCGAAATAGGCGCGGATGGAAGGGTAGCGCGGTTTCGCGTTCGCGAGCACACGCTTCGCCTCGGCAGCGTCATCCTTCAGCAGCATCTCCAGCAGCAGCACCTGGCACTTCGCTGAATCGACGCATGCGGACTCCGGGTCGGCAACGCGATAGTCCTCGCCGTGACCCCGCCCCGAAACACCGCCGGCGTACGGATGAATCGCCGGCATCACGGCGGAGATGTCGCCCATGTCCGTGCAGCCGGTGCCCCAGCCCGTACTGGTCGTGACGTTCTCCTCCGGTACCAGCATCCGCATTGCGCGCGCGGCAATCTCGACGAGCGTCGGGTCATTGGCAAGCGGTGTGTAGCCGGGACGGTCAGACAGCACGACGTTCGCGCCGATGGCAGCCGCCGATGCCGCGAGCGCCCGGTTGACCTTTTTGTTCTCCCGGTTGATGCACTCGAGCGTCGCGCCGCGCACGTAGCTCTCGAGTGCGACCTTGTTCGGGATCGCGTTGACCGCCGTCCCGCCGTACGTGATGATCGGATGCACGCGGATGTGCTCGCTGTCGCGGAAGGTCTCGCGCAGCGCGTTGATTGCTGTAAGCCCGAGGTTTGCGGCATAGAGCGCGTTGATTCCGTTCTCGGGACTGCCGCCGGCGTGGGACGCGACACCCTCGTAGGTGATGTTCTTCAGCACGCAGCCGTTGCTGCCGGCGTTGCAATGGAACGTATGCGCCGCACCGCCGGAGTGGAACATGAACGCCAGGTCGACGTCATCGAAATAGCCGCGTGACAGGAACTCGGTCTTGCCGCCGAAGTATTTAATTGTCCCGTTTTGACGCAGCGTCTCACGCCAGCCAAGCTCGATCAGTTCCTCCGCCGGAACCGCGCACAGCAGGATCTTTCCGCTCATGCCGTCGAGCACGCCCGGCTCCTTCAGCGCCGCCGCCAAGCCCAAAAGCGCCGCCGACTGCGCGCTGTGTCCGCACGCGTGCACCGCGCCGGTCACCGGATCGGCATCCGGATGCGTCGTGCAGATCAGCGAGTCCATCTCGCCGAACACCAGCACGCGCGGTCCCGGACGTCCGGTGTCGATCTCCGTCATGAAGCCCGGTACGTTCTCCGCATAGACCAGCCGGTAGCCGAGCCCCTCATACCTCTCCGCGAGATACTTCTGCGTATTCCACTCGCGGTATCCGGTCTCCGGATGCGTCCACAGGTAATCCTGCGCCGCGAGAATCCGGTCGCGCGCAAGGTCGACCGCCGATAAAATCAGTTGTGACATCCCATTATCGTCCTTTCCGAATATAGCTTACAGCTCGTACTCGCCGTGGTAGACTTCGCGCTTGCGGAACCACTTGCCGCGCGTGAAGTCCGGTACCGCGACCGGATGTCCGCCCAGTGCGATCGACTCTTCCGACAGCGGCGTCACGCTCATCCACGCTGCCATGTCGTACACGTCGATCGGGGGCTCGCTGCCCTGCCGTACCGCATCGATGAAGCCGCGCAGTACAAGGTAGTCCATCCCGCCGTGGCCGCCCTTGTTCGGGTCATAGCCCTTCCAGATCGGGTGGTCGTACTTTTCATAATAGCTTTCGACATTGCCCCAGTACTCCTTCCACGGCTTCTCATGGTCGGCCTCACCCTCGATAAAAAGGGAATGGTTGTCCTCGGTGAACACCGCGCGGGTGCCGTGTACCTGGAAGTTGCGGGAATAGGGACGGGGGAGCGTTGTGTCGAGCACAAGAGAGATCGTTTCACCGTTGGCGCACTTGATGACGGTGGTGACGATATCTCCCTGATTCCATGTCCGGTTTGCGAGCGGGTACTCGGGGCCGTCGGTACGGGCGATGTGGTCGTGCAGACCACGCGCACAGGACGCGGTGCTTGTAAGGGTGAGCATGCGGTTGCCGCGGTTGATGTCAAGAATCTTTGCGATGGGGCCGAGGTCATGCGTCGGGTAGTTATCGCAGTTGCGGTAGAGGTACTCAGCCTGACGGTAGTGGCGCATCTCGCGGTCGGGTTCCCGGTTGTGGGCAAGTCCGAAGCGCAGGTCATGCCGGTAGCCGCCCTGACAGTGTACAACCTCGCCGAAGATGCCCTTCCGCACCATGTTGAGCACCATCAGCTCATCGCGGCCGTAGTTGCAGTTCTCCAGCAGCATTGCGGGCGTATGGGTGGCCTCATAGGTACGGATCAGCTCCCAGCAGTCGTCGACCGCGTAGGCGCCGCCGACCTCGCTCGCCGACAGCTTCCCCGCGCGCATACAGTCGAGCGCAACCGGGATGTGCGAAATCCAGCTCGTCGGCACGAGCACACCCTTTATCTCGTCGATGTTCAGCAAATCGTGATGGTTCGTCAGCCCGCGCGGTTCATAGCCCGCGATCTCCCGGACACCGTCGACCGTGCGCCGGACACGGTCCTCATACACGTCGCACACCGCGACAATCTCCACGTCCTCCATCGCCGCGACGACCTTCGTCAGTCCGAAGCCGCGTCCGCCGAGTCCCACAACGCCGATCTTGGTCTTTTCCATTCGTTTGTTCCTCCCTATACCGGTGTAATCATAATGAGGATAGCGCGTACCGCGCATTCTGCTAACATGATACCATACTTCGCGCGCGATGTCCACAAATAAAAAATTTTTTTGTAACATCTGCTCTGCCCCCTTGTCGGACTTCGATTTTTGAGCAGTTTTAGAAGCGGTTCCGCCGTGTTATGCCTTGGGAACCATGCCGTAAATGTATATAATATACCATAACAGTCTTTTTTCGCACAGGCTTGACAAACTACATCTTGTGTGTTATAATACGTCCACACACAAGATGTAGTGGTTTGCTGCTGATTTAGGGAGGACATTATGTTTACAACAATTGTAAAACGCGACGGACGTGTCGTGCCTTATGATATCCAAAAAATAGAGAACGTGGTATATAAAGCGATGGAGGCGTGCTCGCGTGCGGATCATGGGGAGGCGTCGCGCATCGCGAAACTCGTCGAGGAGAAGCTCATCGAGCACTTCGAGGATACCGCGCCGGGCGTCGAGGATATCCAGGACACCGTCGAGAACACGCTGATGGAGAACGGCTATGCGTATGTCGCGCGTAAGTACATCCTCTACCGTGCCGAGCGTACCCGTGCAAGAGAGCTGAACACGCGGCTGATGAAAATCTATGATGAGCTGACCTTCGCCGATGCACGCAACTCCGACATGAAGCGTGACAACGCGAACATCGACGGCGACAACCCGATGGGCGTCATGCTCAAGTACGGCACCGAAGGCGCAAAGGATTACTACCTCAAGAGCCTGCTGACTCCGGCACAGAGCAAGGCTTACAGCGAGGGCGATATCCACATCCACGACTTCGATTTCTACGCGCTGACGACGACCTGCTGCCAGATCGATATCACCAAGCTGTTCCACGGCGGTTTCTCCACCGGCCACGGCTTCCTCCGTGAGCCGAACGATATCCAGAGCTATGCAGCGCTCGCGTGCATCACGATCCAGGCCAACCAGAACGACCAGCACGGCGGTCAGAGCATCCCGACGTTCGATTACGCGATGGCACCCGGCGTGCGCAAAACCTACCGCAAGCTCTACGCCCGCAACTTTGCCAAGGCCATCGACCTGCTCGCCCCGGATTATGAGAAGACGTCTGACGAAATCTACGGCGCCATCAAGGAGCTGTGGGTCAAGGAGGATATCTACCCGACCCTTGACGGCAATCCTGTCTACGATGCGCGTGAGGCAGAGCTGTTTCCGATGGAGCCGGAGCTTTATGCCCGTGTACGCAAGTTCGCGCGCGACTATTCCCTCAGGGAGACCGACCGCGCGACCTATCAGGCGATGGAAGCGCTGATCCACAATCTGAACACGATGCACTCCCGCGCCGGCGCGCAGGTACCGTTCTCGTCGCTCAACTACGGCACCGACACGTCCTCCGAAGGCCGCATGGTCATGCGCAACCTGCTGCTCGCGACGCAGGCAGGTCTCGGAAACGGTGAGACACCGATCTATCCCATCCAGATCTTCAAGGTCAAGAAAGGCGTCTCGGCGGATCCCGGAGACCCCAACTATGACCTGTTCCACATGGCGTGCCAGACGTCGGCAAAGCGGCTGTTCCCGAACTTCTCCTTCCTTGATGCGCCGTTTAACCTCAAGTATTATAAACCCGGCCATCCGGAAACCGAAGTCGCCTACATGGGCTGCCGAACCCGCGTCATGGGAAACGTCTACGACCCGTCCCGCGAGATTACCTACGGACGCGGCAACCTCTCCTTCACGTCCATCAACCTCCCGCGCATCGCGATCAAGGCAAAGGGCAGCATCGAGTGGTTCTTCGAAGAACTTGAGCGCAAGATGGAGCTGTGCACACAGCAGCTGCTCGACCGCTATAAAATTCAGGCCGCCAAAAAGGTGCGTAACTACCGCTTCCTGATGGGACAGGGCGTGTGGATCGACTCGGAGAAGCTCGGACTTGACGACACCGTCGGCGAAATCCTCAAGCATGGTACGCTCTCCGTCGGCTTCATCGGTCTCGCCGAGACGCTTGTCGCGCTGACCGGCAAGCACCACGGTGAAAGCGTTGAGTCGCAGCGTTTGGGTCTCGACATCATTTCGTTTATGCGCGGCTTCCTTGACCGCAAGAGCCGTGACTATACAATGAACTTTACGCTGCTCGCGACACCTGCCGAGGGATTGTCCGGACGTTTTGTGAAGCTCGACGCGAAGAAGTTCGGCGTCATCCCCGGCATCACCGACCGCGCCTATTACACCAACTCCTTCCACGTCCCGGTCTACTATCCGATCTCCGTCTGCGACAAGATCCGCATCGAGGCGCCGTACCATGCGCTGACGAACGCCGGGCACATCTGCTATGTGGAACTGGACGGCGCGGCGGCAAACAACGTCGAGGCGTTCGAGAAAATCATCCGCACGATGGGCGAGCTTGGCATCGGCTACGGCTCGATCAACCATCCGGTGGATCGCGACCCGGTCTGCGGCTACAACGGCATCATCGGCGACGAGTGCCCGGGCTGCGGACGCAAGGAGAGCGAGGACGGCTGCGGCTTCGAGCGAATCCGCCGTATCACCGGCTATCTCGTCGGTACGCTGGACAACTTCAACGACGCAAAGCGCGCGGAGGAACATGACCGCGTCAAACATACGCTGTGAGTGAGTATATAAACGTCGCCGGGCTGATCGGCGACTCGATCGTGGACGGGCCGGGGCTGCGCTTTACCGTATTCGTACAGGGCTGCCCGCATCACTGCCCCGGCTGCCACAATCCCGAGTCTTGGGCATTTGAAGGCGGTACACCGATGACGCCCGAGGACATCTTCACGCGGATGAAGAAGAACCCGCTGCTGACCGGCGTAACATTTTCCGGCGGTGAGCCGTTCTGTCAGGCGGCAGCACTGACACCGCTGGCAAAAATGGTGCGCGAGAACGGCTGGGAACTTGCAATCTACTCGGGCTACACGTTCGAGCAGCTTCTTTCTGACCCCGTGAAAACCGCGCTGCTCAGATACGCCGATACGCTCATCGACAGCCTCTTCGTACTTGCGCAGCGTGACCTGACGCTCAAGTACAAGGGCTCGCGCAACCAGCGGGTGATCGACGTACAGTCGTCACTGAAAGCGGGCACTGCGGTGCTCAATACGACCGAACGGTGGAACTGATGAAATACATCTCATGGAATGTCAACGGCATCCGCGCCTGCGTGGAGAAGGGGTTTCTGGACTTCTTCCGCGTCGTCGACGCGGACGCCTTCTGTATACAGGAGACAAAGGTACAGCCCGGGCAGATCACGCTCGACCTTCCGGGCTATCACCAGTACTGGAACTACGCGGAGAAAAAGGGCTATTCCGGCACGGCGGTCTTCTCAAAGACCGAACCGCTGACCGTCGCCTATGGCATCGGCATCGAGGAACATGACCGCGAGGGACGCGTGATCACTTTGGAGTATGAGACGTACTATCTCGTCTGCGTCTACACACCGAACGCGCAGAGAGACCTGGCACGCATCGACTACCGGATGTTATGGGAAGACGCGTTCGCCGCATATCTGCAAGGTCTGGATGAAAGGAAGCCGGTCATCGTCTGCGGTGACTTGAATGTTGCGCACAACGAAATCGACCTGAAGAACGCGAAGGCGAACATCGGCAATGCCGGCTTCTCTTACGAGGAACGCGGGAAGTTCACCGACCTGCTCGCGCTCGGATTCCTCGACACCTTCCGCACACTCTACCCCGAGCGCGTTGAGTACACCTGGTGGTCGTACCAGTTCCGCGCGCGGGAGAAGAACATCGGCTGGCGCATCGACTACTTCCTGCTGTCCGAGCGGCTGCGTGGAAATCTGATTGAAGCTGCAATCCATCCGGACGTGATGGGTTCCGACCACTGCCCTGTGGAGCTGCGCATCACGCTCTGATCAACAGAACAAATCCCCGGATGTTTGAGCATCCGGGGATTTGTTTGTTTATCCGAAGATTTTCAGCAGGAAGCCCGCCGCGATGGCGGAACCGATGACGCCGGAGACGTTCGGACCCATGGCGTGCATCAGGAGGAAGTTTGCGGGGTTGGCCTTCTGGCCGACGATCTGGGAGACGCGCGCGGCCATCGGGACCGCCGAGACGCCCGCCGAACCGATCAGCGGATTGACCTTGCCCTTGGTGACCCAATACATCAGCTTGCCGAACAGCAGTCCGCCGATGGTGGAGAAAGCAAACGCCAGGAGACCCAGTCCGATGATCAAGAGGGTCTGCAGACGGAGGAAGTTTTCGCCGTACGCGGTCGCGCCGACGGAGACGCCGAGCAGGATCGTGATGATGTTGCACAGCGCGTTTTGCGCGGTATCGGACAGACGATCCACACAGCCGGACTCACGGAACAGGTTGCCGAGCATCAGCATGCCGATGAGCGGTGCGGTATCCGGGAGGAACAGGATGGAGAGCGTGGCGACCATAATCGGGAAGACGATCTTTTCAGGCTTGGTGACCTTGCGAAGCTGCACCATCTTGACCTCGCGCTCCTTCTTCGTGGTCAGGAGCTTCATGAGCGGGGGCTGGATGACCGGGATGAGCGCCATGTACGAATACGCGGCTACGGCAACAGCGGGCAGGAGATGCGGCGCCAGACGCGTTGTAAGGAAGATGGCAGTCGGGCCGTCCGCGCCGCCGATGATGCCGATGGAAGCAGCTTCCTGCGGGGTAAATCCCAACATATTCGCACCGATGAAGCAGGCGTAGACGCCCAGCTGCGCAGCCGCGCCGAGCAGCATGCTGGAGGGGTTGGCGATCATCGGGCCGAAGTCGGTCATCGCGCCGATTGCGAGGAACATCAGCGTCGGGTATACACCGGTCTTGACGCCGATATAGAAGATGTCGACAAGTCCGCCCTTACGAAGGACATCGCCGTAGCTGATCTCACCCTGCCACAGCTCGGGATGGTAAATGCCGCCGAGCGGGAGGTTGGTGAGCAGCATACCGAAGGCGATGGGAATCATCAGCAGCGGCTCATATTTCTTAACAATACCGAGATAGAGCAGGAAAAACGCCACAAGGATCATGACGCCCTGCTGCCAGGTCATAGAAGCGATGCCGGAGGCGGTAATGAGCCGCCTGACAGTATCAAAAACACCCATTCTTTACTACTTCTCCCGCTTATAGTAGAGTCAGGAGCAGGTCGTCCGTATTGACAGACGCGCCCTTGGAGGATACGACCGAGCTCACCGTGCCGTCGCGCGGAGCGACGATGTCGTTCTCCATCTTCATGGCTTCGAGAACCACCAGCAGGTCACCCCTTTTGACCGCCTGACCGGCTGCAACAGCGATCTCGAGGATGACGCCGGGCATCGGGGCGACGATGGGGTCGCCTGCGCCGGCAGCTGCGGGAGCGGGTGCAGCCGCGGGAACTGCCGCTGCGGGAGCTGCCGGGGCCGCTGCCACGGGAGCCGCTGCTGCAGGCGTATCGCTGATGCTGAGCACCTGCGCTTCGCCCTTTTCGACTTCGATCTCGTAATCCTTACCGTTGAGACTTACACGATATTTCATGGGATATTCTCCTTTATTCGAAATATATACACGCTTAGGGATTCAAGCAGACGATGCTCTTGAAACGCAGCTCATTGAGCGGGATCTTGGTCTGCTCGGCAACGATCGCCATCAGCAGCGCGGCGGTCTGATCGTCGACATTGCGGAGCTTCAGCTCACCCCGGGACGCCATGACGGCGGGCTTATTCACGGAAACCGTGGGCACGGCTGTTGCGGGTGCCGCAGAAGCGGCGGCGGGTGCGGGTTTGTCGGAATCCGGAGCCTTTTTCGCAGCGAAGTTCGCCACCAGCTTGGAAATGAGCATCACGAGTGCAGCCAGCAGCACAAGCGTCAGGAAGACGACCAGCAGGCCGACAAGGGAGTACAGAAAGCTCTCGCCCACGGACATTTCGGTAATTGTGTTCATATGAACTCCTTCCTAATCAGTCGATCTCTCGGATGGTGTACTTGACGTTACGGTTTTCCTTCTCCTCACGCGCTTTGAAGAACTTCTCGGCTACCTGCGGGAAGGCAACATACGACAGAACATCTTCATCGGAGCGGGCTATGCTGCCGAGCTCCTCCTTGGCCTTCTGGAACGCCGGCTCGAGCGTATCGGCATAGCGGCCGGTCATGGGCTCCTCGTCGCCGAGAATCTTCTTGACCAGGTCGGGGTTGACAGTGCCCGGGGCGCGTCCGTACTCACCGCGCAGATACGCGACGACTTCCTTGGAGACGTTCTTATAACGTTCTCCGGTGAGGACGTTGGCGGTCGCCTGGACGCCGACCATCTGGGACATCGGGGTAACGAGCGGCGGGTAACCGAGGTCTTCACGAACGCGGGGCGTCTCGGCGAGAACGTCCTCAAGCTTGTCCAGAGCCTTCTGTGCCTTGAGCTGCGCGACGAGGTTGGAGAGCATACCGCCCGGAATCTGGTACAAGAGCGCTTCGGTCGAGGTGGTCATGACGACCGGATCGAGCAGGCCGGACTTGAGATACTCGTCCTGGATGGGCTTGAAGTAGTCGTTGATCTCCTTGGTGATCTTCTGGTTGACGCCGGTCTCGTAGCCGAACTGCTCGAGGGCGTAGACAAGGCTCTCTGTCGGAGGCTGGGAGGTGCCGTTGGAGAAGCAGGAAATGGCAGTATCAATCGTATCGGCACCGGCTTCGACGGCCTTCAGGAGAGTCATCGAGCCGAGACCTGTGGTGGAGTGGGTATGCACGACGACCGGCAGATCGACCTCGGCCTTGATCGCCTTAACAAGGTCATAGGCTTCCTTGGGGCTCATAATGCCGGCCATGTCCTTGATGCATATGGAGTCCGCGCCCATATCGCGAAGCTCGCGGGCAGTCTGGACGTTCTTCTCAAGGGTATGGATGGGGCTGATGGTGTAGCAGATGGCGCTGGACGCGTGGAGACCACTTTTCTTGGTCTGATCCATCGCAACCTGGATGTTGCGCATATCGTTGAGCGCGTCGAAGATGCGGATGATATCCATGCCGCAATCGGCGGCGTGCTTGATAAACTCGCGCACGATGTCGTCGGGGTAGTGCTTGTAGCCGAGGATGTTCTGGCCGCGCAGGAGCATCTGCAGCTTGGTGTTCTTGCAGACCTTCTTGATCTTGCGCAGTCTCTCCCACGGATCCTCGTCGAGATAGCGCAGGCAGGAATCGAACGTCGCGCCGCCCCAGCACTCGAGGGAGTAGTAGCCGGCCTTGTCCAAAAGGCTCAGCGCGCCCTCAAACTTCTCGTAGGGCAGGCGTGTCGCGATCAGGGACTGGTTCGCGTCGCGCAGGACGGTTTCGGTAATGTTGACTTTCATCCGTTTATCTTTCCTCCGGTTGTAGAAGTTCGTTATGGCTGAATACATAAGAATCCTTATGCATTCTTGGTTATTTTACATCAATACCGTTTGAAATGCTATAGGACAAAAAGAGATTTTCACACATTATTTATGCTTTTTTCTGTCGTTTCAACCAGAGCTTCCAATATCGGGCATTCAGGACATAAAAAGACGCGGGAAGCTGACCTCCCGCGCCGCATTCTCTGTCCGTCAGCCCACATCGCGGCAGGCGATCACGCTGACGCCTGTCCCGCAGACGTCTCTCAGCACCACGTCACCGCGTCTCACCGGTGCGGCGACGGTCACCGCATCCAGCTGCCGCATCGCGGAAAACAACAGACCTTTCGGGATATCCCGTTCCGTCTTCACCGGCAGCCGTACAGGCTCCGCGCCGGTCAGCCGGACGGTCGTCGTCAGCACGCGCGTCGGGTTTGTAACCTCCTTTAACGCGTACACCTCACCGCGTTTGCAGCCGTTGTCGGTCACCTGTCCGTCTTCGACCGTGATGCGGCAGCCGCTCGGGCAGACGATACAGATCAGTTCCTGTTTCATGTGTCCTCCTCCATCGTCACCGTCAGCGTTTCGGCGGTCGACGCCAGCTCCCGGGAAATCGGAAGCTTCTCCATCTCGCCGGGTGTCATATACAGCCGTTTCTTTCTCAGCACCTCGCGCTCGCCGTCGTATACCACCAGGCTTCCCTTGCGGCACGGCTTGCGTACCCGGAAGAACAGCGTCACGGTATCCTCCGCGCCCTCATGCCGGATGCGCTGCGGAACGACATACCCGACGCCGCTGCCGGGCTGCACTTCCGTATACGCACCCTCCGGCTGACCTGAAGCCGCCGCGCGTCCGGCACGCTCACCCTCGTCGCTCACGAAGTCGACCAGATCGTGCACCTGCACCACGTTCCCGCACGCGTAGACGCCTTTTTGCGTCGTCTCCATGTCGTCGTACACCACGGGGCCGTTGGTATGCGGGTCGATTGCGATGCCTGCCGCGCGTGTCAGTTCGTTCTCGGGGATCAGGCCTACCGACAACAGCAGCGTGTCGCAGTCGATGCGGAACTCGGTACCCGGGACAGGTTTGCGGTCGGGACCGACCTCGGCAACCTCTACCGCTTCGAGCCGTGACCGTCCGATGATGCGCGTGACGGTGTGGGAGAGGTAGAGCGGGATATCAAAGTCATGCAGACACTGGACGATGTTGCGGTTCAGTCCGGACGAATACGGCATCAGCTCGACGCACGCGGCGACCTCGGCACCCTCGAGCGTCATACGGCGCGCCATGATCAGTCCGATGTCGCCGGAGCCTAAAATCACCGCGCGCTTGCCGATGCGCAGACCCTCGATGTTCATATACCGCTGCGCCGCGCCGGCCGTGAACACACCTGCCGGACGGTCGCCCGGTACGCCTATCGCGCCGCGTGTCCGTTCCCGGCAGCCCATCGCGAGGATGACCGCGTCGGACGTCACGGTGAACAGCCCGTCTTTCGGGTTGACCGCCGTTACGGAGCCGGAGGAAATCTCCAGCACCATTGTGTCGGTGCGGATGTCGATGTCGTGCAGCCCGTCGATGAAGCGTCCGGCGTATTCGGGACCGGTCAGCTCCTCCCGGAAGCGGTACAGCCCGAAGCCGTTGTGAATGCACTGGTTGAGGATGCCGCCGAGCTCCTTCGCGCGCTCGAGCAGCAGCACATGTGCGCCCGCATCCCGTGCGGCGATCGCGGCGGCGAGACCCGCGGGGCCTGCTCCGATGATCGTCACGTTTCTCATACATCCGCCTCCTTCGTCTCGCCGAGCGCAATCTGACTGCCCGGACGGTCCTTCTCAATTTCCCACATCGCAACGCCCAATTCCCTTGCGAGAATTTCATGTACGCGCGGTCCGCAGAAGCCGCCCTGACAGCGTCCCATGCCGGTACCGCAGCGCCGCTTGACGCCGTCCACCGTACGCGGCGGCAGCGGAGCGTGTAGCGCGTCAAGGATTTCACCCTCGGTGATCGTTTCGCAGCGGCAGATGACGCGGCCGTAGGCAGGGTTCTCGCGGATCATCCTGGCCTGTACCTCCCGCGGCTGGCGGCGGAACTCGATGTGTGTTCTCCCGTCGATGAAGTCGTCACGCTCCTCAAGCTTCAGCCCGGCCATACGGAGCCACGCGGCGGCCTCCTGCGCGATCGCGGGCGCGGCAGTCAACCCGGGGGACTGGATGCCGGCAAGGTTGATGAAGCGTGGGTCGACCGGCGACGGCCCGATGATAAAGTCGGGTGTTCCGCGCGCGCGGATACCGGCGAAGTTGCGGATGTTCTCGCGAAAATTGATGCCCGGCACGCTGAGAAGCGCGGTCCTGCGGATGTAGTCAAGGCTCTCAGCGGTGGCGGCAACGTCGGCGCGGTCGGTCTGCGGCACGGCGTCCGGCCCAACAATCAGGTTGCCGTGGACGGTCGACGAGACGAGTACGCCCTTGCCCTTTTCAGTCGGGCACTGGAAGATCACATGTGACACAAGCTTGCCTTGGGATTTGTCGAGCACGTAGTAAGCGCCGCGGTCGGGAGTGATATGGAAGCTGTCGCCGCCGATCATGCCGTGGATGATATCTGAATAAACACCTGCTGCGTTGACAACGGTACGGGTGTCATAGGTCTGACCGCCGGCGGTGACGAAGAAGCCGTTCTCCTTGCGGGTGATGGCGGTGACGGGAGAAGAGAAGGCAAACTCAACGCCGTTGCGCGCGGCGACTTGCGCCATCGCGAGCGCGAGTCCCCACGGATCGACGATTCCGGTGGTCGGCGCATAGAGCGATCCCGTGACGTTTGCGGCGAGGTTCGGCTCTTTCTCCAGCGTTTGCTCCCGATCGAGCAGCGCAAGACCCCGGACGCCGTTTTTAATGCCGCGTTCGTAGAGTTTCTTAAGCGTAGAGAGGTCATCCTCCGAAAACCCGAGCACGAGTGATCCGATGCGCTCGAAACGGACATCGAGCCTGCGGCAGAGGCTTTCCATCAGCTCATTGCCGCGGATATTGGTGCGAGCCATGGCGCTGCCGGGAATGGCGTCATAGCCGGCGTGGACGATGGCAGAGTTGGCGCGGGTGGTCCCCATCGCGACGTCATTCTCCGCCTCGACGAGCAATGTGCGCAGCTGGCAATGCGCAAGGGTATAAGCGGTCGCGCAGCCTATCACACCGCCGCCGATGATGATGCAGTCGTATCGCATGTTTCCACCGTTTTTCCGTATTTTGCGCTATTTCCAGCGCTCGTATTCCTCAAGCTGCGAGAGATCCAGGACGGTATTGCGCAGACATTCGATGATACGCGCAATCTTCCGATCCTCCTGCGTCCGGCCCATCAGACGGCCGGCGTCGGCAAGCAGCGAGCTGAGCGCTTCCCTGTAGCGCGCCCAGTGCTCCTTCGGCATATAGTTCTCCAGGTGCGACACGCCGCGCAGCGACATCTCCATCGCGTCCGAACCTTTGGCGCGGTAGGCATCGAAGTCGCGGAAGCAGTCGGTCGGTCGGTTGTCCGGCGGACGGCGGCTCAGTGCCACACGGCAGTCCCAGTTGTCAAACCAGGCGTCCTCCGCGCCGTCGAACAGCTCGTACAGCGCGGTCATCGCGGCGGCATCGCGCGGGCGGTACAGCTCATCGAGCGCCTCTTCCGCGAGCGTGCGATAGCTCTCCCACGGACGGCTCAGTGCACGTCCGGCGACGGCGGTATTGAACTCCGATGCGGGGTTCACGAGGGGGCCTGTGTAGTATTCGCATGCACGTCCGCCGTTTTGATACAGTGCGGACAGATGCGTATGGGCGTGATGGGCGAAGGGGAGGAAGGTACGCAGCCGTTCCCACTCGGGGTAGAAGTAGGTGCGCGTGCCGCCGGCGGTTCCGAAATCACAGTGCAAGCGTCCGGCGATCTGCCGCACATGGTCCATCGGGACGTAGTGCCCGAGGTGGCCGGGGTCGATGATGTAGTCGACGCTGCGGCTCAGCTCGGCGAGAGCAGTGACGCGCGGGTCATCCGGGTCGGTGAGCTTGTCGTCGCGCGGCTGCCAGTTGATGAGGTTGACCATGATAATCTGGTCGGGGTATTTTTTGCGGATGTACTCCGCGACGCGGCGGTTGAGCGCGCAGTGGTAGGAGAAGTTGTCAATCGGTGCGCATTTTTCGCACATACAGCGTCCGAGGTCCGCACTTTCAAGGTGGACGCCGTCGACATCAAGGGTATGAAAGAGGAAGTCGATGATACGGCAGACCTGCCGGAAGCTCTCCTCGGAGGAACCGCACAGCGCATGGGGATTGGTGCCGCGCACCTCGGGGATGCGGCGGATAATTTCGTCGCATCCCCAGGAATAGACACCAAGGCCGTAGATAAGCCGGATGCCTTTCCCCTGCGCGTAGGAGATCAGCTCTCTTACGCGGCTGACGCGTGCCGGCTCGGATTCCCGCGAGAAGTCGAACGTCCAGGAGTAGGAATTGAGCAGCCCCCACAAACAAAGCTCGTTATAGCCCGCACGAGCCATCGTGTCGATGAGGCTGCGGAGGCTGAGGTCGGTGATGTCATCATAGATCATGCAGGGCCAGTTGGGGATACGCAGTGCCTCGCTGCGCACGTCGTTGATCCACACGCCGTAGCCGGCACGATGGGTAAAGCCTTCCATAATGTCCTCCTTCCCGCGGGAGTGCGGTCTTTAGTCGAACGTATGGCCCTGTACGGAGTAGTACGCCATATTGGGCTGACGGGTGTCAAGGCGTCCGAAAACGCAGAAGACGGGTTCCTCGCTCTCGACGACAAGCGCGTACTGACCGAACGGTACCTTGTAGCCCTCGTCACCGAGCGGCTGGTCCAGGTGATAGCAGCGGATGCGTTGGGCGGGGATGGTGAGCGCGATGTCGCGTACCGGGTCTTTGTCCTCGAAGTAGAAGCTGACGCGCGCGATGGTGTCCTTCTTCTTCAGGTTGAAGATCATCAGTGCCTCATGCGCTTCCATGGCTCCGCCGTCCTTGGGCGGGAGATCTCCGTCGGCGAATACCCAATTTCTGCTGCCCTTCATGTTTTTTACCTTCATGTTGTGTGTCCTCCTGTTCTTTTTAGTATACTATCGGCACAATGCCGTTATGTGCGTACCGGGGCAAGAGTTTTTGCAGATGTGCTTCGACGCATGCGCGGGGACGCAGAGTGTGAGCGTATCGGAGACCTCGCCGCGGTTCCGCCGCTCCCAGAACTCAAACGCATACCGTTTGCCCCGGGTGTCGGGGATGGTTGTAGATTTATCAGAGTCACGGAAGGGGAGGAGGTCGGTGCTGTCGACGCGGGAGAGGTGTCGGACGGCGACGTGGATGGGGAGCATTGGGAAGCTTCCTTAAGAGCAGTAAAAGGTAAGAGCTAGCGCTGGACCCTGCCCGATGCGTTTCCCTTTGCCAGCGCCTCAACCTCCGATGTGCTCATCATGTTAAAGTCAAACTCCACCGCGTGTTTCAAGCACGATGCCGCCGCCGCAAAGTCAATCGCCCGCTGCGGATCGTACTTCTGCAGCTCCGCGTAAATCAATCCGCCGCCGAAGCTGTCTCCGCCGCCCACACGGTCGACAATATGCACCCGGTACGTCGTCGAAAAGTACGCCTGCCCCTCTGTATACAGCATCCCCGCCCATTCATTGTCCGACGCCGAGATGCTCCCGCGCAGCGTAATCGCGACTTTTTTGAATCCGAACCGCTCCGTAAGCTGCTTCGCCACGCTGATATATCCTTCGCGCGACAGCTTCCCCGCATCGATGTCCGTATTCTCCGCGTGGATGCCGAACACATCCGCCGCATCCTCCTCGTTGGAGATGCACAAGTCCACATACGGCATCAATACTGCCATCACGCGTCCGGCTTCCTCACGCGTCCAGAGCTTTCTGCGGTAGTTGAGGTCACAACTCACCGTAATCCCTTTCATCCGCGCGGCACAGCACGCGTCCAGACAGATCTCCGGCAGTTCTCCGCCCAGCGCCGGCGTGATGCCGGTGAAGTGGAACCAGTCCGCGCCGTCGAGGATCGCGTCCCAGTCGAACTCATCCCGTTTCGCAAGTGCGATCGACGACCCGGCACGGTCGTAGATGACCTTCGACGCACGCTGCGACGCGCCCTTCTCGCAAAAGTACACGCCCAGTCTCGACCCGCCGCGTATGATGAATCGTGTGTCGACGCCGTAACGACGCAGTTCATTGACTGCCGCCTGCCCGATCTCATGCGCCGGAACCTTCGTCACAAACGCCGCATCCAGCCCGTAGTTCGCGCACGACACCGCTGCGTTCGCCTCGCCGCCCGCGTACGTCGCCTCAAACCGCTCCGCCTGTACAAAGCGCTTGTAGCCCTCCGGGTTCAGACGCATCATGATCTCACCGAATGTAACAACCTTTTTCATATTCAAAATCTCCTACACGGGCATGATCTGCAGCTCTTTGATTTCAAGAGCGGTCTTGCGGCCTTCCTCGACGCGGCCTTCGATAATCATGCGCGAGAGATTCGTCACCAGCTCATTGTGCGCCTCGCAGGTGCGGATGTTGCGCACAGCGAGCATCGGGTGGCCGGTGGGGAAATCGTTCTGCTCAAGGTATTCCTCTTTATACGCATACGCTGCGTGGGATGGTCCCGTGATCGTGCACCAGCCGTCGAACATCCGACGCAGCTCGCGCTCATCCTTGATGTAGGCAGACAGCCGGTCGAGGTAGGCGAGCATCGTCTCACGTTCAGCGCCGCCGAACAGGTGCAGCTTCGTCGTATCGTCGTTATAGCGGTACGGATGAACGATCAGGGCAGTGGGTTTCTTCTTTTCGAAGGTCAGCTCGACAATATATCCGCGGAAACCGCCGGGGTCATTTGCATACCAACGGAAAAAGAAGTTCCCCAGGCTGTAGACGATCGGAGCGCCGCGGTAGGTCTCGAAGCCCTGCGGGCAGTGCGGGTGCATTCCGACGACGGCATCCGCGCCGAAGTCAACAAATGTCCGGTAGCGTGCGACGACGTTCGGGCTGGGGATGGGGTTGTGCTCATTCCCGCCGTGCATGACGACCAGTACAAAGTCGGCGTGTACACGTGCCTCACGGATGGCACAGGAGACGCGGTGGAGGTCGAAGCCCGCCGAGCCGGGAAGGTCGAGCGTCGCGCCGCCGAACTCATTTTCGCAGAAGGCGCAAACCGCCAAACGTCCGGCGGGCGTATCGGTGTACCAGGGTTTGTAGGCATCGTCGAGGTCCATTCCCGCGCCGACACGTCCAAAGCCCTGCGCGTCCAGCTCACGCAGCGTATTGACCAAACCGTCCGGGCCAAAGTCGCCGGTGTGGTTGTTCGCAAGGATGCAGCAGTCGACCCCGGCTTCTTTGAAGAAGACCATATTCTCCGGACGCTGCCACAGGTTCGGCCCGCACTTCGCGATCGGATGCTCCGGCGCGCAGATCGCGTTCTCAAGATTCGCAATGCGTACGTCCGCACGGAAAAGAAGCGGCAGGCATTCGGCAAGGTAGCTCTTCGCGTACGCTTCGTCCATGAGATCCTGCTTTTTCTCCATGCAGACGTCGCCCATCACCATTACGGTCATCTTTGCCATCGGAATTGTCCTCCTTATGACTCCTTATCGGTCTTTTTCATCACTTTAAGGTTGCCGATCTTCTCTGCGCGGCGAGTCATCTCCGCGTCGATATCCGTAAGCGGCACGCCCGTCTGCACCAGCAGCACCATCATGTGGTACAGCAGATCACACGCCTCAAGCTGGATCTCGTCGTGCACGCCGTTCTTCGACGCGATCACCAGCTCCGCGCTCTCCTCGCCGATTTTCTTGAGGATCTTGTCCAGACCCTTCTCGAACAGGTAGCAGGTATACGAACCCTCCTGCGGATGCTCTTTGCGGTCTATGATCACTTTATAAAGGTCTTCAAGGCTCTGCATAACTGTTTTCTCCCGTTATATAGTCTCTTTTATCCGACCGTTGCATATGGTCGCAGCTCCGCGAGTTTCTTCTCGCCGATGCCCGAGACATTGATGATCTCATCCACCGTTCGGAACGCGCCGTGGGTATTGCGGTAGTCGATGATGCGCTGCGCGAGCGTCTCTCCTATCCCGGGCAGCGTATCGAGCTGCGCGAGCGTCGCGGTGTTCAGATTCACACGTCCCGCCGCGTCCGTTCCGTTGGAAACGGTCGTCGTCACGGTTGTCGTCTCTGTGGTCGTCGCGACCTCGGACGTCGCCGTCGTTTTCTCGGCGGACGTCACGGCGGTCGTTTCTGATGCCGCAGTCGAAGCTGCTGACGTTGTTGTCGCGGAGGAAGCGGATGTCGCCGCGGTTATTGTGGTTGTTGCAGATGTCACCGCGGATGTCACTGTTTCCGTTTCAGACGTACCGGTGACGGACATAATGGTCGAGGCGGGTACATACATCCCCTCGGGATTCTCAACGTAGACGTTGACGGCAGTCCCGCCGCTTGCGCGTCCGATGAAGAAGCCGAGGGTGAAGCAGAAAGCCGCCATCCCGACCGCGCAGACGATGTGGATAAAAACACGCAGGGTTCCGATTCTCGGCTCGGGCTCGTTCTTGCGCGTATTCATTCCGTTCACCTCTCCAGAGGGATTTCCCGATAGAAGCAGCTCACGTTTCCCGTGTGGCAGGCCGGACCGTCCGGACGGCACAGATACAGCAGCGTATCCCCGTCGCAGTCGATGCGTATCTGCGACACATGCAGAAAGTTGCCGGACGTCACGCCCTTGTTCCACAGTTCCTTCCGGCTTCTTGACCAGAACCACGCGGTATGGGTTTTACGCGTCAGCTCCAACGCCTCACGGTTGACGTACGCGAGCATGAGTACCTGTCCGGTCGTCTCATCCTGCGCAATCACAGGGATGAGCGCGGATTTCTCGAACGCGGCTGCGTCGATTCCCGCCGTCTCCATACACATTCTCCTCTTTGTCAGGTTTGTTTCCTCGGTTGCCAGCTGCATCGTGGGACGGCGTCAGATACGCACCGGTACGCCGCGTCCTTTGAGGTATTCCTTCACCTGCGGAACGGTCAGCTCGCCGTAGTGGAACAGCGTCGCGGCGAGCGCGGCATCTCCGCCACCCTTCACGAAACCGTCGTAGAAGTGCTCAAGCGTCCCGGCGCCGCCGGACATGATGACCGGAATGCGCACCGCCGAGACGATCTTACGCGTGATATCGAGGTCGAACCCGGACTTCGTGCCGTCGGTCTCCATTGACGTCAGCAGGATCTCGCCCGCGCCGCGCTGCTCGACCTCGCGTGCCCACTCAACCGGGTCACGCTCGACGCCGATGCGCCCGCCGTTGATGACAACCTCGTACCCCGACGGATTCGCCGCGCACCTGCGCGCGTCGATTGCCACGACTACGCACTGGTTCCCGTAGCGTTCCGCCGCGTGATCAATGAGGGACGGGTCACGCACCGCCGCTGAGTTGATGGATATCTTATCCGCGCCGGCGCGCAGGATTTCGTAAAAGTCCTCCACCGTCCGGATGCCGCCGCCGACGGTCATCGGTACGAACACCTCACGCGCGGTTCTTTCCACGACGTCGACAATCGTCCGGCGCTTTTCATGCGTGGCGGTAATGTCGAGGAAGACGATCTCGTCGGCGCCCTGCTGCGAGTAAAACTTCGCCAGCTCCACCGGGTCGCCCGCGTCGCGCAGATTCTCGAAGTGGACGCCCTTGACCACGCGTCCCTCGCGGACGTCCAGACAGGGGATGATACGTTTGGCAAGCATCTGTCATTGCTCCTTTCCACAGGCAACCGCAACCGCGCGCCGCAAATCGAGTACGCCGGTATACGCGGCCTTCCCGACGATTGCCGCGTCGATGCCCATGTCCCGCAGCTGCCGGATATCCTCGAGCGTCGTTACGCCGCCGGACGCCACGATCCCGCACCTCACCTCGTCCCGCAGCGCCGCGAGGTTCATGAACGACGGTCCGCTCTGCAAGCCGTCCCGCGAGATGTCAGTGAAAATAATCGCTTGCGCACCCAGGCTCTCGACACGGCGGGCAAAGTCCAGGAACGGCACGCCCGTGTCATCCAGCCAGCCGCGTGTGCGGACGCTGCCGTTCATCGCGTCGATGCCGACGGCGATGCGCTCGCCCCATTTCGCCAGCGCATCGGTAAGGAACACGGGATTCTCTACCGCCGCCGACCCGAGCACCGCACGCGTCACGCCCATCCCGAACACCGCGTCCAGATCATCCATCGTCCGGATGCCGCCGCCCAGCTCGACGCGTGCGCCGGTCACCGTGATAACCTCGCGCACGATATCCCGATTTTTACTGCTGCCGGTCTTCGCGCCGTCGAGATCCACCATATGAATCAGTTCCACGCCGGCATCAAGGAAGCGCCGCGCAGTCTCCACCGCGCTGTCCGCTACCGTATGCGTCGTCGCGAAATCTCCTTTGTACAGCCGGACAACTTTCTCGTCCTTCAAATCAATCGAGGGCAGTATCTGCATGCATTCGCCTCCCTATTATCATTTCCTATTGTACCACATCTGCATCGGTTTGTAAAGCGCATCTGCATCCTCGCGGATAAAAAAGTGTAGGATTACAATAGATGTGTTACACTAGTAAAAAAAGGATAGCAATTGAGAGCCGGATGTGTTACAGTTAAGTTACCACACAAAAAAGCAACAGAGGAG